>Ga0255095_1000013_pt1 | contig 148254 bp, 140 predicted proteins | sample Colum_Law_RepC_8_2_FD_188435 | JGI IMG/M metagenome (GOLD analysis project Ga0255095, IMG submission 188435) | Freshwater microbial communities from Columbia River, Oregon, United States - Colum_Law_RepC_8d | ecosystem: Environmental > Aquatic > Freshwater > River | place: USA: Oregon...
GTGGTGGGCTACACCATGATTCAGGCGTTGGCGGCTGGCATCAAAAAGGCAGGCAGCACCGAAACCGAGAAGCTGGTCACAGCGTTCTCAGGCCTCACCATGGACAGCCCCTTTGGCAAAGTGAACTTCCGCCCGCAGGACCACCAGTCCACCATGGGCGCGTTCGTGGGCAAGACCAAGAACGACAACGGCAAGGGCATCATGGTGGATTACCGCTACCTTGACGGCGCCGCTTTCCAACCCAGCAACGACGAAGTGAAAAAACTGCGTCCTGCAGACTGATGATTTGACGCCATGGATGTCTCCGGCTTGATCGTTCAATTGCTCAATGGCCTGGCCGGAGCATCTTCCTTGTTTTTGGTGGCCGCCGGGCTGTCACTGATTTTCGGGGTCACCCGGATCGTGAACTTTGCCCACGGCTCTTTTTTCATGCTGGGCATTTACCTGGCTTACTCCCTGGTTGAACACTTTGGGCGCAAGCTGGGCATGGCCTGGAGTTTTTGGCTGCTGCTGCTGTTGGCAGCGGTCATTTCCGGCGTCCTCGGGGCGCTGGTCGAAATTGTGTTGCTGCGGCGCATTTACAAAGCGCCGGAACTGTTTCAGTTGCTGGCCACCTTTGCGCTGGTGCTGGTGATCAAAGACGCCGCCTTGTGGGTCTGGGGCCCGGAAGATTTGCTCGGACCGCGCGCGCCCGGCTTGGCGGGCTCCATCGACATTTTGGGGCGACGCTTTCCAACGTATGACCTGTTGCTGATGGTCATCGGCCCCGTCATCTTGGGCCTGCTGTGGCTGCTGCTGACGCGCACCCGCTTTGGCACCTTGGTGCGCGCCGCCACCCAAGACCGCGAAATGGTTGGCGCCCTGGGCATTCACCAAAGCTGGTTGTTCACCGGCGTGTTTGCGCTGGGCTGCACCTTGGCAGGTTTGGGCGGCGCCTTGCAGTTGCCACGCGAGCCCGCCAACCTGGGCCTGGATTTGCTGACCATTGGCGACGCTTTTGTCGTGGTGGTGGTGGGCGGCATGGGCTCGATTCCGGGGGCCTATGTGGCGGCGCTGCTGATCGCAGAAATCAAGGCCTTGTGCGTGGGCATTGGCACGGTGGAGTTGTGGGGCATCTCGTTTGCCTTTTCCAAGCTCACCCTGGTGGCCGAATTTTTGGTGATGGCCGTGGTGCTGATGGTGCGTCCCTGGGGTTTGTTGGGCAAGCCGCAAAGCCCCTCACGCAATGCCGCGGGCGCGGAGGCACCGCTGGTGCTGGGCAGCGCCACCCAAAACTGGGTGTGGGGGCTGTGTGGCGCCATCCTGCTGGCCTTGCCCTATCTCACGGCCCAATCGCCTTACACCACGGTGCTGGCCATTGACCTGATGACGGCGGCCTTGTTTGCTTGCAGCCTGCACTTCATCATGGGGCCCGCCGGCATGCACTCGTTTGGGCATGCGGCTTATTTTGGTTTGGGCGCCTATGTGGCGGCATTGCTGGTGCTGCGCGCGGGCTTGCCGATGGAAGTCACCCTGGTGTTGGCCCCGATGCTGACCGCCGGCGCGGCGGTGGTGTTTGGTTGGTTCTGCGTGCGCTTGTCGGGCGTTTACCTGGCCATGCTGACCTTGGCTTTTGGTCAAATTTTGTGGTCCATCTGCTTCCAGTGGGACAGCTTCACCGGCGGCAGCAATGGCTTGACCGGCGTCTGGCCCAGCCCCTGGCTGACCGACAAGAAAAATTATTACTACCTCACCCTGTTGCTCACGGCCTTGGGGGTGTATGCCCTGCGCCGCATGTTGTTTGCCCCCTTCGGCTACGCCTTGCGCGCCAGCCGCGACTCGTTGCTGCGGGCCGATGCCATCGGCATGAATGTGAAGAACCTGCAATGGGCGGGCTTTGTGGTGGCAGCCTTGTTTGCGGGGGCGGCAGGCGCTTTGTTTGCGTTTTCCAAAGGCAGCATTTCACCGGACAGCATGGGCGTGTCCAAGTCGGTCGATGGCTTGGTGATGGTGCTCTTGGGCGGCGTGCAAACGGTGGTGGGCCCCTTGGTGGGTGCCATCAGCTTCACCTGGCTGCAAGACAGCATCTCGCGCAGCACAGACTACTGGCGCGCTTTGTTGGGCGGCACCATGCTGTTGCTGGTCATCGCTTTCCCGCAAGGCCTGGCGGGATTTGTCCAGGACTGGCTGGCGCATCGCCGCAGTGCGCGTGCCCAAGCAGCGCAAGGGGGTGCCGCATGAGTTTGCTTTCTGTGCAAGGCTTGGGCAAGTCCTTTGGCGGCAACCGTGCGGTGGACGATGTGTCCTTCACGGTGGCGCCGGGCGAATTGCTGGCGCTCATCGGCCCCAATGGCGCGGGCAAGTCCACCACCTTCAACATGGTGAACGGCCAGCTGGCGCCGGACAGTGGCTCGATTCAACTCGACGGCCAAGAACTGATTGGGCGGCGTCCACGCGAGGTTTGGCAGATGGGCGTGAGCCGCACCTTTCAGATCGCCGAAACCTTTTCATCGCTCACGGTGGCCGAGAATGTGCAAATGGCCTTGTTGTCAGACGACAACCGCTTGTTCTCCCTGTGGCGACGTGCCACCCATTACCGCAAAAACGATGCCCTGGCTCTGCTGGCGCAAGTGGGTTTGCAAGCGCAAGCCGACCGGCCTTGCAGCGAGCTGGCCTATGGGGATGTGAAGCGCTTGGAACTCGCGATTGCCTTGGCCAACAAGCCCCGGCTGTTGCTGATGGACGAGCCGACGGCAGGCATGGCACCGGCCGAGCGCAACAAGCTCATGGCCCTGACGCGTGACTTGGTGTCGCAGCATGGCTTGGCCGTGTTGTTCACCGAGCACAGCATGGATGTGGTGTTTGGCTTTGCCGATCGCATCATCGTGCTGGCGCGGGGCCGGCTGATTGCCGAGGGCCAGGCACAAGACATTCGTCAGAACCCCAAGGTGCAGGAGGTTTACTTCGGCAGCGGCAAGACTTTTGAGCGCGGAGCCCACGCATGACGACAGCATCGAGCGGGTTGTTGCAAACCCAAGGACTGAATGCCTGGTACGGCGCAGCGCAAATTCTTTTCGACGTGAACCTGGAGGTGGGCCGCGGTGAGGTGGTGGCCTTGATGGGGCGCAACGGCGCGGGCAAATCCACCACGCTGAAAGCCATCATGGGCATGATGCCGCGCCGCAGCGGTGCCATTTCTTTTTTGGGGCAAGACATTTCCAACGCCCAGCCTTACCAGGTGGCCCGCCAGGGCTTGGGCTTTGTGCCCGAAGACCGGCGCGTTTTCTCGGAGCTCACGGTGCTGGAAAACCTGAGCGTGGGCCGCCAAGGCCCGCGCCAGTTTCCCGACGGCAGCCCCGCTCCCTACTGGACGCATGACAAGCTTTTCAAGCTCTTTCCCAACCTGGGCGAGATGCAAGAGCGTGCCGGCGGGCGCATGAGCGGTGGCGAGCAGCAAATGCTGACGGTGGCACGCACCTTGATGGGCAACCCCTTGCTGGTCTTGCTGGACGAGCCTTCAGAAGGCGTCGCGCCGGTCATCGTCGAGCAAATGGCCGACATGATCCTGGCCTTGAAAGCCGAGGGCGTGAGCATTCTGCTGTCCGAGCAAAACCTGCACTTCGCACAGTGGGTGTCGGATCGCGCCTATGTGCTGGAAAAAGGGCAAATTCGCCACCAGGCCAGCATGCGCGATTTGGTGGACGACGAGGAAGTGCAACGCAACTACCTCAGCGTGTGACGACGACGCCAGCGTTGATGAGCACAACCCCACCACTCCAGACGCAAGTCCAACTGACCATCAACGGGCAGACACATGCATTGTCGGTGACACGCGCGACCACCTTGCTGCATGTGCTGCGCAACGACCTGGCCTTGAACGGGCCCAAGCTGGGCTGTGGCTTGGGGCAGTGCGGCGCGTGCACCGTCTGGGTGGACGGCGAGGCTGCCAGGTCTTGCATCATGCCCGCGCAGGAACTGGCGGGCCGGGAGATCACCACCCTGGAAGGCCTGGGCACGCTGGACCAGCCGCACCTGGTTCAACAAGCATTCATCGACGCCCAAGCCGCGCAGTGCGGCTACTGCCTCAACGGCATGATCATGATGGCGGCGCGGTTGCTGCAGGACAACGACGACCCCAGCGACTACGACATTCGCCGCGCCTTGTCGGCCAATTTGTGCCGCTGTGGCACCCACATTGAAATCATGCAGGCCGTGCGCCTGGCCGCGCAACGCCTGCGCGCCCAAAAGAAGGGTGCGGCATGACGGCCTGGCGTTCGCAGCAGGTGCAAACCCGCGCCGAGATTTTGCAGGCCAAAGGGGTGTTGCGCGTGGTGCGCCCGCCCATGGCGGCACCCCCGGCCATCAGGGGCCAACCCAGTTTTGTCGCCAGCGATCCCGCCGAAGGCCTGGAAGTGTTGGTGGCGGTGTGGGACGATGGCAGCGTCACCGCCTTGCATGGCCATGTGGATTTGGGCACGGGCTTGCGCACCGCCTTGACCCAGGTGGTGGCCGAAGAACTGGATGTGCCTGTCGAACAGGTGCACATGCTGATGGGCAGCACCTCGGCCGCGCCCAACCAGGGCGCCACAATTGCCAGCACGTCGCTGCAAATCCACGCCCAGCCCTTGCGCGTGGCCGCCGCCCAGGCGCGCCGCTGGTTGAGGGCCCAAGGGGCTGAGCAAGGTGCCTGGTCCCAAAAAGTGCCGGCCCAAGGGCTCGACCTGTTGCTGGACCTGAACACGCCGGTCAAGTCGCCCCAAGACTACCGCGTGGTGGGCACCAGCATGCCACGCGTCGACATTCCGGGCAAAGCCACAGGCGAGGCCATGTTCGTGCACGACCTGCGCATGCCGGGCATGCTGCATGGCCGGGTGGTGCGGCCGCCTTATGCGGGCGCCGACCACGGTGACTTCATCGGCAACACCCTGGAATCGGTCGATGCCCAATCGATTGCCCACATTCCGGGCATTCGCGCGGTGGTGGTGCAGCGTGACTTTGTGGGCGTGGTGGCCGAGCGCGAAGAGCACGCCGAGCAAGCCCAGCGTGAATTGGTGGTGCACTGGAAGCCCTGGCCGGGCATGGACAAGGTGGACGACCTGGCGCAGGCCTTGCGCAACAACCCGAGCACGCCGCGCGAACTGGTGAACGAGGGCGACATCGAGCAGGCCCTGGCCCAAGCCGAGCAAACCCTGGAACGCACCTATGTGTGGCCGTACCAGATGCATGCCTCCATCGGCCCCTCGTGTGCGGTCGCAGTGTGGCTGCAAGGGCAAGACCCGCAGGCGCCCGATCTGCAGTTGCGGGTCTGGGCGGGCACGCAGAATCCCCATGTGTTGCGCGCCGACCTGGCGCGCTTGATGGGCACGCGCGATGTGCAAGTGGACGTGGTGCGCATGGAGGCTGCAGGCTGCTATGGCCGCAACGGCGCCGACGACGTGGCAGCCGATGCCGCCTTGCTGGCCAAGGCCGTGGGCGCGCCGGTGCGCGTGCAATTGACGCGTGAGCAAGAGCATCTGTGGGAGCCCAAGGGCGCCGCGCAATGGATGCAAGTGCGTGGTGGCTTGCAAGCCGATGGCCAACCGGTGGGCTACGATTTTCAGACGGCCTACCCCTCCAATGGCGCGCCCACCTTGGCGCTGCTGCTGACACGCACCATCGAGCCGCTGGCCCAGGCCTACGAGATGGGCGACCGCACCGCGCGTCCGCCGTATGACTACGGCAATTTGCGCGTCACCGTCAACGACATGGCGCCCATCTTGCGCGCCTCCTGGCTGCGGGGCGTGTCGGCGTTGCCGAATTCTTTTGCCCATGAAAGCTACATTGACGAATTGGCCACGGCAGCGGGTGAGGACCCGGTGGCTTTTCGCTTGCGACTGCTGTCGGACCCGCGGGCGCGTGAACTGGTGCAGGCCACGGCCGAGCGCGCCAAGTGGCTGACCCACACTGAGCCCAAGCAACAAGCAGCGCAAGGCGAGTGGCTGCAAGGGCAGGGCTTTGCCTATGCGCGCTATGTGCACAGCAAATGGCCAGGCTTTGGCGCAGCCTGGGCGGCCTGGGTGGCCGATGTGGAGGTGCACCAGACCACCGGTGAGGTGCATGTCAAACGCGTGGTGGTCGGCCATGACGCGGGCCTGATGGTGAACCCGCAAGGCGTGCAGCATCAGGTGCATGGCAATGTCTTGCAAACCACCAGCCGCGCCTTGAAGGAGCGGGTGCAAACCGACCCGCAAACCGGCGCGGTCACCAGCCAGGAGTGGGGCAGTTACCCGATTCTCAGTTTCCGCGAAGTGCCGGTGATCGAGGTGATGCACATGCCGCGGCCCGATCAACCTTCATTGGGGGCGGGCGAGTCGTCCTCGGTGCCAGGCACAGCGGCCATTGCCAATGCGATTTTTGATGCCACCGGCATCCGGTTCCGTCAGCCACCGTTCACCCCCGAAGTGGTGCGCGCGGCCCTGAACCCTTTGCCGCTACCCGAGCGCGCAGCCCCGGTGCCGCCGGTGCAAAAGGTCGCGCCGCAGGCCGCACCCCATGCATCGCAAGGCTGGCGCCGCCGCTGGAAACAATGGGGTGGTCTTGCGCTGGGCGTGCTGACGGTGACGGCCGCCAGCCTGGGCTGGCGCAGCAGCCTGCCGCAAGTGCAACGCATCGACACCTCGGCCTTCAGTGCGCAGCAATTGGCCCGCGGTCAGCAGCTGGCCGCCTTGGGCAATTGCGCAGGCTGTCACACGGCTGAGGATGGCGTGCGCAATGCCGGAGGCCGTCCCATGGTGACGCCGTTTGGCAACATTTACACCACCAACCTCACCCCCGACCCCGAGACGGGCATTGGGCGCTGGTCTTTCCGGGCGTTCGAGCGCGCCATGCGCGAGGGCATTTCGCGCGATGGCCGTCACCTGTACCCGGCCTTTCCCTACACCGCGTTCTCGCGCATGACCGACGAAGACATGATGGCCTTGTATGCCTGGCTCATGAGCCAGCCGGCCGTGGCCTCTCAACCGCCCGAAACCCAACTCGCATTTCCGTTCAATTGGCGCGCAGGGATGGCTTTGTGGAATGGCCTGTTCCACACGGGTCTGCCCCTGGAAGCCGATGCCTCAAAGTCGGATGCCTGGAACCGCGGCGCCTATTGGGTTGAGTCTTTGGGGCATTGCGGCGCCTGCCACACGCCGCGCAATGCCTTGGGCGCCGAGCGCGACACCGTGGCTTATTTGCAGGGTGCCAAGGTGGATGGCTGGGAGGCGCCCGCTTTGACAGCTTTGAACCGCGCACCCGTGCCGTGGACCGAGCAAGAGCTGTTCCGTTACTTGCGACAAGGGCACACCGAACACCATGGCGGGGCGGCCGGCCCCATGGCGCAAGTGGTGCGTGAATTGGCCAGCGTGCCCGATGAGGTGCTTCGCGACATGGCCACTTACCTGGCTTCTTTCTCAGCGCCGAGCGCAGGCGCTGTGGCGCCGGAAGTGAAAGCGCGCGAGGTGGTGGCCCAAGCGGCCGCGCGCGCCCCAGCGCCCTCGGCAGCGCAACGCCAGTTTGAGGGCAGTTGTGGCGCCTGTCACCATGAAGGCGAAGGCCCCAAGCTCTTGGGCGTCAATGCGCCCTTGGCTTTGAACACCAATGTGCACAGCGATGACCCGGACAACCTGATTCAAATCATCTTGCAAGGCTTGCAGGCGCCGCCATCGCGCGAGGTGGGCTTCATGCCCAGCTTCCGCCACAGCCTGAACGACGCACAAATTGCCGACATCGTGGGCTGGATGCGCAGCCGCTATGCCCCCGACCGCCCGGCCTGGGACATGCTGCCCCAGCGGGTGGCGCAATTGCGCCATCAGCTGCGTGAGACCTCGGCCAATCCGTCGCGGCCATAACCCAGCACCTGCCGCCACACAGCGTGTGCTGCAGCGTCAGAATCACCCCGCCATGCCACGATCTGGTCGGGGCGAATGAGCGCCAGGGGCTGCTCGTAAAGGGCCAACAAGGCCGGGTCGGTGTGGTGAACCACTTTCAGGTCGGCACCACAGGCTTGCGCCGCTTTTTCCCAGCCGGCGGTGTCGGGGGGCGTGGGGCCCAGGGCCAGCAGCGTCCATTCGCGGTGGAAAGTGTCAAACAGCGAGCGGCCATCGGCCAGCCAGGCATGGGGCGGTCGTCCACCCGGTGCGGCTGTGGGCACATACACATTCGGCTCGTCTGCGGGAATGGCGCTGCCATCGGCCACGATGACCGGCGAGCCGTCGTAGCGCCCGCCGAAGGTCACGCCGGGAATGTTGAATTCCAGGCGCACATGGGCATTGAAATAGTCGCTGGCTTCAGCCCGTGCGGCAACGCCCGCGGGCGTGTCGCTTTCCAGGGTTGCGGTCACAGGGTAGAGGCCCACCGAGTCGGCAAAGCGGCGGGCGTAGCCGGTGTTGCGCTGGGCCAGCATTTTGCGCTCCCAGGCATAGCTGTTGAGCAAGGCCGAGTCGGCTTGCCCGCCCAAGACCGCTGCCAGTTTCCAGCCAAGGTTGACGGCATCTTCCACGCCGGTGTTGTAGCCCAGGCCCCCTGTGGGCGTGAACAGGTGGGCCGCGTCGCCAATCAAGAAAATCCGGCCTTCGGACAATTTTTGAGCCACCAAGGCATGGCCGGCCGTCCAGGTTTGGTGCGACAGCACCTCGATGGGCAGGTCGCAGCCCAGGGCCTCGCGCACCACGCGGCGCGCGTCTTCCACCGTCCAGGTGTCGGCCTCTTCGCCTTCGTGAATGGCCGCGTGGAAAGCGAACTCTGACACCCCATCCACCGAGGCCAGCAAGGCGCGGCGCTCTTCGTTGACGGTGACGTACATCCAGGCGCGCGCATGCGGCATGCGCTCGTAAAAAGTGGGCGCGCGCAGGTAAACGGCAAACATCTGCCCGCCCATGTAGCTGCGCTTCATGCCGGTGGCGCCTTCGTAGGACACGCCGAGTTGGTGCCGTACGCCGCTGCGCGGACCGTCGGCGCCAATCAGGTAGTGCGCTTTGACTTGAACCTCGGGGCCGCTGCCATCGGTGGGCCGCACCACCGCCTCGATGTGCGTGCCGCAGTCCTGGTGACGCACCAGTGTCCAGCCATAGCGGATGTCGTTGCTCGGCCATTTCTCGGCATGGCGGCGCAGTACCGGCTCCACATATTTTTGCGAGATTCGGTGGGGCAATTCGGCTGCGCTCCAGGAGCCCGCCATCTGGCGAATGGCTTTCACAGCTTGCGCGGCGGTGGGCAAGGACAAACGGGCCAACTCGTGGTGCGTCAGCCGGGTGAAGTACGCAATGTCGGTGGGATGGTCGGGCGGCAAGCCCAGCGCCCGAATTTCTTGCACGAAGCCCAGGCGCCGGTAATGCTCCATGGTGCGCGCCTGCGTGGCGTTGGCTTGCGGGTTGAAGGCGGTCGAGGGTTTGGCGTCGACCAGCAAGCAGCGGATGCCGCGCGGGCCGAGCTCGTTGGCCAGCATCAGGCCACTGGGGCCGCCGCCGATGATGAGTACTTGGGTGTCCATCATGAGGGGTTGGAAAATCGGGTGGTCCACTTGCGCTCGAAGCCCTGGGCCAGGAACCGCTCGGCCATGAAGTCCACAAAGGTTCGGACCTTGGCCGACAAATGCTTGCGGTTCGGGTAGGCCAGGTTGATGGTGAGGCGGGGCAAGTCCCAGTCTTCCAGCAAGGGCACCAGACGGCCGGCCACGATGTCTTCGTAGACGATGTAGCTGGGCTGCACCAGGATGCCCAAACCCTCCAGCGCCGCAGACCGCAGAATCTGGCCGTCGTTCGACTCCAGCAAGCCTTTGGCATGGACGGTGCTGACCTGGCCGTCGCGTTGAAAGCGCAGGTCGTTGGGCGTGTTGGCGTAGGTGTAGATCAGCAGCTTGTGCCGCTGCAAATCGTCCAGGGATTTGGGAAAGCCATGCTGTGCCAAATACCGGGGGGAGGCCGCCAGCACGCGCCGTGTTTCGGCCAGTCGGCGAATGGTGATGTTGGAGTCGGGCTCGAATTCGCGGGTGCGAATGGCCACATCGATGTTGTCATCGATCATGTCCTGGTAGCGGTTGGCGGCCTCCACATGCACATTCACCAGGGGATAGCGTTGGGTGTACTCGCGCAAGATGGGCGCCACATGGTGCATGGCAAACGACAGCGAGGCCATGATGCGCAGGGTGCCGCTGGGATTGACGGTTTTGGCGTTGACGGCCTGCTCGGCATCCTTGAGTTCGCCCAAGATGCCTTTGGCGCGCGAGAAAAACTCTTGCCCGGTTTCGGTCAGAAACAGGCGGCGGGTGTTGCGTTCCACCAAGCGCGCGCCCAAGCGGTCTTCCAGCGCGGACAAATGCCGACTGGCCGCTGCATTGGACAGCGACAAGGCTTGGGCGGCACGGCTCAGGCTGCCGGTCTCGGCGACCTGGACAAAAAGTTCGAGTTCGGTCCAACGGTCCATGGGTTTTCCGCTGCGTGGAAAAGTAATTTACCGCAACGGCGTTGGCGCGATTGTCCGTCGCTTTTACAGTGGATGACAGACAATGCAGAAAAACGCGCTGGGACAGCGTCACCTGGAGGACAGCATGGACAACACAATGGAACAACAACTTCGCATACGGCAACTGGTAGAGAACTGGGCGGTCTGGCGCGATGCCGGCCTGTGGGAGCGGTTTCGCACCGTTTGGCACGACGATGGCGTGATGATGGCCACCTGGTTTCAGGGTCCCTTCGAAGAGTTCATTCGCGTCACCATCGAAGGCTGGAACAAGGGTGTGAGCATTCTTCACTTTCTGGGGGGCTCGTCCATCGATGTGCAGGGCACGCGCGCCATCGCCCAGACCAAGATGACCATTTCTCAGCGTGGCCTGGTCGAGGGCGTGTTGTGCGACGTGGTGTGCACCGGCCGCTTCTACGATTTCTTTGAAGAGCGCAACGGGCGTTGGGGCTTGGTCCATCGCCAACCCATTTACGAGAAAGACCGCATTGATCCGGTCGATCCGGCTGCCCAACTGACGCTCGACCCGGTGGCCCTGGCCGAGTTTCCGGAGGGCTACCGCCATTTGGCCTACATCCAGACGCGCATTGGCTACAAAGTGAAGATGGACATGCCCATGCTCAAAGGCGAGAAGGTGCAAGACCTGTACCGTCGCGGCGGCAACTGGTTGGCTGGCCAGCCTTTGGAGCGCTGAACATGACGATGCATCGCAGAGACTGTTTGAGCAGCTTGGTCGCCTTGGTGGGCGCCTGGCACGGCATGAGTTGGGCGCAAGACGCTTACCCCAGCCGTGCCATCCGCGTGATCGTGCCGCAGCCCCCCGGCGGCGGCTTTGACTTCGTGGCGCGCGTGCTGGCCGACAAGCTGGCGCAAACCTTCAAGGCCGGCGTGGTGGTGGAAAACCGCACGGGTTCTGGCACCTTGGTCGGCACCGACCTGGCCGCCAAAGCCGCACCAGATGGCTACACCTTGTTGATGGGCTCGGTGTCCAACCTGGTGTTGAACGCGGGCCTGTTCAAAAACCTCAGCTACGACCCCTTGCGTGACTTCGAGCCCATTGGCCTGGCCGTGGGGTACAGCTACACCTTGCTGGCGCGCAAGGATTTGCCTTTTGCCTCGTTGACTGAGTTGGTGGCCCATGCCCGTGCCAACCCCGGCGCCCTCAGTTTTGCTTCTGCCGGCAATGGTTCGGGCCAGCATGTGCTGGCTGCCGCTTTGTGGCATTTGGCCGGCGTTCAACTGACCCATGTGCCTTACCGCGGCGCACAACCGGCCTACACCGATTTGCTGGGCGGGCGTGTCGATGTGTTTTTCGATTTGTCGTCCACCGCACGCCCACATGTCGATTCTGGCAACCTGCGGGCCCTGGCCGTTTCAGGCGGACAGCGACTGGCCATGCACCCCAACGTGCCCACGGTGCGCGAAACCGGTGTGGCGCCGTTGGAGCTCGAATCGTGGTTTGGCTATTTCGCGCCCGCCAAAACCCCGGCGCCCGAACTGGCCCGTTTGCGTGCAGAAATGCGCAAAGTCATGCAGTCGCCCGATGTGATCGAGCGATTTGAAAAGGCCGGGGGCCGCCCCCTGTCCCTGGTCGGCGATGAGGCGCGTGCCGTTTGGCGGCGTGACCTGGAACGCTGGATCCCCTTGATGAAAGCCGCTGGCCTACAACCCGAATGATGCAGGAGAAGACAACATGAGAAACCTCAACCAAGACAACATCACCCAAGCGGTGATTGCCAGCTTTTCCAACACGCCCGACCCACGGCTGAAGGAAATCATCACCAGCCTGGTGCAACACCTGCATTCTTTTGCACGCGAGGTGAAGCTGACCGAAGAAGAATGGTTCAAGGGCATTCAGTACCTGACGGCCACCGGCCACAAGTGCACCGATGTGCGCCAGGAGTTCATCTTGCTGAGCGATGTGCTGGGACTGTCCATGCTCACCATCGCCATGAACCAGGACAAGCCGCCAGGGTGCACCGAGGCCACGGTGTTTGGCCCGTTCTTCCTGGAAGATGCGCCGCATTACGAACTGGGTGCCGATGTTTCCAACGGCGCCAAGGGCGCGCCTTGCTGGGTGGAAGGCGCGGTGCGCGGCCTGGGTGGCGAGCCCATTCCAAATGCCACCATCAACGTCTGGCAAGCCGACGAAGACGGCCTGTACGACGTTCAGTACGAATCGCTGGGGCATTCCCAAGCGCGCGGCATCATGAAGTCGGATGCCACAGGCCGTTACTACTTCAAGACCATTGTGGCCGAGCCCTATCCCATTCCGGTGGACGGCCCGGTGGGCACCTTGTTGGGCGCCACCCAGCGTCACCCCTGGCGCCCGGCCCACTTGCACTTCATGGTGGAAGCGCCGGGCTATGAGCGGCTGATCACCCATGTGTTTCGCGATGAGGACAAATACCTGGATTCCGACGCTGTGTTTGGCGTGCGCCAATCGCTGGTGGCCGATTGGACGCAGCTGCCCGATGGCAGCTACCGCATGGACTATGACTTTGTGCTGAACCCCAAGGCCAAAGCCTGAGCGAGCCATGATCAAGCACATTGTCATGTGGAATGTCCGGGGCCAGGATGCCCAGGAAAAAGCCCAGGGCATTGCGCGCCTCAAGCAAGCCTTTGAAGGCTTGAGAGGGCAAATTCCCGGGATGCAGCATCTGGAGATCGGTGTCGATACCAGCGCCGTCGATTACGCCTGCGATGTGGTGCTGTATTCCGAGTTTGAATCGCAGCAGGCGCTGGATGCCTATGCGGTTCATCCTGCGCATTTGCGCGTGCGCAACGAACTGGAAGGCCTGAGGATTGCACGCCATCAGGTCGACTACGTCCTGAGCTGACAGGCGGACCTGGCATTGACCGACTGGTTCATCACCGACCCGAGGTTTTATGCGGCGGCCATCCCCGCCGTGCTGTTGTTGGGCATCAGCAAAAGCGGCTTCGGTTCTGGGTTTGGCGCCTTGGCGGTGCCGCTCATTTCACTGACCGTGACCGTGCCGCAGGCCGCAGCCATTTTGATGCCCGTGTTGTTTGTGCTGGACATTCTGGGCCTGAATGCCTACCGAAGAGGCTACGACCTGGCGCTGCTGAAATTCCTGGTGCCCTGTGCCTTGATCGGGGTGTTCCTGGGGTTTGTGCTGTTTCGCGTCATGGACGCCCACCTGGTGGCGGGCTTGGTGGGGGTGTGCACCTTGCTTTTTTTGGCGCAACGCCTGCTGTTTCCGCCGCGTGCTGACGCGCCACCGCCGCCGCGCTGGCTGGGTGCCATCCTCACCGTGACCTCGGGCTTCACCAGCTTCATTGCCCATGCGGGCGGCCCGCCCTTGAATGCCTATGTGCTGCCTTTGCGCTTGCCCCCCTTCACCTTCACCGCCACCATGGCGGTCTTGTTTTTCTTTGTGAACATGGCCAAGTGGCTGCCTTATGCTTACCTGGGTTTGCTCGATTGGCGCGGCCTGGGCACGGCCTTGATGCTCTTGCCCTTTGCCCCCATCGGGGTCTGGGTTGGCTTGCGCGTGGCCCGCGTGATTCAGCCAAAATTGTTTTACCGTTTGGTGCACTTGGGCCTGTTCCTGACAGGCTGCAAGTTGGTGTGGGATGGCTTTTTCAGTGGAGCACATGCATGAGAGTGTTTGAAACTTTGCAAGACCTGGCGGCCTGTGTCGGCCAGGAGGTGGCGGTCAGCGATTGGATCGCCGTGACCCAGGAACAGGTCAACCAGTTTGCCGAAGCCACGGGGGACCCGCAATGGATTCATGTGGACGTGGAGCGCGCCAAAAACGGGCCGTTTGGGGGCACCATTGCCCACGGCTTTCTGACCCTGTCCATGTTGCCGAAGTTTTTCGAAAGCTCGTTTGAAATTCGCCAGACCCGCATGGGCATCAACTACGGCTTGAACCGTGTGCGCTTCACCTCGGTGGTGCCGGTGGGCTCGCGCTTGCGCGCACGCATGACGCTGAAGGCGGCGGAATGGATCGAGCAAGGCGGCCTGCAGATGACCTGGTCGGTCACCGTGGAGCGCGAGGGCCACGACAAGCCGGTCTGTGTGGCCGAGTCGCTGAGCCGCCGCTACCCCTGAGGCGGTCTCAAGCAAAGCCTTGCTGGCGCCAGGCTTCGTAGACCACCACCGCCACCGAATTCGACAGGTTCAGGCTGCGCTGGCCAGCGCGCATGCTCAGCCGCAAGCGCTGAGGCCCAGGAAAGCTGTCGCGTATTTCAGCGGGCAAGCCGGCGGTTTCGCTGCCAAAGAAAAACCAATCGCCTGGCTGAAAGGCCATGTTGTGCACACTTTGCTCACCGCGGGTGGTCAGCGCATAGCAGCGCGCGGGGTCGGGTTGCATGGCCTGTTGAAATGCGGCCCAGTGGGCGTGGCGACGCACCTCGGCGTACTCGTGGTAATCCAGGCCGGCGCGGCGCATCAGGCGGTCTTCCATGGAGAAGCCCAGCGGCTCAATCAGGTGCAAGTCGCAGCCCGTGTTGGCGGCCAAGCGGATCACGTTGCCGGTGTTGGGCGGGATTTCGGGGTGAACCAGGACAATATGAAACATCCCCCAAGCTTAACTTTTCTCTAACGGGGTGGCGTATGGGGCGTCAGTGCGTGCCAAGACCAGGGTGGTGATGTGGGCCACCTCCGCGTGGCGCAGTACCTGGCACGCGGCCTCCAGCGAAGCGCCTGTGGTCATCACATCGTCTACCAGGACCACACGCGCATCGCGCAAACGGTGGCGGTGCGACGGGTCCAGAATGAAGCTGCCAGCCACATTGCGCAGGCGCTCTTCGCGCGGCAACTCAGACTGCGCGGGGGTGTCGCGCCATTTTTGCAGCCAATGGACCGGCAATGACAGCTTGAGGCCCTGACCCAGGCTGCGGGCCAGCAGCAAGGCTTGGTTGTAGCCGCGCTCGCGCAAGCGTTGCTCGGACAGCGGCATGGGCAACAGGCAAGTGGCCTGTTCCAGTGCAGGCTCGACCCAGGGCGCGTGGCGCATGAGTTGCCCAAGGCTCTTTGCCAGACCCAATTCGCCATGAAATTTCAGTCGCGCCACGCAGGCTTGCCAGGGGTAGCCGTAATCGACGGCGCACAAACAGGCGTCCCAGACCGGGGGGGTGGCACGACAGGCAGAACACACCGGGTTGGCACCTGGCAGGGCGCACCGTTGGCAGCGCGCGCGCGGCTGGGCAAAATTCAGAACGCAGCTTTCACACAGGGCCGGGCCAGGCCATTGGTGGCAGATCAGGCATTCCGAGGGCAGGGTCATCCCCCAATATACTGCCCCCCTATGTCTGAGATGCACCAGAACAACCCTGTCAACGCCGCGCCACCCACGGTGGACCCGGTGGCCGCCGCCCGTTGGTGGCAAGGCGGGGTCGGCATGGGGCAGGGGGGCGAGGCCTGGTTGCATGACGAGGTGTCGCGCCGCATGGAAGATCGTCTGCAGTGGATTCGCCTGCAACCCCAGCGCTGGGTTCACTGGATGCCCACTGTGGGCGGCTTGCAAGCCCATGCGCGCCTGGCGCAACGGTACCCGCAAGCGCAGCCCCAGGTGGTGGAAGCTTCGCCCGCGCGCTTGCTGGCGGCCAAGCAGGCCTTGTTGCCCGCCTGGTGGCGTCGCTGGGGTCGCACCGTGCCTGATTTTCAGCCGCCCGCGCCGGGACAGGCCCAGATGGTCTGGGCCAACATGCTGCTGCACGGCAGTGCCGACCCCCAGCGCCTGTTCCAGCAATGGCACCAAGCATTGGCTGTCGATGGCTTTGTGATGTTTTCTTGCCTTGGACCCGACACCTTGCGTGAGTGGCATGCCATGTACCAGCAAATGGGATGGCCTCCCGCTGGGTCGGCACTGACCGACATGCATGATTGGGGCGACATGCTGATTCAGGCTGGGTTTGCCGAGCCGGTGATGGACATGGAGCGCATCACCCTGACCTATGACAGCCCCGACAAACTGCTGCAGGATTTGCGCAGCATGGGCCGCAACTTGCACCCCCAACGTTTTCAAGGCCTGCGGGGTCGGCGCTGGCGTGAAAAGCTGTTGGCCGCGATGCGCGAGCACCTGGCCCTGCCCGATGGCAGCGGTCGCTTGGCGCTGACCTTTGAAATCATTTACGGGCATGCGCTGAAACCCGTGCCAAGGGTGCCGGTGGCGCCCCAAACGGCGGTTTCGCTGGCCGACATGCGCAGCTTGCTGAAGCAAGCGGGGGACAGTGCGCAAGCCCCCCCAGCCTCTTGACCATGGACGGAATTTTCTTTTGAGTGAGACACCGCAAAAACGCGCCCCGCGCTACCGCGTGTGGGGCCGCTGGGCCTTGTTGGGTTTGGCATGGGCCGTCGCCGGTGCAGCGCTGCTGCTGGGCCGTGCACAACTGTCGCTGGCCGATGAAAGCTTGGCTTTGCAGGCGGCCATCGAGGCCCGCCTGCAGGAAACCGAGCTGGACACTCTGAGCCTGCTGGAGAACCCCGCGGCCTGGGCGCAAATGCACCAGCGCGTGGCCCTCGAAGGGTTTTGGCTGATGCAACACACGCTGTTGCTGGAAAGCCGCGATGCCAAGAGCCGGCCCGGTGCCTGGGTGATGACGCCATTGCAGCTCGATGCCAGCACCGCCGTCTGGGTGCAGCGTGGCTGGCTTGCGCGCGACGCCGCCCAACAGGGCCCCTGGCCAGAATTTCAAACCGAGGGCGGCGTGGTCCGGCTGCAGGGCCGCGTTGCGCCGGAGCCCACTCCCCTTGTGAAGTCGGCCTCCGATTCGGTACCCAGTGCATCAGGGTCTTCCAAGATTAGGCAAAATCTCACATTGGCGCAGTTCAGGGAAGAAACCGGCGTGCAGGCCTTGGCCGTGGTGTTGCAAACAGATGAGCCAGACGAAGGGCTTGTGCGCGAAGTGCCGGCCCCCGCAGCCGAGGCCAAGCATCACCAGCAGCGTGCCGACCAGTGGTTTGTGCTGGCGGCGTTGTTGGCCTTGGCCTGTGTCTGGTTGCAATGGATTCGACCTCTTTTTCATGCAAGGCGCTCTTCTTCCTGACAGCCACTGCCGGCCCAGATTCCTTTTTTTATGAGCGTCAACCTTTACAACCTCAGCCCTGTCGGGCACCTGCTGATCATGGGCGCCTTGCTGGCCTTGGGGCCCTTGACCTGGGTCTGGCTGCGCCATCGACACCAGAGCCCAGGGCATCGGGTTCGCCAACTGACCCTGCTGACCCTGTTCCTGACCTTTGACCTGGTGATGTTCGGCGCCTTCACGCGCCTGACCGACTCGGGCCTGGGCTGCCCGGATTGGCCAGGTTGCTATGGCCATGCCAGCCCGGTCGGGGCCGGTGCCCAGATTGCCGCCGAACAGGCCCGTTTGCCCACCGGCCCGGTCACCGAGGTGAAGGCCTGGATCGAGATGCTGCACCGTTACTTTGCGACGGCAGTGGGCGTGCTGATTCTCACCTTGGCCATCGATGCCTGGTGGCCGCGTCGCTCAGCTGAGCCCGCAGCTCGGCCTTCCAGAGGATTGGCCACACTCACTTTGTTGTGGGTGATGCTGCAAGGCGCTTTTGGTGCCTTGACCGTCACCATGAAACTGTTTCCAGCCATCGTCACCCTGCACCTGCTCGGTGGGCTGATCTTGTTGGTATTGCTGACGTGTCAGGCGGTGGCGCAAAGCCGCTCGCTGGGCCTGACGACCTCTGTGACCATTTCCAGCGCTGTGCGACGTGGCTTGTGGGCGGGCACGGCCTTGCTCTTGGTGCAGGTGGTGCTGGGCGGTTGGGTCAGCACCAACTATGCGGTGTTGGCCTGCAGCGACTTTCCCAAGTGCCAGGACAGCTGGTGGCCGCGCATGAATTTCTCCGCCGGCTTTGAGCTGTGGCGGCCCTTGGGTGTGCTGGGCAATGGGCAGGCCATTCCCTTTGAGGCCTTGACGGCCATTCACTTCACGCACCGGTTGATGGCTTATGTTGTCCTGCTGGCCTTGGGGGCACTGGCGCTGGCCATGCGCCGCCAAGGCTTGCGTGCGCAGGCAGGCTGGCTGAAAGGGCTGCTCTTGTTGCAGTTGCTCACGGGCGTGTCCAATGTGGTGCTGGACTGGCCCTTGTTGGCCGCAGTCCTGCACACCGGTGGCGCGGCGGCCTTGCTGGTGACGCTGACCTGGTCGCTGGCCCTGAGCCGCACCGAGCCCCAAGCCACGCTGTCGCGTTGGCAGCAATTCAATGCGCTGACCAAGCCGCGCGTCATTCAGCTGATTGTGTTTTGCGCGCTCATCGGCATGGTGCTGGCGGTGCCCGGTGTGCCCAGCCTGGCCGAAGTGGGCCTGGCCGCCCTTGCTTGCCTGGGCATTTGGCTGGTCGCCGGTGCCGCGGCCGCCTTCAACTGCATTGTGGAAAAGAAGATCGACGCGCGTATGAAGCGCACCGCGTGGCGTCCCACCGCCAAGGGGGAGTTGAGCGACCGCGAAACCTTGTGGTTCTCGGCGGTCTTGTGCGCGGCGGGATCGGTGATTCTTTATGTTGCGGTGAATCCGCTCACCATGTGGCTGACTTTTGCCACCTTCGTGGGCTACGCCGTGATTTACACCGTCATTCTCAAGCCTCTGACGCCTCAAAACATTGTGATTGGCGGAGCTTCTGGTGCCATGCCGCCCGTGTTGGGTTGGTCTGCCATGACGGGCGAGGTGGGCCCAGAAGCGCTGATCCTGTTCCTCATCATCTTTTTGTGGACGCCACCGCATTTCTGGGCCCTGGCCTTGTACCGTGTGGAGGACTACCGCAAGTCAGGCTTGCCCATGTTGCCAGTCACCCATGGCAACGCCTTCACCCGTTTGCAAATTTTGTTGTACACCTGGGTGCTTCTGGCCGCCTGCCTGATGCCCTTCATTTACGGCATGAGCGGCTGGTTTTACTTGGTCTCGGCACTGTTGTTGAGTGTGGGCTTTTGCGGCTACGCTTGGGCCTTGTGGCGCAACTACTCGGATGCCCTCGCGCGCAAGACCTTTCGTTTTTCCCTGATCCATCTGAGCCTGCTGTTTGCAGCCTTTTTGATTGACCATTACCTGTGAAATGAGCCACCCATGCTGAACCGTCGAACCCTGGGCCTGGCTGTGCTGGCTTGCAGCATGTTGTGGGCTTGTAACCCCAACAAGCCTGCCTTCAAGTCGATTGACATCACTGGCGCCGACTACGCCAAAGGCTTCACGTTGCAAGACCAAGATGGCAAAGAGCGTTCGCTCAGCGATTTCAAGGGCAAGGTGGTGGTGCTGTTCTTTGGCTATACCCAGTGCCCCGATGTCTGCCCCACCTCCATGACCGAATTGGCCGAAGTCAAGCGCATGCTGGGTAAAGATGGCGACCTTTTGCAAGGCCTGTTCATCACGGTTGACCCGGTGCGTGACACGCCGGAATTGTTGAAGGCCTACATGGCCAATTTCGACCCCAGCTTTGTGGCGTTCAGCCCGACCGCCGAGCAGTTGTCAGAGGTGGCCAAACATTACAAGGTGTACTACAAAAAAGTGGACGGCAAAACACCGACCAGCTACACCATGGACCATTCGGCGGGCAGCTATGTGTACGACACCCAAGGCCAATTGCGCCTGTACAGCCGTTACGGCAGCGGCGCGCAGGCCTTGGCCGAAGACATTCGCATCTTGCTGAAATAGGCGAGTGGCGCGGGCGCCCGCTCAGCTCAGGCGTAGGCTTGCAGCGCCGCCTTCATTTTTTTCATCGCCGCCACTTCGATTTGACGGATGCGCTCGGCACTGACGCCGTACTCTGCCGCCAGGTCGTGCAGCGTGAGGCCGCCCGAGCCGTCGTCGTTGACTTTCAGCCAGCGCTCTTCCACGATGCGGCGGCTGCGCGGGTCCAAAGCATCCAGCGCGGCCACGATGCCATCGCTGGCCATCAGGTCACGCTGGCGCGACTCGATCACGGCCGTGGGCTCGTGGTTGGCGTCGCTCAGGTAAGCGATCGGGCCAAAGGCCTGCTCGCCATCGTCGCTGGGGGCGGGGTCAAGCAACACATCGCCCCCGCTCATGCGGGTTTCCATCTCGATGACTTCTTCGCGTTTGACGTTCAAGTCGCGCGCCACCGAATCAATTTGCGCGTCGGTCAGGCTGTCACGGTGCGTGGCCATGTCGGCATCGCTGCCGGCATCGGCCCGAAAGCCTTGCTTCATGGAGCGCAGGTTGAAGAACAGCTTGCGCTGGGCCTTGGTGGTGGCCACTTTCACCATGCGCCAGTTGCGCAAGATGTACTCGTGAATTTCGGCCTTGATCCAGTGCATGGCGTAGCTGACCAAGCGCACGCCCTGGTCGGGGTCGAAGCGCTTGACGGCTTTCATCAGGCCCACATTGCCTTCCTGGATCAGGTCGGCGTGCGGCAAGCCGTAGCCCAGGTACTGGCGCGAGACCGACACCACCAAGCGCAGGTGCGACATGATGAGTTTGCCGGCCGCGTCCAGGTCGTTGTCGATTTTCAGCTGGCGCGCGTAGGCTTGCTCTTGCTCCAGGGTGAGCATGGGCATGCGATTGACCGCCGTGATGTAGGCGTCCAAGTGCCCCAGAGGAGGCACCAGCGCCCACGGATTGGCGACCAGCGCAGTAGGTGTTGCAGTCAGAGTCGTCATGGTTTGTAAGCCTTTCGGATACGAATGACGCAATATTAGCACTCTTGGGAGAGGAGTGCTAATCCCTGTTGTATTTAGGGTAATCCCTTGGTTTTAGCCGAGCAAGGCTTCGGCAAATTCCCGCGCCGAGAACGTTTGCAGGTCTTCCAGCTTTTCGCCCACCCCAATGAAATAAACCGGCACGCCAGCGCCTTGCAGGCGGGCACGCTCTTGTCCCCACAGGGCAATCGCGGCCAGAACGCCGCCCTTGGCCGTGCCATCGAGTTTGGTGACGATCAAGCCGGTGAGGCCCAGCGCTTCATCGAAGGCCTTGACCTGGGCCAAGGCGTTTTGGCCGGTGTTGCCATCGATCACCAGCAGCACTTCATGCGGCCCGGTGGGGTCGGCTTTTTGCACCACCCGCTTGATTTTCTTCAGCTCCTCCATCAGGTGCAGCTGGGTGGGCAGGCGGCCAGCCGTGTCGACCAGCACCACATCGCGGCCCCGGGCCTTGCCGGCGCTGACCGCGTCAAAACTCACCGCAGCCGGATCGCCGCCTTCCTGGCTGACGATTTCCACCTGGTTGCGGTCTGCCCAGACCACCAATTGCTCGCGCGCAGCGGCACGGAAGGTGTCGGCCGCGGCCAGCAGCACCGAGGCGCCGCTGTCGCTGAGGTGGCGGGTGAGTTTGCCAATCGAGGTGGTTTTGCCCGCGCCATTGACGCCGGCCACCATCACCACCGTGGGGTGGTGGGCGCCAACGACCAGCGCTTTTTCCAGCGGCTGCAGCAGTTCGGCCAAACCGTCGGCCAACAAAGCTTTGACGCCCGCAGGGTCGGTCATTTTGGCGGCCTTGACGCGGGCTTTGAGGTCGTCCAGCAGGTGCTGGGTGGCCTGCACGCCGGTGTCGGCCATCAACAGCGCGGCTTCGAGTTCCTCGTACAGGTCCTCATCGATGCGGGTGCCGGTGAACACCTGGGCAATGCTGCTGCCGGTGCGCTGCAAGCCGCTTTTCAGGCGCGACAGCCAGCTGCTGCGTGAGGGCTGGGCCTGGGGCGTCGCCTCGGCAACGGGTGTTGCCAAAGGGGCCGCAGGCGGCTGCGCCGAGGCTGATGCAGGCGCCGCAAGAGGTGCCGTTGGCTCAGGCGTTACCGGCGGTGGGGTCTTTTTTTTGAAAAAGCTGAACATGGACTCGGGGGTTCCTAGAATCGGTCAATTCGTGCGATGTTGCAAGAACTGCAGGTGACTCATTCTATGAAACGCTTTTCCTTCGGGTTGCCAATCCTGCTGGCGGCCTGTTTTTGGGGTCAGCCAGCCGCGGCCCAGATCCACCAAACCACCTTGCCCAATGGCATGACGGTCATCGTCAAGCCCGACCGGCGCGCGCCCACGGCCGTGCACATGGTGTGGTTGCGGGTGGGCTCCATGGACGAGGTCGATGGCACCTCGGGGGTGGCCCATGTGCTGGAGCACATGTTGTTCAAAGGCACGCCCAGCGTGGGGGCGGGCGAGTTCTCGCGCCGTGTGGCGGCCCTGGGCGGTCGGGAAAACGCCTTCACCAGCAAGGACTACACCGGCTACTTTCAGCAAATTCCGGCGAGCCGGCTGGTGGACGTGATGCGCCTCGAGGCCGACCGCTTCGCCAACAACCAATGGCCCGACGAAGAATTTCGCAAAGAGCTGGAAGTGGTGAAAGAAGAGCGCCGCCTGCGCACCGAAGACGCGCCGCGTGCCCTGCTGTACGAACAGCTGAGCGCGGTGCAGTTTGTCGCTTCGCCTTACCGCCGGCCCATTGTGGGCTGGATGAACGACCTCGATGCGCTGCAACCCGACGATGCCCGCGAGTTCTACAAACGCTGGTACAGCCCGCAAAACGCCACCGTGGTGGTGGTGGGCGATGTCGAGGTGGCGCAAGTGCAGCGCTGGGCGGCGGAGATCTATGGCGCCATTCCGGCCCGTGCCTTGCCAGCGCGCAAGCCGCGCGAGGAGCCGGCGCAAAGCGGCATCCGTCGCCTCACCGTGAAAGCGCCCGCCGAGCAAGCCTATGTGGCGCTGTCGTGGAAGGTGCCTGGCTTCAAATCGATGGAAGCCACCCCCAGCAACCAGGATGCCTTGGCCCTCACCGTTTTGTCGGCCGTCCTCGATGGTTACAACGGCTCCCGGCTTGACCGCGCCCTGACCCAAGGTGCCGATCGGGTGGCCGACGACGCCGGGGCTTACCATGACTTCAGCGGCCGCGGGCCGCAAATCTTTGTGCTCGAGGGCGTGCCTGCAGCGGGCAAAACCCCCGAAGCCCTGGAGGCGGCCTTGCGTGAGCAAGTCAACCGCATTGCGCGCGATGGCATCAGCGAAGCCGAGCTCCAGCGCGTGAAGGCGCAGTGGGTGGCGCAAGCCGTTTACAAGCGCGACTCGCTGTTCAACCAGGCGCGCGAGATCGGCACCTATTGGGTGGAAGGCTTGCCCTTGGACACCAGCGACCGCCTCATTGACTTGCTGCGCGGCGTCACCGCCGAGCAAGTGAAGTCGGTGGCACAACGTTATTTCGGCGATGACAGCTTGACGGTGGCCCACCTGTTGCCACAACCGTCCAACGCCCAAGCGCCCCGCAAACCGGCCATGCCCTTGCGGCATGGGGAGGGCACGCGATGAAAGCCACCCACAAAATCTTGCGCCGTCTGGCGCTGGTGGCGGGCTTGCTGTCGGCCAGCAGCCTGTGGGCCGCCTTGCCCATCCAACACTGGACCGCGGCCAATGGCGCCCGCATTTATTTGGTGGAGAGCCCCTCCTTGCCCATGGTCGACATTCAGATCGACTTTGATGCAGGGTCGCGTCGCGACCCGACTGGTCAAGCGGGTTTGGCCAGCGCCACGGCGGGCATGCTGTCCAAAGGCATTGCCGCCCAGGGCAATCAACCTGCACTGGACGAGAACGCCCTGGGTGAAGCCTGGGCCGATTTGGGCGCCCTGTTTTCTGCCAGCGCCGGCAGTGACCGCTTGAGCTTGTTCTTGCGCACGCTGACGGTGCCCGATTTGTTGGAGGGTGCCATCCGACTGGCCGCTCGCCAATTGGCGCAGCCCAGCTTTCCGGCGGCGATCTGGGCGATCGAGCGGGACCGCACCGTGGCAGCCCTCAAAGAGGCCTACACCCGCCCCGGCACCGTGGCGCAGCGCCGCTTTGCTGCAGCGGTGCATGGCAGACACCCCTATGGCAATGAAGCCAACGAAGCCAGCTTGAACGCCATCCAGGTGGCTGACATGCGCGCCTTTCATGCGCGCTTCCTCGACAGCTGTCGTGCCCGCGTGAGCGTGGTCGGTGCCTTGAACCGTGCCCAAGCTGAGCAACGCGTGCTGCAGTTGTTGGCAGGGCTGCCTGCGAGCAAGCCTTGCCCTGCGCTGCCTGCAGTGGCCGAAGTGCCGGCTTTGACGCAAGCGCAAACCCTGCGCGTGCCTTTTGACTCTGCCCAGGCCCACGTGCTCATGGGGCAACCCGGCTACAAGCGCAACGACCCGGACTTTTTTGCGCTGACCGTGGGCAATTACATTTTGGGCGGCGGTGGCTTTGTGTCGCGCCTGACTGAGCAGGTCCGTGAAAAGCGCGGCCTGAGCTACAGCGTGTACAGCTACTTTGCCCCGGGCCTGCACGCCGGGCCGTTTGCCGTGGGTTTGCAGACCCGGCCCGACCAGGCCGATCAGGCCTTGCAAGTGGCGCGGGAGGTGGTTCGTACCTTTGTCGCGGAAGGCCCGACCGAAGCCGAACTAAAGGCCGCGAAAGACAACCTGATCGGCAGTTTCCCCTTGCGCCTGGACAGCAACCGCAAGCTGTTGGACAACCTGTCCAACATGGCCTGGCATCAACTGCCTTTGGACTATCTGGATACCTGGACCCAGGCCGTCGACCGCGTCACGGTGCAAGACATTCGCGCGGCCTTTCAGCGAAAGCTGCAGCCTGAGCGCATGGTCACGGTGATGGTGGGGGCCAAGCCTTGAAAGCGGGCGAGGTCCGCATTGTGGGCGGACAGTGGAAGCGCACCAAGCTGGCCGTGCTCGACAAGCCCGGCTTGCGGCCCACCCCTGACCGGGTGCGCGAGACCTTGTTCAACTGGCTGGGCCAAGACTTGGCCGGCTGGCGCTGCCTCGATGCTTTCGCAGGCACCGGCGCACTGGGAATAGAGGCAGCCTCACGCGGCGCCCAGGCGGTCACTTTGGTGGACCTAGATGCCGCCTTGGTAGCGCAGTTGCACAAACACGCCCAGCGCCTGCAAGCCAGCACGCTGCAAATTGTCCGAGGCGATGGTCTGAGCGCCTTGCGCCAAGCTGCGCCCGGCAGTTGTGACCTGATTTTTTTGGACCCCCCCTTCGATGCCAACTTGTTCGAGCCCGCTTTGACAGCGGCAGCGCTGGCCATCAAGCCCAGCGGCTGGGTCTACCTGGAAGCGCCGTCAGCTTGGTCGGGCGAGGCGTTGGCAGCCTTGGGCTTGCAGTGCCATCGGCACCTGAAGGCGGGCATGGTGCATGCGCATTTGCTGTGCGTTGCATAATGGCCTGAAAGCTTTTTTTCACAAGGACATGGCATGGCGTCTTCCGTGATTGCGGTCTATCCCGGCACCTTCGATCCCATCACCCTCGGTCACGAAGACATCGTGCGCCGCTCGGCCTCATTGTTTGGCACTGTCATCGTGGCGGTGGCCGTGGCCCATCACAAAAAAACCTTGTTCTCGCTGGACGAGCGCCTGGCCATGGCGCGCGAGGCCCTGGCCGATTGCCCCAATGTGCAGGTGGCCTCGTTCGATGGCCTCGTGCGTGACTTCGTGTTGCAACAAGGCGCCAAGGTGATGGTGCGCGGCGTGCGCTCCATGACCGATTTCGATTACGAGTTTCAGCTCGCCGGCATGAACCGCCATCTGGCGCCGGATGTGGAAACCATCTTTCTCAACACCCTGGACATTTACCAATGTGTCTCCAGCACCTTGGTGCGTGAAATCACCTTGCTGGGGGGCGACATCGCCAAGTTTGTCTCGCCCGGCGTGCATCAGCGCTTGCTGGCCAAACGCAAGGAACGCAACGGCGCATGAGGCCCACCGAGCTGCTGCTGATTCGCCATGGTGAGACGGACTGGAACCGGGCCTTGCGCTTTCAGGGGCAAGTCGACATTGCGCTGAACGACATCGGCCACCAGCAAGCGCAGCGCGTGTGTGACCATTTGCAGCGCTCCGACTGGGCGCAGGCCCTTCACCTGCACAGCAGCGACTTGTTGCGCGCACGCCAGACCGCAGAGCCTTTTGCCCAAGCCTTGCCTCGCACCTGCCAGCCCCGAACCGGCTTGCGCGAGCAAAACTTTGGCGTCTTCGATGGCTTGAGCACCCATGAAATCCAAGCGCAACACCCCGAGTTGTGGGCGCAGTGGCGTCGATTCGAGGCGGATTTTGCGCTGCCGCAGGGTGAGAGCACACGCCAGTTTCATTCACGCGTGATGGCAGACCTGCAAGAGATTGCACAAAGTCATGCGGGCGAGCGCGTGGTGGTGGTCACCCACGGTGGCGTGCTCGACATGGTGTGGCGCAGCGTGCACCAGCTGTCGCTCAACGGGCCGCGCCAATGCGATATTCCCAATGCAGGCCTGAACCACTTGAAAGTGACCCAGGGCCGCTTCGAGATCCTGGCCTGGGCCAGCACGTCGCACCTCGCGGGCATGCCCCCGCAGCCGATTTACCGGCCGCCGCCGGAGGTGCTCAAGCCCAGCTCAGCGCCGACAAGTCGTTGACAAAAATCGGCATGTCTTTCCACAGGCCTTTGAGGTTTTTGTGGGCCACCGTGAGCCACTGCGGTTGGTACAAAAATGCGTGCGCCGCATCATTGGCCAACAGGCGCTGTGCATCGCCCAATAATTTCGCACGGTCGGCCACCCGGGGCGCGTTGTGGATGCGCTCAAACAAGGTGTTGAAGGCCTGCGACTCGTAACCCCAGTAATAGCCCGGCTTGGCGAAGTTGCCCAAGTCGAAAGGCTCGACGTGAGAGATGAGGGTGAGGTCATAGTTCTTCTGCGTGTACACGCCGCTGAGCCATTGCGCCCACTCGACGTTTTGCAGCTTGGCAACGATGCCCACTTTGGCCAGTTGCGCCGCAATCACTTCACCGCCCTGACGCGCGTAAGGTGGCGGCGGGAGAATCAAACTCAGCTCCAGCGGCGTTTTGACGCCCGCCTCGGACAGCAGGGCACGCGCCTTGTCGGGGTTGTAGGGGTTCACGCCGGTGGTGTCCACATAGCCCAAGGCCCCGGGCACGTAATGGCTGCCAATCGGCACGCCAAAGCCATCGGCTGCGGCGGCAATCACGGCCTTGCGGTCAATGGCGGCGGCAATGGCGCGGCGCACCCGCACATCCTCCAAGGGCTTGCGCTTGTGGTTGATGGCCAGGATGGTTTTGGCGCGCGAGCCGTTGGTCAAAATTTGAAAGCGGGCATCGGCCTTGAATTGCGCCAGGCTGCGCGCGGCGGCCACGCGGGGAAAGGCATCGACATCGCCCGAAAGCAAGGCCGCCACTTGCGCGGCCGGGTCGGAGATGAAGCGAAACGTGGCTTTGCGCAACGCAATGGCCTTGGCGTCGCGGTACCCGTCCCAGCGGTTCAAGGTGATGGATGAGCCGCGGTTCCACTGCCCCAATTGAAAGGGCCCCGTGCCCACCGGCTTGGTGGCATTGGTGTCCGCGCTCTTGGGCTCGACGATGACCGCAGTGGCCTGTCCCATCAAGAACAAAAAATCGGGATCAATTTGCTTGTTCAGGATGACCACAGTGTGCTCGTCGATGGCCGCCACGCTCTCCATGCTGGCAAAGGTGCGCTTGTCTTTGTTGGTGCTTTTCTCGGAGGCCGCGCGCTCAAAGGCAAACTTGACCGTTTGCGCATTGAAGGGCTCGCCATTGTGGAACTTGACGCCTTTGCGCAAGCGGAAGGTGTAGGTCTTGAGGTCGGGTGACACCTCCCAGCGCTCGGCCAGCAAGGGTTGCACCGAGCCATCGCTTTGAATTTTGGTCAGGGTCTCCAAGACGTTGTAGTGAACGATTTCGGCGATGGCGGAAGCGGCCCCTGCGGTGGGATCCAAGCCGGGCGGCTCCAGTGTCATGGCCAAAACAACTTGGTCTTTTTTGGATTGCGCAAGGCTGTGCAACGGCACAGTGCTCAGGGCGGTGGTGGAGGCCAAGCCCACGAAGTGGCGTCTGTTCAGTGTCATCAAAAAGGCTTTCTCAATTTTTCAAAATTGTGGCACGGCGGCCACCAAGGCTTGTGTACAAGGGTGTTGCGGGTCCTGGAACAAGCGTTGCGGCGAGCCACGCTCGACCACGCGGCCTTGTTGCAGCACGCAGGCCTCATCGCACAGATGCTGCACCACAGCCAAGTCGTGGCTGATCAGCAAGTAGGTGATGCCAAAGCGGTCTTGCAAATCCATCATCAGGTTCAGCACTTGCGCTTGCACGCTGACGTCCAGCGCGGACAAAGGCTCATCGGCCACGATCAACTGAGGGCGGGTGATGAGGGCGCGCGCCAAGGCGATGCGCTGGCGCTGGCCGCCTGAAAATTCATGCGGGTATTTGTCCAGGTCGCTGCTGCGCAAGCCCACCTGGCTGAGCATCTCCGCGGCCTGATCGCGCAAGTCTTGGCGCGACAAGCCGCGCACGGTGTTCAGGGGTTCGGTGACTGTGTGCAAGATGCGCATGCGCGGGTCCAGCGAGCCATACGGGTCTTGAAACACCATCTGAAAATGCCGACGCGCTTCGCGCAGGTTTTTGGCGTCCAGCGCGTTCAGATCCTGTCCTTGAAATAAAACCTGACCCTGCGTCGGTTTTTCAAGCGCCATCACCAGGCGCGCCAGCGTGGATTTGCCCGAGCCCGACTCGCCCACCAAGGCCAGGTTGCGTCCGGCGTGAAGTTGCAGGCTCACGTCCGCCACGGCGACGATGGGCGCGCGCGCCGGGCCATAGTGTTTGCTCAGGTTTTGCAGTTGCAGCAAAGGCGCGCTCATGAAAGCCTCCAGCACTGGGCTTGCCTTGCGGGACTGAGGAGGATGCTGGGGGGCGCTGACGTGCGGCAGGCGTCATCCACCAGGCTGCAGCGGTCGGCGAATGCGCAGCCTTGGTCCAATTGATGCAGTTCGGGCACTTGGCCTGGCAGCGTGGGCAAACGCATTCTTTGCGAAGCCGCTTGCGGGGCACGCAGCCATTGCGGGCGCGAGGCCAGCAGGCCGCGGGTGTAGGGGTGTGCGGGGGTGGTCAGCACCTCGGCGGTGGGGCCTTGCTCGACGATTTGGCCGGCGTACATCACCTTCAACTGCTGAACCTGGCGGGCCAAAACGCCCAGGTCGTGCGAGATCAGCAGCAGGCCCATGCCGCGCTCTTGCACCAAGGATTGCATCAATTCCAAAATGCGTTGGGCCACCGTGACATCGAGCGCCGTGGTGGGCTCGTCGGCAATCAGCAGGTCGGGGTTGCAACTCAGGGCCATGGCAATCATGATGCGCTGCCGTTGCCCGCCGGAGAATTGGTGCGGGTGGTCGTGCAAGCGTTGTCGCGCCCTGGCAATGCCCACGCGGTCCAGCAAATCAGCAGCCTCGCTCAAGGCCGCCTTTCGGGACAGGCCCCGGTGCAAGCGAAGCGGCTCCGCGACCTGGTCGCCCACGGTGTGCAAAGGGTTGAGCGCGCTCATCGGCTCTTGAAAAATCATGGCCCATCGGTTGCCGCGCAGCTTGCACCAATTTTCTTCTGACCAGGTCAGGCATTCTTCGCCTTGCCATTGCAAGCTGCCCCGCGCTTGTGCACCTTCGGGCAGCAGGCCCATGAGGGCCAGCGCGGTCAGAGATTTGCCGCAACCGGATTCGCCCATCAAGCCCACTGTTTCACCGCGTTCCAGGCTGAAGCTCACGCCGCGCACCGCCTCCACCAGGCCATGGGCTGTGCGAACCTGCACATGCAGGTCTTTGAGTTGCAACAGGGGGGGCTGGCTCATCGCTGGCGTGACAGTTTGGGGTCGAGCAAATCGCGCAGGCCATCGCCCACCAGGTTCAGGCCCAGCACCGCCACCGCAATGGCGACCCCGGGAAAGACCGCCAGGCGAGGGGCTTGAAACAGCAAGGTCTGGGCTTCGCTGAGCATGCGGCCCCAAGAAGGCTCAGGTGGTTGTGTGCCCAGTCCCAGGTAGGACAGCGCCGCCTCCGCCAGAATGGCCAGCGCAAACTGCGTCGACGCTTGCACGATGAGCACGGCGGCAATGTTGGGCAAGACATGGTCCCAGGTGATGCGCCAGCGTCCCTTGCCGCAGGCACGCGCCGCCAGCACATAGTCGCGTGTCCAAATGGCTTGTGCGCTGCCGCGGGTGATGCGCGCGAACACCGGGATGTTGAACAAGCCAATGGCCAAAATGGCATTGACCATGCCAGGCCCCAGGACGGCGGTGATCAGGATGGCCACCAAAATTGCGGGAAAGGCAAAGCTGAAGTCGGTCAGGCGCATCAAGGCCTCCTCCAGCCAGCCTTTGTACGCCGCAGCCAGCAAGCCCAGGGCCACACCGATGCTCAGCCCGATGCCCACCGCTACCACGCCCACCAAAATCGAGCTGCGCGCACCTGCCAACAACAAGGACACCACATCGCGGCCCAGGGCATCGGTGCCCAGCCAATGCGAGCCCGAGGGCGGCAAGAGTTTGCGGGCCATCTCAATGTCGGTCAGGGCATACGGGGTCCACACGAGCGACAGCAAGGCCGCACAGGCCACCAGGCACAGCAGCACGCTGCCCAGCACAAAGCTGGGGTGACGCAGGGCGCGTTGCGCCAGGCTGTGTGGGTTCATGCGCTGTCGCGTCCTTGCAAGCGGGGGTCGATGACTGCGTACAGCAGGTCGACCACAAAGTTGATGGCCACCACCATCACGGCGAGCAGCATCACGCCATTGCGCACCACGATCAGGTCACGGTTGGCAATCGACTGAAAAATCAGGCGCCCGAGTCCCGGCAGGTAGAACACATTCTCGATGACGACCGTGCCCGCCACCAGGTTGGCAAATTGCAAGCCCATCACGGTGACCACCGGGATCATGGCGTTGCGCAAGGCGTGGGTCCACATGGCGCCGCGCAAGCTGCGCCCTTTGGCACGGGCGGTGCGGACAAAGTCTTCGCGCAGCACTTCCAGCACGGCCGAGCGGGTGATGCGCGCCAGGATGGCGGCTTGCACCACTGCCAGCGACAACGCTGGCAAAAAAAGCGCCTTCAGGCCAGCGCCCAGGCCGTCCGACCAGCCATCGAAACCACCAGCGGCAAACCAGCGCAAGTGCACCGAGAAAAGCAAAATCAGCAAGATGGCGAACCAGAAATTGGGAATGGCGATGCCCAACTGGCTCAGCCCCATCACGCCCACATCGCCCAGGCGGTGTTGTCGCGATGCGGCGTAGACGCCCGCACCCAAGGCCAGCACGGTGGTGAACAGCATGGCCATGAGCGCCAGGGGCAGGGTCAGGCTCAGCCGCTCCAGAATCAGTTCTCCCACGGGCGAGCCATAGGCATGGCTCAGGCCCAAATCGAAGCGCAGCAAGCCGCCCAGCCATTGGGTGTAGCGCTGCCATGCGGGCTGGTCCAGCCCGAGCTGCTGCGCGAGCGCTTGCACCGCCTCTTGCGAGGCGTCGGGCCCCAAGAGCACCTGGGCGATGTTGCCCGGCAAGACATCCAGTGCTGCGAAGATGACGGCCGAAGCGGCCAACACTGTGGCCAGCAAGGTCAAGCTGCGGCGCAGCAAAAAACGCATCATGGGGAGAGGATAATTCATATTTTTAACACCCACGCACGCCATGGCACTCACCATCACCGATCAATGCATCAACTGCGATGTCTGCGAGCCGGAGTGCCCGAACGAGGCGATTTACCTCGGGCCGGAAATCTACGAAATCAACCCGGACAAATGCACCGAGTGCGTGGGGCATTTCGACGAGCCCCAATGCGTCCAGGTCTGCCCTGTGGCCTGCATTCCTGTGAACCCGCAGCGTGTGGAAACCCAAGAAGTGTTGTGGGAAAAGTTTCGGCGTTTGCAAGCTGCGGCCAAGGGCGCTGACAGCCCACCTGCGGCCTGAGTCAAACGGCTTCAGGCCGCGGCGGCTTGGCCCGCGGGGGTTTGCTGGTGTGCACCTTCTGCGTGGCTTTGACCATGTCGCCGCTTAAAAAATCCGGCACGGCTTGCAGGGTGCGCTCAAGGCAGCGCTCGATCAAATCACGTTGCTCGGGGGCGGGTTTTTTCAGCACCCAGTGGATCACTTCGGATTTCACGCCGGGGTGCCCAATGCCCAAGCGCAAGCGCCAGTAGGCATCTGTGCCCAACTGGGCGTGAATGTCGCGCAAGCCATTGTGGCCGGCATGGCTGCCGCCCAGCTTGAGCTTGGCCTCGCCGGGCACCACGTCCAATTCGTCGTGGACGACCAAAATTTCTTCAGGTTGAATTTTAAAAAAGCGGGCCAGGGCTGCCACCGACTTGCCCGAGGCATTCATGAAGGTTTGCGGCTCCAGCAGCCACACCGACTGGCCTGCCACCTGGGTGCGCGCCACCAGGCCGTGGTAGCTGCGGTCCGACTGCAGTTGCAGCTTCATCTGGCGGGCCAGGGCGTCGATCCACCAGAAGCCTGCGTTGTGGCGGGTGGCTTCGTATTCAGCGCCTGGGTTGCCCAGGCCAACAAACAGTTTGATCATGGTCGGTGATTATCGGGTGCTCCAAAACAAACGGCCCACCGAAGTGGGCCGTTGGCTTGTGCAAACCGCAAGAATTATTTCTTGGCGTTGGCAGCAGGTGCTGCGGGTGCGGCTTCGGCTTCGGCCGCAACAGACACCACAGACACGAGCACCGGGTTGGCCTTGCCGTGGGTGACCGCGGTCACGCCCTTGGGCAGGGTGATGTCGTTCAGGTGCAGCGAGGTGCCCTTGCGCAGGTTGCTCAGGTCCACCGCGATGAACTCGGGCAGGTCGGCCGGCAGGCAGGACACTTCCAGTTCGGTGATCACATGGTTGATCAGGCAAGCATCGGCTTTCACGGCAGGGGAAGCCTCTTCACCACTGTAGTGGATCGGCACTTTCTTGTTCATCTTGGTGTTGGCATCCACGCGCTGGAAGTCAATGTGCAGCACCAGTTGCTTGAACGGGTGGTATTGAACGTCACGCAGCAGCACTTGGGTGCTGGTGCCGTTGACTTCCATGTCCAGGATGGAGGAATGGAAGGCTTCTTTTTTCAGGGCGTGCCACAGCGCGTTGTGATCGAGTTCGATCAGCTCCGGCTGGCCTTTGCCACCATAGACGATACCGGGCGTGCGACCGGTGATGCGCAGACGGCGGCTCGCACCCGTTCCCTGCTTGGCGCGCTCAAAAGCGACGAATTTCATAGTTCACTCCTAAAAGAGTCCACCGCGACCAGTGTGACTCCAGTTTAAAAAAGGGCTGCAGCGCAGCCCGCTTGAAAGTTCTTCGATCAGGCCGGCTGTTTAAAACAGCTGGTTTTGGTCGGAGAACAAACTCATGACCGACTCGCCTTTGGCAATGCGCTGCATCGTTTCGGCGATCAGCGGTGCCACGGAGAGTTGGCGGATTTTTTGGCATTGCGCTGCAGACTCGCTGAGCGGAATGGTGTCGGTGATGACCACCTCGTCCAGGGCATCGCCTTTGGCAATACGCTCAATGGCTGGGCCCGAAAAAATCGGGTGCGTGCAATACGCATAAACTTTTTTGGCGCCACGCTCTTTCAGAACTTCGGCGGCCTTGACCAGGGTGCCGGCGGTGTCGATCATGTCGTCCATGATGACGCAGTTGCGGCCTTCGATGTCACCAATGACGTGCATGACTTCAGACACGTTGGCTTTGGGGCGGCGCTTGTCAATGATGGCCAGGTCGCAGCCCAGCTGCTTGGCCAAGGCGCGTGCGCGCACCACGCCACCCACATCGGGCGAAACCACGATCAGGTCTTCGTATTTTTGCTGGCGCAAGTCGCCCAGCAGCACTGGGGAGGCGTAAATGTTGTCGACCGGGATGTCAAAGAAGCCTTGGATCTGGTCGGCGTGCAAGTCCATGGTGAGCACGCGGGCCACGCCCACGGTTTGCAACAGGTTGGCCACCACTTTGGCAGAGATGGGCACGCGGGTGGAGCGCGGGCGGCGGTCCTGGCGGGCATAGCCAAAGTAGGGAATGACGGCACTGATGCGCTCGGCAGAGGCGCGCTTGAGCGCGTCTACCATGATCAGCAGCTCCATCAGGTTTTCATTGGTGGGGGCACAGGTCGACTGGATCACGAAAACGTCGCGGGCGCGCACGTTTTGGTTGATTTCCACGGTGACCTCGCCGTCCGAGAAGCGGCCCACCGACGCGGCACCGAGCTCCGTGCCGAGGTTGGTGGCGATTTCCTGGGCCAAAGCCGGGTTGGCATTGCCAGTGAAAAGCATGAAGTCGGTGGTGGGAGGGGTCGACATGTTGACGAATAGCGTTGAAGATTGACAGGGGGCCTAACCAAGCAACAACCTGCTGGCCCTGCAGCCCGATGACCGCGCACCCATCAAGTGTCGTCACAAACAAACACGGTGGCAGGGGAGGAAGGACTCGAACCCTCGCATGCCGGAATCAAAATCCGGTGCCTTGACCAACTTGGCGACTCCCCTACACAGGTGAAAGACAAAGCCTCTCACCGTTTAATTGTCGCTGAAAGCCCAACCAGCCAATGGATGAGCTTTCAAATTGTTGCACACCCTCAGTTGCCAGCCCGCTGGTGTTGGAGGCCACTCCAACGGGCGATGCAAGCTGGCGAACACTGCGCTGCCAGACCCCGTCATGCGCGGCTGTAGTCCTAAAGTTCTTAGCCAATCCAGGGCTTGCGTCACTTCGGGGCACAGTCGCTCGGCGACTGGCTGCAAGTCATTTCGACCAAAGTCGAAGGGCCGTGCAGCAAAGTCTGCCATTGTAGCAGTTTTCGTCTGCCTTTCCAAATGAGGATCGCGAAAAATTCTGGCGGTTTCCAGTCCTGCTTGCGGTTTGAGGACCACCCAAGCCATTTGCGGCAAGGTCAGGGGTTGAATTTTTTCACCAATGCCTTCGACCCAGGCATGCTGGCCGCTCAGGAAAAAGGGGACATCGGCCCCCAGTTGCAAGCCCAGGGCTTGCAGTCGCTGCAGCGGCCACTTCAGGCCCCATAGACGGTTCAGGGCCAGCAGGGTGCTGGCAGCGTCTGATGAACCACCGCCCATGCCGGCCTCAGCGGGCAAACGTTTTTCAATGGCGATGTGCGCACCCAGCGGGCAATTGGAAGCTTCTTTGAGCAATCGCGCCGCCCGCAGCACCAGATCGTCTGCAGGCAGGCGCACAGTGAGGTCTTCGCGCTCAACGTGGTCGCGGTTCAAAAGTTCAAAGTGCAAGGTGTCGCACCAGTCGATCAGCATGAAGGCCGATTGCAAAAGATGGTAGCCATCGTCGCGCCTTCCCGTGATGTGCAGGAACAAGTTCAGCTTGGCGGGCGCGGGAACATCGAGCAGGGATTGCATGGCGGGCAAAGGACTCAGGGTTGTAAGACCATGCGCAGTTCAAGCCGGGGCCAGGGCTCGTAGCGGCGCGCCACCAAGGGACCCCCTTGGCTGGGCTTGGACTCCACTTGCCAGCCGGGCACCTCGACGGTTTCGTTGCGCAACCAGGCGAACACCGCTTCAACCGGCAGGTCGGTGCCGATGCTGCGTTGGATCAGGTCGGCCAAAGAGGGAAACCGGTAGCTTTTCTCACCCTGACTCAGCACCGCTTGGCCCGGACGCCAGCGCAAGACAATGGCGGCCGTTCCGAAGGGACCTTCAACTTGCAATTGCCCAGCTTCAGCATTCCCTTCCAACTCGAAAGAGATATGGATGTGGGTTTGTTGCGAATGATCTTGCTGAACAGTCAGCGACATGCGGCCCGACCAGGCTGTGGGCGCAGGAGGCGCTGGTAAGGGGGCGGGGCTGGGTGCTGCAGTTGGCGGTGCAGAGGCCGGCGCATTCGTGGTCGCTGGCGTGCTACACCCCATCAACAGCAAACTGCCTGTGCACAGCATGAGCAAGCTGGCACGCCCCCAGACCAGCCAACTCATAGTGGCGCACCCAAGCGACGCAAGGTGTCACGCAAACTGGCGTTGTCTGGGTTCAGGGCCAAGCCCTCCCGCCACACTTGCAAGGCTTGCTCTTTTTGGTTGAGCACCCAGTGGACCTCGCCCAGGTGGGCGGCAATCTCGGGGTCCGGGCGGGCGCGGTAAGCCTTTTGCAGAATTTTCAGGGCTTGCTGCACATTGCCGCGCCTGAATTCCACCCACCCCAGGCTGTCGGTGATGAAGGGATCATCGGGCGCAAAACTCAAGGCTTTCTGGATCAAGGTGAGGGCCTCATCCAGGCGCAGATTGCGGTCGGCCAACGAGTACCCCAGGGCGTTGTACGCATGATGGTAGTCAGGCTGCCGGGCGATGATGGCTTTCAGGAGCTTTTCCATTTCATCGAGCCGCTCCAGCTTTTCGGCGGTCATGGCCAATTCATAGGCCAGGTCGTTGTCTTCAGGCTGGGCTTTGACGGCGTCTGCCAACAGCTGGTAGGCCGCTGTGTGCTGGTTGAACTCGCGCAGCAAATGAATTTCGCTGAACAGGCGCGCGCGTTTTTCTTCCTCGGTCTGGGCGGGCACGCTGGCAATCAGGCGGCGTGCCTCGGCCATTTGGCCTTTGCGGGCCAGCACGTTGGCGCGCTGCACTTGCACGCGCGACACATTGGCGCTGTCCTTCACTTTGGCCAGCCAGGCCTCGGCTTGCGCCTCATCCTTTTGTTTCAGGGCCAGTTGCGACAGCCCCAGGTAGGCCTGGTCCAGGTCGCGCGCAGGCGCGGGGCTCAAGGGCTCGGCCAACTTGAGAAATTGCAGCCAGGTGTTGCGCGCTTGCGCGGGTTGGCCTGTCTCGGCGTAGAGGCTGCCTAACAGCAACCAGCCCGGCGCAAAGTCGGGAAATTGCGTGGTGGACACCTGGAGTTGGGCGAGGGCCTCTGGCAGGCGCTGGTTTTCGATCAACACACGCACCCAGCCCAGGCGCAAATCGGGCGGGCTTTGCGGCGTGATCGCTTGGTTGACCAAGGCCTCGGCGTTCGGGTGCTTTTGGCCCATCAACTCAATGGCCAACCAAATGGGGGCTGGGTCATTGCCATTCAATGCATGCCCGCGGCGCGCTGCCTCGAGGGCCGCTTCCAGGTCCTTTGCGGCCAAACGCATCTGGCCAATCACCGCCCAGGCCAAGGGGCCGGTTTTGCTTTGCGCCTGGTAGGTGGCCAAGGCCTGCTCAACCACATAGGCCGCCAGCTTGCGATCGCTCGCACGGGCATACAGGCGCGGGATGTTGCCGATCACGCTCAGACGCTCCGCCTCGGGCACAAGTTGCAGCTCTGTGCGCAGCGGCCCCAGGCTATCGGCGACACGGTTCAGGGCCAGCACAATTTGGAGGACACGCAAATTCGGTTCGCGCGATCGCGGCATGGCTTGCCGCCAGGCGCTGGCAGCTTCCAGGGCGGCATCCCCTGAGCGAGAGGTCAGCGCAATGTCCACGGCACGCTTGTACAAACGCTCGTCACCCGTGCGGCGGGCGGCGTCCAGCAGCAAGGAGTAAGCGACCCCAGGCTCGCCTTGTTGGCTGTTCAGTTCCCCCAACAGGATTTGCAGCAACATCTCGCCCGACATGTTGGAATTCACAACCGCTTCGGCCTTGGCGGCTGGGAGCGTTTGCGCCACTACAAAAGGGGCGGCCACGAACAGGCTCAGGCAGGCCAGCCCGGTGCGCCAAAACCGCAGCATCGCCTCACTTTGCACAGTGCGCGACAGGAGGGGCAACAGGGACCGCAGTGGGGGCATCATTGGGAGATCATAATCCCAGGCTTCAAACCCCTGGACGCCATGCCTGAATTACCCGAAGTTGAAGTCACGCGCCGCAGCTTTGCACAAGACATTGCGGGAGCCCACGTGGTGGCGGTGCGCGTGGGCAAGCCTTTGCGCTGGCCCTTGGGGTGCGCGCCTGAGCATTTGCAAGGGCACAGGGTGCTGGCAGTGCGTCGGCGCGGCAAGTACCTCTTGATCGACATGGACCACGGCGTGTTGCTCTGCCATTTGGGCATGTCCGGGGCCCTGTCCTTTCGCCCTCAGATGCCACCGGCCGGTCCGCATGACCATTTCGATCTGGTGACCAGCCAAGGGGTGTTGCGCTTGCATGACCCCAGGCGCTTTGGCGCCATGGTCTTTGTGGACAGCCTGAGCTCGCCCATGGCGGTGAAGTTGCTGCAAGGCTTGGGTGTCGAGCCTTTGGAGGAGGGCTTCGAGCCCGCGGCCTTTCATGCTGGCCTGAAGCGTCGCCAAGCCCCCATCAAGCAAGTCTTGCTTTCAGGCGACCTGGTGGTGGGCGTGGGCAACATTTACGCCAGCGAAGCCTTGTTTCGGGCGGGCATCCGGCCCACCACACGGGCCAGCAAGGTCAGCCTGCCCAGAGCGCGGCGCTTGCACGCTGCCATTCGCGAGGTGTTGGCCCGCGCCCTGGAGGCGGGCGGCAGCACCTTGCGCGACTTCTCCAATGCGCAGGGGCAAACCGGCTACTTTCAGCTTGAAACCGCGGTCTATGACCGGGCCGGCGAGCCTTGCAAGGTGTGTGAGCAGCCCATTCGACAAATTCGCCAGGGTCAGCGCTCCACCTTCTACTGCATCCAGTGCCAAAAGCCATGAAGACTGTGAAGCCATTTGCCGAGCGCCTGGTGCGTTGGCAACGGACACAGGGGCGCCACGATTTGCCCTGGCAGGCCAACCGCGATCCCTATCGGGTGTGGCTGTCGGAAATCATGCTGCAGCAAACGCAGGTGAGCACGGTCATGGCCTATTTCGACCGTTTCCTGCAGAACTTCCCGACCGTGCACGCGCTGGCAGCGGCTTCGCAAGACGAGGTACTGGGTTTGTGGAGCGGCCTGGGCTACTACAGTCGCGCGCGCAATTTGCACCGTTGTGCGCAGGCGGTGGTGCAAGAACACGGCGGCCTGTTTCCCCGCTCATTTGAAGTGTTGCAGACATTGCCAGGCATAGGTCCCTCGACCGCAGCAGCGATAGCCTCGCTGTGTTTTGAAGAGCGGGTGGCCATTCTGGATGGCAATGTCAAACGGGTGCTGACGCGCTTCTTGGGCTTTGGCGACGATTTGTCCGTGGGCGCACACGAGCGCAAGCTTTGGGCACATGCCCAAAGCTTGTTGCCACGCAAGCCGGCCGACATGCCCACCTACACACAGGGCATCATGGACTTGGGTGCTACCGTGTGCACGCCGCGCAAGCCGCAGTGCGAGGCCTGCCCCATGGCGTCCTTGTGCGCGGCCAAGGCTTTGGGAACGCCGGAAGCCTATCCCGTCAAAACGCGCAAGATTCGCCGAACCTCGGAGTCGCTGTGGTTGTTGCTGGCCGTGTCACGCCAAGGCGAGGTGCTGCTGCAGCAGCGGCCGCAGCAAGGCATCTGGGCTGGCTTGTATTGTTTGCCGGTGTTTGAGAGCGAAGAGGCTTTGCGTCGTGCACTGCCGAAACAGGCGCAATCGCAATTGGCTGTGGCCACCGCATTCAAGCACGTGCTGACGCACAAAGACCTGTTTTTGCACCCCTGCGTCCTCAGCCTCGCGCCGACATCAGCCCAGTGGCTCGCAGGTGAGTGGGTGGGCGCCAAGCTTTGGCCTGCGCTCGGGCTGCCGGCGCCCGTGCGCAGTTTGCTGATGGCGCACGCTACTTGAGCGTAGCGCTGGCGTTTGTGTCGAGCTCGCGGTGACGCTTTAATGTCACCCATTCCGCGCTGAATTGTTGGGCCAGTTGCTCCACCAAGTAGACCGAGCGGTGCTGGCCCCCCGTACAACCGATGGCCACCGTGACATAGCTTCGATGGTCATGCTCAAGCCGAGGAAGCCACTGCTTCAGAAAGTCGGCAATCTGCTGTGCCATTTGTGCGACATCAGCGTGCTGGGCCAACCAGCCAGCCACAGGGGCGTCTCGCCCCGTCAGCGGTCGCAGGCTGTTTTCATAATGAGGGTTGGGCAACATGCGCACATCGAACACATAGTCGGCATGCACAGGGATGCCGCGCTTGAAGGCAAACGACTCGAACATCAAGGTGAGTTGCGCTGCCGGCGCGGAAATCAGCGATTTGATGTAACTTTGCAATTGCGTAGATCGCAGCAGGCTGGTGTCGATGACGTGGGAGTCTTCGCGCAAGTCGGCCAGCAACTCGCGCTCTAATTCAATCGCATCGATCAAGTCACGCTGCTGGTCCAGCTGCGGCGTTTCCTGGCGTGACAAAGGATGGCGCCGCCGAGTTTCAGAGTAGCGGTGCACCAAAGTGTCGGTGGTGGCATCTAGGAACATCAGGCGGATGTTCACATCCAATGCGCGCAGATGGGCCAATTGTGCCGGCACCAAAGGCAAAGAGCTGGCGCTACGAACGTCCATGGCGATGGCCACGTTTTGGTCGCGGTGTTGCTGCTCCAGTTGCACAAAGGGCAGCAGCAATTCAGGGGGCAGGTTGTCCACGCAGTAGTAACCTGCGTCTTCCAGGGCATGCAAAGCCACCGATTTGCCAGAGCCCGACATGCCTGTGATGAGGACCAGTTCGCGCTTCATGAACGCGCCGCCTTTTTCGCGGGGACGGGCGTGCCCAGCATTTCACGGGCATGGGCCAGCGTGGTGTCGGACAGGCGTTCGCCGCCCAGCATGCGCGCGATCTCGCTCACGCGTTGTTCGCCTTGGACGGTGGTCATCTGGCTGACCGTCTGTTGGTCTTCCTGATGCTTGGACACCACCCAGTGGTGGTCTGCACAGGCGGCCACTTGCGGCAAATGCGTCACCGCCAGCACTTGCCGGTCGCGTCCGAGTTGCTTCATGAGCCGCCCCACCGTCTCGGCCACCGCCCCACCAACGCCAGAGTCCACCTCGTCAAAGATCAAGGTGCCTGCGGTACCCAGTTGGCTGGTTGTGACGGCAATGGCCAGGGCGATGCGCGACAGCTCGCCCCCCGAGGCCACCTTGCCCACGGGGCGTGGCGTGCTGCCCGGGTGCCCAGAGACCAAAAACACAACTTCTTCCATCCCGCTGGCGCTGGCTTGCGCCAGCGCTTGCAAGTCCACCTTGAATTGACCGCCTTGCATGCCCAGGCCTTGCATGGCCTGGGTGATGGTGGCCGACAATTTGGGCGCCGCCTTGGCGCGTGCTTGTGAAATCGTGCGGGCTTCCTTGCGGTAGCGCGCTTCTGCGGCCTGGGCCTGGGCTTCAAGCCCTTCCAGGTCGGCTGCAGCATCAAGGCGGCTGAGCTCCATTTTCCAGCCTGCCAGCAGGTCGGGCAGCTCTTGCGGCAGTCGCTTGTAGCGGCGTGACAGAGACAGCCACAGGGCCATGCGCTCATCCAACTCGGCCAGGCGGTCAGGGTCGAGGTCGGTGCGACGCAACCAGGTGTGCAGCGTGTGCACCACGTCGCTGACCTGTGCCAGGCTGGACGACAGCACTTCCGCCAAGTTTTGGAACTCGGGTTCCACATGGCCTTGCTCGCTCAGCAGGTCTTGTGCTTTGGAAAGTTGCGTCAGGCCACCCTGCTCATCGTCTTCCAGGGCGTTCAGGGTTTGTTGGGCAGCATCCATCAGGGCCTGCGCATGGGACAGGCGCTGGTGTTGGCCATTCAGCTCATCCCACTCTTGGGCGCCGGGGGCCAGTTTGTCGACTTCGCCAATTTGCCAGGCCAGCCGCTCGCGCTCGCGTTGCAGGCTGTCTTGGGCGGCGCGCGCTTCTTGCAAGTTTTTGAGCGCTGCGCGCCAATCGCTCCAGGCTGCTTGCAGGGCTTTGCGGTCGACCTGGGCGTAGGCGTCCAGCAAGCCCATGACGGCATCGGCACGGGTCAGGCTTTGCCAGGCATGCTGGCCATGAATGTCGAGCAAATGGTCGGCCACTTCGCGCAGTTGGGCCGCGGTGGCCGGGCTGCCGTTGATCCAGGCCCTGCTTTTACCCTGGGTGTCCACGGTGCGCTTGAGCAACAGGCTGTCGTCGTTTTCAAAGCCGCCCTCATCCAGCCAGGCTTTGACCGAGGCGGGGGTTTCGAATTCGACGCAGACCTCGGCGCGCGCCGCACCCTCTCGGATCGCCCCGGCATCTGCCCGTGCGCCCAAGGCGAGTTGCAGGGCATCGATCAAAATGGATTTGCCGGCGCCGGTTTCGCCTGTCAACACCGTGAAGCCGCTGGACAGCTCCAGCTCCAATTGGTGCACGATCACAAAGTCGCGCAGGCTGATGCGTTTGAGGCTCATGCGACGCCTTCGTTCCAATGCAGCTTTTTGCGCAGGGTGTCGTAGTAACTCCAGCCACGCGGGTGCAGAAAGCGTGCGCGGTGCTGAGACCGCTTCACCGTGATGCGGTCGCCCAACAGCAGCGAGGCCAAGGACTGCATGTCAAAGTTGGCGCTGGCATCGCGACCCGAGACCAGGTCGATCACGATTTCGCCGGGATCGGCCAGCACCAGCGGCCGGTTGGACAGCGTGTGGGGTGCAATGGGCACCATGACCCAACAGGGCAGGGAGGGGTACAGCAAGGGCCCGCCCGCCGACAAAGAATAAGCCGTGGAGCCCGTGGGCGTGGCAATGATCAGGCCGTCGGCACGCTGCGTGGCCACGAACTGGCCATCGACCTCGACGCGCAATTCCACCATGCCAGAGGTGGCGCCGCGGTTGACCACCACGTCATTCAAGGCCTGGGCGTCAAACACGCAATGGCCATCGCGCCAAACCTTGGCGTGCATCATGGCGCGGTCATCCACCTCGTATTCACCACGCAGCATGGGCTTGAGGGTTTCTTCGATCTTGTTCAGCGGAATGTCGGTGATGAAGCCCAATCGGCCTTGGTTGATGCCAATCAGGGGCACCCCATAAGGGGCGAGTTGGCGTCCAAAGCCCAGCATGGTGCCGTCGCCACCCACCACCAAAGCGAGGTCACACTCGCGACCCATGCCCTCGACATCCAGCACCTGGTGGCCGGTGATGCCCGATCCGGCGGCGGTTTCATTTTCAAGCACCACGTCGCAGCCTTGCGCGTGCAAAAAATCAATGACCCGCTCCAGAACCTGGCGCGACGAGGCTTGTTGCCCCCCCGCAATGGGCTGATGGTATTTACCAATCAGGGCGATATGGCGAAATTGGGATTTCATGGGTAAATTAAATCATTAAAATGCCTCGAAACCATGACTCATTTAGACGATCGCGCGAAGTTGTTGCTCAAAGCGCTCGTAGAGCGCTACATTGCCGATGGCCAGCCGGTGGGCTCGCGCACGCTTTCCCGTGCGTCTGGGCTCGAACTGTCGCCAGCCACCATCCGCAATGTGATGTCGGACCTGGAAGAGTTGGGGCTGATTGCCAGCCCCCACACCTCGGCCGGCCGCATTCCCACGGCACGAGGGTACCGGCTGTTTGTTGACACCATGCTGACCGTCAAGCATGAAGACCTGCACGCGCCCAGCCTGGCCCCCGAGCAGCCGCAAAAAGTGATTGCCAATGCGGCCAACCTGCTCTCCAACCTGTCCCATTTCGTGGGCGTGGTGATGGCGCCACGGCGCACCTCGGTGTTTCGTCATATCGAGTTCCTGCGCCTGTCCGACCGGCGCCTGCTGGTCATCATCGTCTCGCCTGATGGCGATGTGCAAAACCGGGTGATCTTCACCGAATCCGATTACACCCAGGCCCAGCTCATTGAAACTGCCAACTACCTCAACAGCCATTTTTCGGGCATGGCCATGGAGCAGGTGCGTGAAAAATTGCAGGGCGAGGTCGAGCGTTTGCGCGGCGAAATTGCCGCGCTCATGCAAGCAGCCGTGCAAGTCAGCTCCGAGGCCCTGACCCAGGCGCAGGACGAAGTGATCATCAGTGGCGAGCGCAACCTGTTGTCGGTCAGCGATTTTTCGACCGACATGGGGCATTTGCGACGTGCCTTTGAGCTGTTTGAGCAAAAAGCCCAGCTCATGCGGCTGCTCGATGTGTCGGTCAAGGCCGAGGGCGTGCGCATCTACATTGGCGGCGAGAGCCAGATCGTGCCTTTTGAAGAGCTGTCGGTGGTGAGCTCGCCCTATGAGGTCGATGGCCAGGTGGTGGGCACGCTGGGCGTGATCGGCCCCACCCGCATGAACTACGACCGCATGATCCAGATTGTGGACATCACCTCCAAGCTGGTGAGCAATGCGCTGAGCCACAAATAAAGGGGCTGCGGCTTACAATCTGCGTTTGGATGGGGCGTTAGCTCAGTTGGTTAGAGCAGAGGACTCATAATCCTTTGGTCGAGTGTTCAAGTCACTCACGCCCTACCATTTAAATCAACGTCGAGGCCTAAGACGCTGCCACCGCTCTGCACCATGGCCAAGGGCTCGTCTTGTGAGACGGAGCGAGGGTGCATGAAGCTGTCGACCGCGGCACCACTTCGGCGGGCCTTGATTTCAGCGCTTTTGAAGGGTGTCCGATGGCAACTCCCCAAACAGTTGCCGGTAGTCCTGTGCAAACTGACTTAAGTGCCAGAAGCCCCAATGTGAGGCAATGTCTTGGATGGTGACGCCAGGCGCTGCTTGCCTGATGGCCCGCCGTACACTGTTTAAACGCAAAGACCGGAGGTACTTGATGGGGGTTGTTCCCAAGACGTCCTGAAAGCAGTAGTTGAGCTTGCGCCGACTTGTGCCAACACGGCTGCACACTTCAAGAATTGAAAGCGGTTCATCGGCATGTCCCATCATGAGTTCGCAGGCGCGATCAACCAATTTTTTTCGTCGCTCTAAATTGGGAAGTTCGGAGGTATCTACCTGTGAAGGCAGTGCTTCAAGCCATTCCATCAGAATCTCATCTCGCAACTGCCTCAGAGCTTGCGGATCGTGTTGTCGATGCGCCAAGGCAGTGGCTTGGTCCAGCACAGTGAGTTGCAGATCACGCAAGTTTTGTGCTTTGATGTCAGTTGTTTGTAGCACCAATTGTTTTTCTAGCCAATGCGCCAGTGGTTTCTGGTACATGCGCTCCCACAAAGGATTGAGCAGGCACCGATCAACCACGACGGCAATCAAGGTGAAATGCGCAGGTGTGGTCAGGTCAACTTCATCGCCTTTGCCGCACATGATGGCATTAGAAGGAACCCGTTGGCCATTGAAGAACAGATCCCTCGGGTCTTGAAGCGCCATGGCGAAACCGTAAACGCTATCGTCTAGCCGACCTCGCTGACGCAAAGCGATGTTGGTGTCTTCTCGCAGCAAGGTCACCTCGGGTAATTGCACCTGATGAATGCGGCCCTTGAATTGTCCTGAAGACAATTGTTCGTAGCGTAGTGCCCAGCCCTGCTGAGCCAAGGCGTGCTGGTCCATGTCCTGAGTGTCCAGAACTTGAGACCAAGTTTCGCAGGCACTTGAGGAGGTCATGAGCGATAGATCACAGCCAGTAGGTTTGAATGAATAAGTGTGCCCGTTTCTAAAATGCCGGCTTCTCGTGAAAACCCGCAGTCTTCGGTGCCCAAACTTGATAGTGCCACATGCGCCAAATGCATAGCATTGGCAAGAAGCTTGGAAAACATCCGATGAACCTGCGCATTGCCATTTTGCTGACCAACGATGACAAATCAGCGTTCGCTGCCGAGTTTCCGAATGATGGTCAAAAGGTGGCGGACCTTCTTAAAAAACACCGCCCTCGTTGGATTTTCGAAACAGTGCCAGTCAAAGACGGGGTTTTGCCAACCGGCCCCCTAGACTTTGACGGCTATGTCATCACGGGCAGCCCAGCGTCTGTCAACGATGACCGACTGGTGTGGTTGATACCCTTTCTAGACTTTATTCGTCAAATTCATGCTGTCAAACAACCGCTGATTGGTTTGTGTTTTGGCCACCAGGCGGTCGCGCGTGCACTGGGCGGACAAGTGTCGCGCCATGCAGAGGGTTGGGGCTTGGGCACGGCCACCACGTATTGGCGAAAAAAAAGTCCATGGATGCAACCTGCATTGGCCGCGACAACCTTGATGGCTGCGCACAATGAACAAGTCACCCAATTGCCCGATGGCGCTGAATGCTTGGGAGGCAACGATTTTTGTCCTATAGCTTCGATGCAAATAGGCCAACACATCTGGACGACCCAATATCACCCCGAAATGTCATTGAAGTTCATGCAAGCGCTGTTGAGCCACTTAAAGGGCAAACTAGACGCAGGCACCCTAGAAAATGCAATGGTCAGCCTTTCTCAGATGTCAGACGCAACCCTTTGGGGGCGTTGGATGGTGCAGTTCATGGAATACGCAAGGGATGCAAAAAAATGACCGTCTGGGTACCGACTGATGATGGCCATGCCGACCTGACAAATCACGACAGTTTTGTGGATGGCACACCTCACAACACTTTCAAGCGACTTCGTGATGAGGATCCGATGGCTTGGTGCGATTGGTCAGAAGGCAAGGGCTTCTGGTCTGTCACGCGGCATGCCGACATTTTGGAGCTCAATCGAAACCATCAACGGCTCAGTTCGGCGCAGGGCATTCGCATGGAAGACCAAACGCGCGAGGAGTACTTGGCAAGGCGAACTTTTCAGGAAACTGACCCGCCAGAACATACGCGAACACGCATGTTGGTGGCCAAAGCCTTTTCCAAGCCCATGATGGCTTTGTACGAGGACCAAATTCGCGAACTGTGTGTGAATATCCTCGACCAAGCATTGACGTTAGGTGAGTTTGACGCCACCCATCACATTGCGCGCCAGCTGCCCATGCGCATGCTAGGACGCATTGCCGGTTTGCCTGAAGAAGATTTGGATTGGTTGGTCGATAAGGGGGATGCGTTGATGGCCAACACCGACGGCGACTTCACCAGCCATGTGGTGGACAAGATAGACACCGATGCATATCGTTTGATGCCTTTCCGCTCACCTGCCGGCGCTGATCTATACGATTACGCATCGAAGCTGATGTCGCGCCAAGGTACCGGGGGTGACGCCAGTGGCGTGTTACACCTCATTACTCAACCTGACGCACAGGGCAACGTGATCAGTGACAACGAGTTTCGAAATTTCTTTTGTTTGCTTGTTGCTGCGGGCAACGACACCACGCGCTACTCCATTGCAGCAGCGCTGCACGCTTTGGCCAACCAGCCTGGCCTGATGGCCCAACTCAAATCCGTGCAAGGTGATGCCGCTTGGGAAGGCGTGGCTGACGAGTTCATTCGCTGGGCCTCACCCGCGACGCACTTTAGGCGCACGGCTACCGAAGATTTTCAATACCACGGCAAAAAGGTGTTGGCGGGCGATAAGGTGCTCCTTTGGTTTATTTCGGGAAATCGAGATGAGCGAGCCTTCGAGCACCCATTTAGCGTCAATCTGAGTCGAGGCACCAATCGTCACCTTTCGTTTGGACAGGGAGGTCCGCATGCGTGTTTGGGAATGTGGCTGGCCAGACTTGAGCTGCGTGTGTTGCTGCAAGAGTTAATCAAACGCGTTGAGCGCATTGAACAAACAGGCGAGCACTTGTTTTTAAGATCAAACTTTGTGTGTGGCATCAAACGCTTACCGGTGCGCATGCACTTAACATGAAGGTGAACATCATGACTTCCAACGTCCAAGAGCGTCTTCGGGTTTTATTTTGTGACCATCTGGCCATCGCCCGTGGTAAGTACGTCACACTGAAGCCTGGGCAAGATGGCGGGGCCCGTTTTTGTCGGGGCACCTTTGGCGTGACCTATGAAAAAGAGCTGATCCCTGTGCCAGGTGCCATGGTGATGGAGGGGTTGCCCGATATGGAGGCGGCATACACTGCCGAGGACATTCGACCCGGATGGCAGCCCTTGACCAAGGTGGCGATTGGCGATCTCAAAGCCAATGATGGCAGTCCATTGCCCATGTGTGGTCGGAGTGCTTTGAAGCGCGCAGTGGCAGATTGGCAAAGCATGGGATATGAACCCATGGTGGGTATCGAGCTTGAAGCTTTTGCTTTTCAAATGGAGCCCGATGGGTCGCTCAAGCCCTATGAAACGCCTGCAGCACATGTTTACGCCACAGGACCCTTTTCTGACCCCAGAGGTTTTACAGACTCACTTTGGGAGAAGGCAACTGCTGCAGGTTTTCGCATCGACAGCATGAACACGGAATACGATGCGCCTCAGTTCGAATTCACGCTGACCTACGACCGTGCGGTGAAGGCCGTGGACGATATTTTTTTATTCAGATTGCTGGCGCGCGAAGTGGCTTTTCAGCACGGTATCGTTTTGACCTTTATGCCCAAGCCTATCCTGACAGCTGGTGGCAGTGGTGTCCATATCAACTTCAGTTTGCAAGATGAAAAAGGCCACAACACCATATCGGGCGGACACGATGCAAGCGAATTCAATGCGCTCACGCTTGGCTGCACAGCTGGGCTGATGAAGCACCACCAGGCGCTGGCTGGACTGCTTGCGCCAAGCGCTAACTCTTACCAACGTCTGCAACCTGCCAGCCTGTCGGGTTTCTGGCAAAACTGGGCGGTCGATCACCGTGGTGTCACGGTTCGCCTGTCGGCCGAAGCCGGCCCAGGCGCGCGCATTGAACATCGCATGGGCGATGCGACAGCCAATCCCTATACCCACACAGCGGCTGTGTTGCAGGCGGCAAGGTTGGGTGTGGCTCATGCTTATCCCCTGCAGCCCATCGAGACGGGAGATTGTTTGGAAAACAAGGATGCAACACACAGTGTTGCAGAAAGCCTTGGCGGCGCTCTTGATGCGCTTGAAGCAGATACAGCCCTGACGCAAGCCATCGGTGAAGGCTTGGTGGCCAACCATGTTGGCATCAAACGCCATGAAATCGAACGAACTGCAAGTCTTGAAGGGGATGCCCTTCGCGACTACTACATTCGATTCATCTAAAGCAGAACCCAAACGAAAGAACGCAACATGCCTCAAGTGCACTGGATCATGAGCAACGGCGATCGTCTGAGTGACGACGTTAACGAAGGCACCAACCTGATGGATGCAGCGCAGCTCAACGGTGTTCCTGGCATCGCAGGTGAGTGCGGTGGATGTCTCTCGTGTGCGACTTGCCATGTTTACGTCGACGACGCCTGGCTGGCTGCTTGCCCAGCCTTCAGCGATGTGGAAAACGCCATGCTTGAAGTTGTGATTGCACCTAGAAAGTCAGGCAGCCGACTCAGCTGCCAATTGGTAGCCTCCAGCGCGTTAGACGGCATTGTGTTGCACGTACCAGGCTAAGCATTTTGTATGAAACAAGAACAGATCGATGCACTGCGCCTGCACAACATTGCTGATCAGCAGTTGCTGATCGATGGGCGATGGGTGAATGCAGCTTCAGGCCAAACTTTACCTGCGGTATCGCCCATTGACGGTCAGACCCTTTGCCGCATTGCTGCGGCAGGACCTGAAGACGTCGATCAAGCGGTCCAGGCGGCACGTCGCAGCTTTGAGCAAGGCGTTTGGTCGCGCATGCCGCCAGCAGAGCGCAAAAAAGTGTTGCACCGAATTGCCGATCGCATTGAGGCGCACCATGCCGAGCTTGCTGTGATGGGTGTGCGCGACAACGGCACTGAAATTGCCATGGCCTGGAAGGCCGAGCCAGGAAGTGCGGCCGGATCTTTTCGTTATTACGCCGAGTGCGTAGACAAGGTGAATGGCGAAATTGCGCCTACGCCTGAAGGTACCTTGGGGCTGATTCACAAAGAGCCGGTCGGCGTGGTGGCCGCCATCGTTCCTTGGAATTTTCCATTGATGATTGCTGCTTGGAAAATTGCTCCCGCACTTGCAGCTGGTAATTCAGTGGTGCTGAAGCCCTCAGAAGACGCTTCATTGTCTTTGCTGCGATTGGGGCAATTGTGCTTAGAGGCGGGGTTGCCGCCAGGCGTTCTTAACGTGATCTCTGGAACTGGCGCAGCAGCGGGTGACGCCCTTGCCCGACACATGGACGTCGACATCCTGACCTTTACGGGTTCTGGTCCTGTGGGCCGCATGCTGCTCAAAGCATCTGCCGAGTCCAATCTCAAGCGGGTCTACCTTGAGTTGGGTGGAAAATCGCCCAACATTGTATTTAGCGATGCACCTGACTTGGCTCAGGCTGCCAAAGTTTCGGCGCTAGGCATCTATCGAAACAGTGGGCAAGTGTGTGTCGCGGGATCGCGCCTGTTGGTTCAACGTGAAATTCACGATGAATTTGTAGACCGACTGCGTGACATTGCAGTCAAGCTGCGTGTGGGCGACCCGCTGGATGTAAGCACCGAGATCGGCGCCGTCAGCAGTGCAAGGCAATTGGCCAAAAATTTAGCAGCAGTGCAGAGTGCGCAGAATGAAGGGGCCCGACTTGTCGTGGGTGGCCAAGCTTTGCATCCCATTGAAGGGGGCCATTACATGGCACCTGCACTGTTCGATCGTGTCACGCCCAACATGACGCTGGCGCGTGAAGAAGTGTTTGGGCCATTGCTGGCCGTGATGCCATTTGACAGTGAGGTCGATGCGGTGCGACTGGCCAACGAATCAACTTATGGCTTGGCCTCTGCCGTCTGGACGGGAAGTCTTTCGCGCGCTCACCGAATGGTGCGCGCCATCAAGGCCGGTGTAGTGCACGTCAACACCTATGGCGGCCCAGACATCACCATGCCTTTGGGAGGGGTCCGTCAGTCGGGTAATGGGCACGACAAGTCAATGCATGCCCTAGACAAGTACCTAGACCTGAAATCGGCTTGGATTCAGCTTTGATTTTGAAAGCAAACGACATGAACAAAGACCAACTCAAGGCTGATAACGCACAATACATTTGGCATCCAATGGCGCACCCAGGGGCCATGAAAAAGACCACGCCTGACATCATTGCCAAAGGTGAAGGTTGTTGGATTTGGGACGTCGATGGCCACAAGATGCTGGATGGTGTGGGTGGCTTGTGGGCTTGCAACTTGGGCCACAGCAACAAGCCGGTCAGAGACGCTATCGTGGCGCAAATGGACGAGTTGCCTTTTTACAATGTCTTTCGCGGCACCACGCATTCGAGAGCCATCGAGTTGTCAAAGCGTTTGGTGCAGACGATGCATGATGAAGACGTGGCAACCGTCATGTTTTCCAACGGTGGCTCAGACGCTGTCGAGGGCGCCCTCAAAGTGGCGCGCCAATATTGGAAGCTAAAAGGCCAGGCTGACCGCTTCAAGTTCATCAGCCTGAGGCAGGGCTACCACGGGGTGCATTTTGGTGGCATGAGTGTCAATGGCAACACCAATTTTCGCCGCGCCTACGAACCCTTGTTGCCTGGCTGCTTTCACATCGACACGCCTTGGGTTTATCACAACCCTTATACCGACGACCCCATCCGATTGGGAGAAATTTGTGCCGAACTTTTAGAGCGCGAAATCGTGTTTCAGGGGCCGGAAACGGTGGCTGCATTCATTGCGGAGCCTGTGCAGGGCGCGGGAGGCGTGATTGTTCCGCCGCCCAATTACTGGCCACTGGTGCGCCAGATCTGTGACAAGCATGGCGTCTTGTTAATTGCAGATGAGGTTGTGACAGGTTTTGGTCGCAGCGGTGAATTGTTTGGGACTCGTCTGTGGGGCGTGAATGCAGACATGTGGTGTCTGGCAAAAGGCATCTCTTCGGGCTACGTCCCGTTGGGTGCAACCGCCATCAATCACCGCATTGCAGATGTATTTGATGCCGACACAACAGGTACGGCTTCTGTGTCACATGGCTACACCTACAGCGCGCACCCCATCGCGGCGGCAGCGGCACTGGCCACACTAGACCAAATTGAGGCGCTTGACGTCACTGGTAATGCTGCACGCGTGGGCGCGCATTTGCAAAGTCGTTTGGGTAAGTTGGTGGACTCTTGCAACTTTGTGGGCGATGTTCGCGGTGTGGGTCTTATGCTGGGCATTGAGATGGTCAGTGACAAGGCTCAACGCGTTCCCATGGCCCGATCAAGCGACATTCCGGCACGAGTGGCCAAAGCAGCCTACAAGGCTGGCCTGATGGTGCGCATCTCTGGGCCCAATTTGATCTTGTCGCCTCCCCTTGTGATTACGCTTGAAGAAGTTGACTTCATGTGTGACGTTCTGGAAGGCGCATTTGCCGCAGTGCAAGAGGGCCGTGCATGAAGCAACCAATGATCCTCATTGTGGGTACGGTAGACACCAAAAGCGACGAGATAGGCTTCCTGCATGAGCAGGTATTGGCTGCAGGTGGTCAGTCACTGGTCATGGACGTTGGGGTGTTGGCAAAAGGTAAGGTGGCGCCGGACATATCCAATGCTGAAGTAGCACAGGCCGCAGGTGTGACCCTGCAACACGTGATTGAAAGTGGCGATGAGAACAGCGCCATGGCCCTCATGGCGCTGGGCGCAAGCAAGCTGGCTGCGCAATTGCAACAAGCAGGTCGAATTGACGGTCTGCTGGTGTTAGGTGGCACCATGGGCACTGATTTAGCCCTTGATGTGGCCAGCAGTTTGCCATTGGGTGTCCCCAAGGTGGTGTTGTCGACGGTGGCGTTTTCCCCTCTCTTGCCACCGGATCGCATGCCCCCCGATTTGATGATGGTGTTGTGGGCAGGTGGCCTGTATGGACTCAACAGCCTGTGCCAATCTGCGTTGGCACAAGCCGCGGGCGCTGTGGTGGGTGCTTGCCGTGTTGCGCGCGTACCTCGGTTCGAGCGACCCGTGGTTGGCATGACTTCTTTGGGCTCAAGCTGCTTGAAATACATGGTACAACTTCAACCCGAATTGCTTCAGCGCGGATTTGACTTGGCCGTTTTCCACACCACAGGCATGGGCGGTCGTGCATTTGAATCTTTGGCTGCTCGAGGGCAGTTTGCATGCGTGATGGATTTCAGCTTGCAAGAAGTGGTCAATCAGATGGGTGGTTCTGTCGTAAACGCTGGGCCTGAAAGGCTCATGGGCGCAGGTCGCAAGGGTATCCCCATGATCGTGGCGCCTGGCGCCACAGATTTGGTTGATTACCCGGCCTGGGGGCAGATGCCCGGACGATTTGCTGGACGACCATCGCATCAGCACAATCGATTGATCGCATCTGTGGGCATCGACGAAAACATGCGCAGAGAGTTTGCACATGCGTTGGTCAACAGACTAAGACAGGCAAAAGGGCCAGTGCATCTGGTCTTGCCCGAGTTGGGTATCGAAGAGTGGGACCGCCCAGGGGCGCCGATGCACGACCCAGAGGGATTGGCCGCCATGATGGATGAATTCGGCAAATGCAATCTTGAGGGCATAGAGGTTTCTCGAATTCAGTCACACATCAATGACGCACCCTTTGTTCAGCAAGTGCTCGCTGTATTTGATGATTGGGTTGACCGAGGCTTGATCCAAAAAGTTGCACAATGACGACCCCTTCTTCCAAGGCTTTGGTGCTTGACTTTGGCGGTGTCATCAGTCGTACGCTTTTTGAAACACATCATTTGAGCGAGGTCGCTTTGGGTCTGCCCCCCGGAGCCTTGACTTGGCGTGGCCCGTTTGCGCCAGAGACTGACCCCTTATGGCAAGCTATGCAGGCAGATCAAATCACCGAGCGTGAATACTGGATGGAGCGCACTCAAAGCGTGGGCAAATTGCTGGGCGAAGACTGGAAAGACATGCAGACATTTGTGCAGCGCGCGCGGGGTGCTGATGTTGATGCGGTCATACGGCCTGAGGCCATTGCCGCTGTTCATCGAGCCAAAGCGGCCGGTTGCAAGCTAGCCGTGCTGTCAAATGAGTTGGACCTGTTTTATGGCGCCAGCTTTAGAGATCGGCTGCCTTTATTGCAACTTTTTGATGTCATCATTGATGCGACTCACACAGGAGTTCTTAAGCCAGATCCGAGAGCTTACGAGATGTGCAGTCATGCGCTAAAAGTGTTGCCCAAAGATTGTGTTTTTGTAGACGATCAAAGCCGAAATGTGGTGGGCGCCATTCAAGCGGGTTGGCAAACTGTGCACTTCGATGTGACTCAACCAGCAAACTCTTACCAAATGGCTTTGAAAGTGCTGGGTATAACTTAATCCTTGGGTCGAGTGATCAAGTCACTCACGCCCTGCCATTCAAAACACATTTTCAAGAAGCTGGGTCTTGGAAATGGTTGGCGCGCAAGGTCACCACCAGCGTGTCACGATGGCCTTGAGCGCCCAATGGCTGGATCGGCGTGCTTTCGTGAATCACGCGCGCATCGTCCAGCAACAGCAACGACCAAGCTTGCGTCAGGGTGAACCGCTCGCCTCTTGGCCCGTGGGCGTCGAACACGCGCGTCTCGCCCCCTTTGATGTTCTCTCGGTCGACCACGAACACGGCAACGAAATCCACGCCATCGCGGTGCGCGCCTTCTGGTGTGGGCCGGCCAATACCGTCTGTCGTGTCGATGCGAAATTGGTGCGCTTCGATGCACCATCGGATGCTCATTCCGCGCAGTTGATTCGCTGTGGTGGCCAAAGCAGACAACAGCTTGGGCCAGGCCGGTTGATGAAGCGTTCTGTCCAAAATGGGTTCAAACCAACGCGCCATCCCGCCATGCAGTGCGTTGTAGTCCAGCGATTGCCAGTGGGCGCGGTGCGGCACCTGGGCCAATGTGCCGCTCTCATGAACAAAACTGCTGTGCCGTCGGCGTCGGTAGCGGCCGCCATCCTTTAAGTGCTGGTCGTGCGGCATGTCGTTCCAGTCGGCGGACAGGGCGTTCAACTCATCCCGTGAGCAAGCGGCCCATTTGGCAACGCTGGCGGCATCCAGCACACTGAAGCCCTGATGTGCCATCTGGCTTGGTATCTTTTCAAGTGGGGCGTAATGAGGCGTTGGTTCGTGCATTCCTAGATTTTCGCTCCATTGGCAGTTCCCTCTTGGGGGCTCAAGATTGAAGCTGCTCCAAGGTGACGTAGTCCAGCGCGCGCGCATGCGTGCTTTCAAGGATGACTTTGGGTGCAACGCCCGCCTCATAGGCCTGCTTCCAACGCAAGGCGCACAAACACCAGCGGTCGCCCGGCTTGAGGCCTGCAAAACGGTATTGCGGGCGTGGGGTGACCAGGTCATTGCCCTGCTTCAGAGAGAAGTCTAAGAAAGCCTGCGTGACTTTCGCGCACACCACATGGCTTCCCTGATCCTGTGCATCGGTGTTGCAGCAGCCGTCCCGGAAGAAGCCAGTCAGCGGGTCATAGGAGCAGGGAACCAGCGGCGTTCCGAGCACATTCAAGGGTTCTGAGTTCATGGCGTAGCTTCGCGCAAATCAATGCCTTCGTGTTGCGCAATTTTTTCCAGGGCGTTTTCAAACAAAGACCGGGCTGATCCCGAGATGGAGCGCAAGTAGGCATGCAGATGGGCGTCGTCGGCGTTTCGGTTCAAGCACTCCTGGCAGTACTCTTCAAAGCTGGCAAGTTGCGCAATCAACTCCGCCACATGCCTTGGGCACTCGCATAGCACATTGGTGGAAATGCCTGCGACCCGCGCCAAGGTTTCATCGGAGTATTTGCGGCTTGAAATCACCGTGCCGGAGGTCCCGAACTCTTGGGCGCGGGCAGTGTCCACAAACAAAACAGATTGAATGAGTTCCGCTAATTCACTGTCCGAGATGGGCTCGCGCCGCACCATCAACCCCGAAAACTTCATGGCTTGCACCACCGATTCGGGCGCAAAGTTGTAGATGACGATGGTCTGTGCAAACTTGTGCTTTTGAATGAGCGCCTGCAGGGTGGCGTGCACAGTGGGTTGGAGCGTGCTCACCTTGACCAAGAGCACGTGGGATTGCTTGGAGAGTTGTGCGGTTTTCGCGGTCTCCAAGTCCGCCAGCACATCCGTGACCTTGATGCTGACTTGTCGAAAGCCCAGCGTGAATTTTTTGGATTCAATGCGGTTCGCCATGCCCAAACCCACGATGGCCAGGCACAGGGGCTCGTCATTTTTTGCGAGTTTGTGTGGCGTACTGTGTTGCAGGTTGCTCATTCGGCGCAGCTGCGCCAAATCCAGGTTGGCAATTGCACTGATGGCGTGGCCTTCGCCAGAGAGTTGCTTGAGCAAGATGGCCTTGGAGACATCGTGTTCGTCAAACAACCGTTGCTTGCCTTCTGTTTTGACCGGGTTGAATGCGCCGTAGCGTGTTTCCCAGATCCTGAGCGTTGAAACCGGAATGCCGGTTGTTTTGGAGACCGCGCCAATGCGAAAGCGTGGATCGGACGGTGGCGGTGTGGACATCAGATGGGTATTTTGAGTAGTTATTGAGTAGATAATATGTCGAAATATTGATTTAATCCATTGAAAAATACTTTTGAGTAGATAAATATCTCAAAATACTACTCATTAAAGGACCGAGTCATGATTTCGAAAAAAACCGTCAACGCCATTGAGTTGTGCGTCTTGCTTGCCAGCCAAAGGGCAGGGGACTACCTGACCACCGCAGAGCTGGCGCCGAGACTTGACTTGTCCATCTCCTACCTGGAGAACATCCTCAAGCCGCTCAAGGACAACGACATCGTTCTGTCCATGAAAGGTCCCGGGGGCGGTTACACCCTCTGTGGCGACGCAGCCATGGTCACGGTCTGGGACGTGGCGTGTGTGTTTGAGAAATCCATGCTTGACCCTGGAATGCCTGCCGAGGGCCCAACACATGAATCCTATGTGCTGGAACTGGAGCAGGTGGTCATCAAGACCCTGAAAAGTTTCACGTTGTCCGACTTCGCTGATTTCTCGGCTTCCGTGTCCAAGTCTTATGCTGACACCATGGGCCGATTCAAGTTCAAGCCACTGCCCATGGCTTTGACGCCCAAGGCACCCAACTCGGTGTTTCAGTTGGGCATGTCGTTTTAACGAGACCATGAAGTTTTCCTACATGCTCCATAACAAAGACGGCCGTGGCCGTCGGGTGCCGCGCGGACAGGCCTGGCAGTGGATCCATGATTTGGAAGACATCGCGCACTTGGGTCCCATTCTGGAGTGGATAGAGGCACGTGTTGCGGTGGATCGGCTCAGCCTGATGAATGTTTACCTCGACCACGCTGAAATCACGGCCCCTCAAAATTCCCAAATCACATTTGCTTGCAAATCCCAGATTGTTTACAGCCGGATCACCCGGCCTGATCGGGTGATTGTCATGAACGTGGATTCTGCAGATCAAACGGTGCATCATTGACGTGCCAATTGTTAACTTGACTGATTTTGGAGAAAAGCATGACAGATGACCCCAGATGCTGTGGCACAGGAACCTGCATCATCAACCCAGAGGGCCTGTGCTGGTGTGGCCAACAATGGGACGGCGAGAAGATGTGCTTCAAAAAGCCTGATGAGCCCGCGTCTTTGGAGGCTCAGCCTGCCGTCAAACCCAAGGCTTCTGCCGGTTGAACGACTTGGCGCCCTTGTTTGACAAGCCGTACCGAGCCCTTGTCTTGGGTGCCACGGGCGCCATCGGCCATGCCTTTGTGCAGGCCTTTCAAGCTGACGCGCACTGCACGCATGTGGAGACGATTTCCAGGTCTGCGCAGGGCTTTGACTTGTTGGACGCAGACACCATCCGCCAGCACGCTCAAAGATGCCAGGCCATGGGCCCCTTCGACGTGATCATCGACGCCACCGGTGCGTTGACGCTGGAGGGCGTGGGGCCAGAGAAGTCTTTGGCCAGCGTGCGGGAAGATGTTTTGTTGCGCCAATTTCATCTCAACGCCATCGGCCCCCTTTTGGCGCTGCGTCACTTTTCGCCCTTGTTGGCAAGCGGCCCCTCGATTTATGCCAAATTGTCAGCCCGGGTGGGCAGCATTGCTGACAACCAAAAAGGCGGCTGGTATGGCTACCGTGCGGCCAAGGCTGCGCTCAACATGTACTTGCAAACGGCCGCGATCGAGTTGCAGCGGAAAAACCCTGAGTTGCGCGTCGTCGCGCTGCAGCCCGGCACGGTGCGCTCTGAGTTGTCCAAGCGTTTCACCGCTTCACTGCCCAATTTGCTGGAGCCTCAGGAATCCGTCGCGGGCATGTGGTCGGCCCTGCGCACTTTGCCAGCCAAGGCGGGTGCTTCGTTTGTCGACCACAAGGGTGAGCCCATCGACTGGTAAGGTGAACTTGCCAGTCGATGGGGTCCACCCTAAGCCATAAAATCCCCCTAATCTTTTGACATGAGGCACCACGGTGACCTGATGGACCATGCAAAGCTTTCGCAATGTTCTTTTTGTGCCGCACGGTGCCCCCACCTTCGCGTTGAACCCCGGTGCGGCAGGCGCTGCCATGTCCGAGGTGGTTCACAAGTTGTCCCCGCCGCGCGCCATTGTGGTGGTCAGCCCGCATTGGGATACCCACCTGCCCACGGTCAGCGCCGCAACGCAGCTTGAAACCATCCATGATTTCTATGGCTTTCCACAGGCCTTGTATGCGCTTCAATACCCTGCCAAGGGCTCGGCAGAAGTCGCTGGCAAAGTGGTCGCCGCACTGCGCTGCGCGGGGCTGGACGTGACGCAGGACAGCCAGCATGGCCTGGACCACGGCGCCTGGCAGCCCTTGCGCCAGATGTTTCCCGATGCCGATGTGCCCATCGTCCCCTTGTCCATGCAAACCCATGCCGGCCCAGCGCATGCTTACCGTGTCGGCCAGGCCTTGTCGTCGTTGACAGCGCAAGGCATTTGGGTGGTGGCCTCCGGCAACATCACCCACAACCTGGGCGATTGGCATCAGGCTGCTTCAACGGGCGGGCAAACACCTGCCTATGTCCAAGCTTTTGCAGACTGGGTGCATGACCAATTGACCGCACATCAGCACAACCAGTTGCTGAACTACCGCCAACAGAGCGCCGACGGCCGTCGGGCCCACCCCAGCGAGGATCACTTGCTGCCCTTGTTTGTGGCGCTCGGCGCCGCCGGCCCAGACGCGCGCGCGCAGGCTTTCTACCGCGGCATCAGTGACTTTGTGATTTCCATGGATGGCTACGCCTTTGTGAATTGAGCCCTTGGCTTGCCAAGGGCCGAAGCGCAAGTCAGGAGTCTGTCGCCCCTGCGACCCTAGGGTTTGTGACAGACGCTGAAGGGCGGCTTGCTGGCTTATGCTGTCTGTCTTGCGAGGACACAGACCCCATGAAACCCCTGAGCTCGGATTCTCTGGCGCTGAAACGATTCAAGGTTTTGGACCTGACGCGTGTTCGCTCGGGTCCTACCTGTGTTCGCATCCTCGCCGATTTCGGGGCTGAAGTCATTCGCATCGAGTCACCCCCAGGGGTGGATCCCAATGAGGGGTCCATCGGTGACCGCGATGGCTACGACGCGCTCAACCTGCATCGCAACAAACGCAGCTTGACCTTGAATTTGAAAGAGCCCCAAGCCAAAGAAATTTTCTACAAATTGGTGGCCCAATCCGATGTGGTGGTTGAAAATTTCCGGCCCGATGTGAAGTTTCGCTTGGGGCTGGATTACGACACCTTGGCCGCGGTGAATCCCCGCATCGTGCTGGCCAGCATTTCAGGCTTTGGCGAAGAGGGGCCTTACCGCAAGCGCCCGGGGTTTGACCAAATCGCACAAGGCATGGGCGGCATGATGTCGGTCACGGGCATGCCTGGGCAAGGCCCCGTGCGTGCAGGCATTGCCATTGCGGACTCGGGGACCGGCGTCTTTGCCGCAACCGGTGTGCTCATTGCCCTGCTGGAGCGTGAAACATCCGGCAAGGGGCAATGGGTTCAGGCCAACTTGTTGCAGTCCATGATCCATTTGTGCGATTTTCAGGCTGCGCGCTATCTGGTCGATGGCGAAGTGCCCGAGCAAGCGGGCAATGACCATCCCTTTGCCACACCCATGGGAACCTACCAAGCCAGCGATGGTTATTTCAACATTGGCGCGTCCGGTACAAACCAATACCGCGCGCTGTGCGAGGTCTTGGGTCGGCTGGATTTGCGCGACGAACCCAGGTACCAACAAAACCCGGGTCGTCTGGCGGACCGCGAATTCCTTAATGCCGAGCTCAACAAAGTCTTTGCGACGCAGCCCACCGCGCATTGGGTGCACGCATTGAATGAGGCCGGTGTGCCCTGCGGCCCGATTTACAACATGGCGCAGGTTTTTGGGGACCCCCAAGTTGCGCAACTGCAAGCAGCCGTCCCCTTGACGCATCCACGCCGCGGCGATATTCGCGTGGTGGCGCAGCCCTTCAAATTGTCCAGAACCCCTTCTGCGGTGAGCTTTTCCCAGAGAGAGTCGGGCGAAGACAACCAGGCAATTTTGTCGCAACTCGGTTATTCAGCCGAGGCCATCGAAGCATTCAAAACCAAGAAAGTGATCTGATCATGAGTGACGCAGTGTCTCAACCTGTGGGCCAGCTGGACCACCACGTCGAGGGGCATGTCGGCTATGTCACCTTCAACAATCCCGGCAAATTCAATGCGGTGAATTACGACATGTGGCTGGCGCTGCCCAAGGCCATGCAAGCCTTGGTGGACAACCCCGAAGTACGCCTGATCGTTCTGCAAGGGGCTGGGGACAAAGCCTTCGTGTCCGGTGCCGATATTTCTCAGTTCAGCACCCATCGCGATGGCGATGCAAGCGCGCATTACAACCAGGCCACACAGGCGGGCTACGCCTCGGTCCTGGATTGTCCCAAGCCCACGCTGGCCAAAATTCGAGGCATTTGCATGGGCGGCGGTTTGGGCCTGGCCTTGGATTGCGATGTGCGCATGGCCAGCGCAGACAGCAAGTTCCGCATGCCAGCGGGCCGATTGGGCTTGGGCTATGCCTACGAGGGAATCCAGCGATTCACCGAGGTGCTGGGGGTGGCCAACACGGCCGATTTGTTTTTCAGCGCGCGCATTTTTGGCGCTGAAGAAGCCTTGCGCCTTGGCTTGCTGAAACAGGTGGTGCCAGCAGACGAATTCGATGCTGTGGTCAACGCTTACGCCCAAATGGTTTGCGAAAACGCCCCGTTGACGCTGGCGGCAGCCAAGCGCTCGCTGCTGGAGTTGCGCAAAGCTTCGGCGGACCAAGACATCGCGCTCGTCCATGCCATGGTGGATGCTTGCTTCAGCAGCGAAGACTACAAAGAGGGAAGAAAAGCCTTTGCAGAAAAGCGCACCCCTCGTTTTCAGGGACGCTAGGCATGGCAAGCCTTGGGTGCTTCCGCGTGGGGAATGCCTCCGGATTTTCCGGGGACAGGGTAGACGCCGCCGCCCCGGTGGTGGACACCCTGATTGAGCTGGGCGGGCCAAGCGCCTTGTTTTTTGAAACCCTGGCCGAACGCACCGTGGCCTTGGCGCAACTGGAAAAACGCAAAAACCCCGAGCGCGGCTACGAGCCCATGCTGGAGCGCCTGCTCGAGCCTATCCTGCTCAAGTGCCTGCGCCATGGCATCACGCTGATTGGCAACTTCGGTGCGGCCAACCCGCCGGCTGCGGCCCGCGTGATTGCGCGGCTGGCAAAACGCTTGGGTGAAAGCCATGTGCGCATCGCCGTGGTGCAAGGTGACGATGTGCAGGACTTGAACCTGAACGAGCACACCGTCTACGAGGCCGATGCCGGCCTGGACATGGCTGCGGGTGAGTTGATTGCGGCCAACGCCTATTTGTCTGCCCAGCCCATCGTGCAAGCTCTGAAAGCAGGCGCCCAGGTGGTGGTCACCGGTCGCACGGGTGACCCTTCGCTGGCGTTGGCGCCTTTGATGCATCACTTTGGCTGGTCCATGGACGATTGGCAAAAATTGGCGGTGGGCGCCACCGCCGGGCATTTGCTGGAGTGCGGCGCGCAAATCACCGGTGGCTATTTCGAAGACCCGGGGTACAAGGATGTGCCAGACCCTGCCAATGTCGGTTTTCCCATCGCCGAAGTGCATGCCGATGGCCGCTTGTTCATCACCAAGGCATTGAGAACAGGTGGCCTGGTGACGCCCGAAACCGTCAAAGAGCAACTGCTTTATGAAATACACGACCCTGCTCACTACATCACGCCCGATGTGGTGCTTGACTTGACGAGCGTGCGTGTCGATCAAGTGGGCGTGGACCGGGTTCAGATTCAAGGCATGCGTGGCAAGCCGGCACCGAGCACCGTCAAAGTCACGGCCTGTTTCGATGGCGGTTGGTTGGGGGAGGGCGAAATTTCCTATGCTGGTCCCAACTGCGTGGCGCGTGCCCGGCGCGCGGCCGAGGTGCTGCGCCAGCGTGTGGCCCAACGCAAGCTGCCGGTGAGTTTGCGCATCGACCTTATTGGCCTGGCCAGCGTGCACGATGGCGACGCGGGCACTTTGTGGCAAAGATCCTCAGCGCAGCCGCAAGACGTGCGGGTGCGCTTGGCGGCCTCTTCGGCCCTGCAAGACGATGCCGAGCAGGCGGCACGCGAGGTCTTGGCCTTGTATTGCTGCGGCCCTGCGGGCGGGGGCGGGGTGCGCTGGCGCACCACGCAACGGATTCGCACCCAGTCTTACCTGATCGACCCCGGGTTGCTCAAGGTGAGCTACAGCTTGCACACGGCCCTGGAGTGGCTGGCATGAGCTCGCCCGCCCAAGTCAAGGTGCAACTGCACGCTGTGGCACATGCCCGTGCCGGCGATAAAGGCAACCGCCTCAATGTCTGCGTCATGCCTTACGACGCGAAGGCCTACGAGGCCTTGTCTCGGCAATTGACGCCAGAGCGCGTTCAAGCGGCTTATGCCCATCGCGGGGCGACCGCTGTCACGCGCTACGACCTGCCCTGGCTCCCTGCGTTCAATTTTGTCATCGACAACGTGCTCGAAGGCGGCGTCAATGGCAGCCTCAACCTGGATGGCCATGGCAAAAGCAATTCTTTCATCTTGTTGAGCCTATGGGTGGAGGTTCCTTCAGAGTTCCTAAAATTCTCGGCTTGAAAGTCCTTGCGGCTGGCTTCAAGAGCCGACGGCGGTGCGCCCGTAGAAAACCATGCTACAATTTCACCTCTTAAGCGGCTGTAGCTCAGTTGGATAGAGTACTTGGCTACGAACCAAGGGGTCGTGGGTTCGAATCCTGCCAGCCGCGCCATTTAATGGAATTGCCTCGAGAAATCGGGGCTTTTTCATTTGTGGGAACGAAATTGCTACACCAGGTTGCTACACCAGTGGAGCATAAACATGCGGTTTCCTACCCACCTGATCAGGCGTGGAAGCGTTTTTTACTATCGGGCCAAGGTCCCGTCCGACCTCTTGAACCAGATCAAAAGGCGTGAGGTCTGGATCTCGCTGAAAACATCTGATCGCAAGTGCGCGGAACTCAGGTTAGCTGATACCCACATCCAGCAACTAAGGGCCTATGAAAGCCTTCGCCAGGGGGGAGTCCTCAGCTCTATACCCAATCCCATGCCCATAGGGGGGCACAAAGTAGCAAAACCCCCACCAGGGCAGTCCGTTGATGACCTGTTGAAATACTGGGCGGCGCAGTCGGAAAAACGGCCTAGAACGCTTTTAGATGCCCAAACTGCGGTGCGCAGACTAAAGACTGTCCTGGGCGAGGACACTGTTGCGCAAATCGAAAGGCGACACGCAGTGGCTTTCAAGGACTCCCTCCTTGCCGAGGGGCTGGCGCATGCAACGGCAGTCAAGAATCTAGGATTGATCAAGTCGATCTTTGACGTGGCTTGCAGCAATGAGCTCATCAGCGCTAACCCGTTTAAGGACGTCAGGCTTATCAAACCATCGCGCCAGGAGAAGTCACGGCTGCCTTTCACCCCGCAGGATCTAGAACGCATCTTCTCCTCGCCTGTTTACGCGCATGGTTTACGGCCACTAGGGGGTGCTGGAGAGGCCGCATATTGGCTGCCCTTGATAGCGCTCTACTCCGGGATGCGGCTCGAGGAAATAGGACAGTTGTGCTATGAAGACATCAAGGAGGAGGCTGGGATCTGGTACTTTGACCTGGTGCACCAGCCGGAAAAAGGCAAGACATTAAAGAATGACTCCTCTTGTCGTAGGGTGCCAATTCACCCTGACTTGATCGAGCGAGGGTTCTTGCAACAGATAGACCAAGATACGGCCTCAAAGTCCAAGAGGATTTTTGCTTTGCTGACATCCGCAGGCACCAGGCAACTCACAGCCAGTTGGTCTCAGTGGTTTGGTCGTTACTTGCGCCAAGTTGTTGGAATCACCGACAAGCGCAAAACATTCCATAGCTTTCGCCACACCTTCAAGGATGCTTGTAGGGAGGCAATGATTCCTAAGGAGGTGCACGATAGGCTAACTGGTCATTCCTCAAGCGATGTTGGTGATGGTTACGGTGGTACTCATTACCCGCTCAAGCCACTGAGTCTGGCAATTAGCTCTATCCGGGTGGTGAAGCTATCGGAGTAATGGATAGAGTCTCATGATACGGCCGCGCAAGACTGTATCCAGGGGGTAAACAATTGAACACAAATCCACAATTCGTGACTTGGCCCCTACACCACAAATCACACACAACCCTTTAGGGTTGTGTGTTGTGGGTCTCAAAATTTGCGGTTAATGCTGAAGCTAATTCCCTCTTTCATATAGTCATTGTTCTCTGGAAATCTGTAGCCATGATCCAACCACGCGGTTGTTAACAAGGCTTCTGTATTGCGAGATCATCACCCTGACTGGGAGGTACATGTCTCAAGTCGCTTAGATGATCCTGACTACATATGGGACGCAGGGTTAGCACACGATTTGTCAAAAGGAATGGCTTCTTGGGATCAAGCACTACACCTTGGGGTTTCAATCCGGTCGTTTCGTGCAGAAGCCCTGTCAGAATTCATCGGTCATTTAGTGGATAACAGACCAGATCATGCTAGTGAAGTCTATCGGACGATTGCTGATAAGTACCCAATCTTTTTGACGCGTAGCTTGGATGATGCGCGTTCATGGCTGCGTACTAAGGCGCGTGGCAGCGAGCGTTACGGCCTTACGGCTTCATCAGGTGCTAATCGCTTGCGACCAGATGGCATCTGGATAAAGACCAAGATTGATGGCTTACCCTTGCCGGGCCGTTCCAAGGGGCCGCTGCAAGTATTGAGCATCAACGACTTGATGTCTCAGCCTCCTCAGGCGTGGCTAGTTAAGGGTGTCATTCCCAGATCTGGTCTGGGCGTCATTTACGGCGACAGCGGGGCTGGTAAGACCTTTATCACCCTCGACTTAGCCTTGAGTGTGGCAAGGAATGTTCCATGGCAGGGGAAGCGAGTCAAGGTGCCTGTCGGCGTGCTGTATGTCTCAGCTGAAGGCGGAAGTGCAATGAGTGCGCGCATTCGCGCCTATGCCAAGTATCACAACCTTGCCCTTGATGACTTGCCGTTTGGAATAGTTCCTACATCTGTCAACCTTAGAGGTGAAGACGCAACTAGGGTGATTGACGCCTGTCAAAGCATGACCGAGCGTGGATGCCTTATTGGGTTAATCATTTTCGATACCTTGAACAGAACTATGGGTGGTGGTGATGAAAATTCATCTAAAGACATGGGTGAGTACTTGGACGCCATTGGCAGAATTTCGGATCAAAGTGGGGCTTTCATACTTGTGGTTCATCACTCTGGAAAAAATAAACAAATGGGTGCTCGAGGACACTCAAGCCTTCGAGCGGCCATTGATGTTGAGTTCGAGGTCATGGCTGATGGGGACCAACAGGTGCTAACTATTACTAAGTCCAGGGATGGCGAAACCGGTCGCGAGTTCGTCTACCGAAGGGAGGTGGTTTCTTTGGGCGTCGACGAAGATCTTGATGTGATCGATTCTTGCGTTGCCGTCCCTGGTGATCCTGGTAGTCGAAAAAGCCAAAAACCAAAGGCGCATGGTAAGTGGCAAGTGATGGCTTATCAGGCTATTACGACTTTGGGTGATGGAGCCTCCAGAAATGCCGTGTTGGAGAAGATCGGCGTCATGTGTAGTCATGTGACTCGCTGGAAGGAGAATGCCCTGCGGGGTATTCAAGGGTGCATTGATGGGGGCGTGTTCATTTCCAGGGGGGAACTCCTATTTATGAATTGAACCACGAATGCTGAGACCCACAACACACAACCCTAAGGGGTTGTGTGTGTTTTGTGGGAGGGGGCAAAGCTACATATTGTGGATTTTCGGCCCTGTTGGAACTGATCTATGACGCGCGCATTTTTAAACATGTTGAGGGCGGACATTAGTTAACTAATGGGTAATTAGTTTTAGGAGGCTAATTTGATATCACGCGCACGCGTAGATGAGATTGGTCTACACCCTGGAAATCGGGGGCACACCCCAATAAGTTAACCAAAAGAAACGGGCATACATGAAAAAAGAAGACGTATTGTCAACTCTATCAACCAACAAAGACATCACTCAACTAGCGTTAGTTCTCTGGGTGAACGCCGACTATTTGATACGTTCGGCCACAAGTGCGAATGTGTTGGCAAAGTATCGAGCCAAACTGACGCGAATGGCAATAAGAATGCAAAGAGAGGCCATGTCACTTGGAGATTGTTTGTCTCCGCCTAACGGAGATGCTTTTCTTTCGTTGAACTCCACCAAGGCGTTTGAGAAGGCGAACTAGGTCTTGGGCTTTCTTGGGGCCACCAGTCCTAGTTCAATGGGACCCATTTGAAGGGTGGCGGGGGTTGCTCATAGTCCCCCCATAGTCCGAGGCGGACGATCTCACTTTTTGCTCTGGCGTTGCGAGCCAATTACGCTTGAGATAAAATCACATGTGTAACAGACAAAATCAGCAACCTATGACTGTTACACCTAAGGTAATTTCAGGCGGTTGGTTTGGTACTTTCGTAGCGGTGGCTCAGTTGGATAGAGTACTTGGCTACGAACCAAGGGGTCGTGGGTTCGAATCCTGCCAGCCGCGCCATTTTAAAAAGCCTGTCTCCCTTGGGAGGCGGGCTTTTTTCCTTGTGAGGTGCCATGAGCAAAGCCTTCACCCGTGAAACCGAGCCGGACGACGATGACGAGCTCGGCTTGCCGCCCTTGCCTGCGGGCGGCAAGAACTACATCACGCCAGCGGGCTACGCGCGGCTGCGCACGGAACTGCTGGAGCTGATCGACAACGAGCGCCCGCGCATTGTCGAGATCGTGCATTGGGCGGCCAGCAATGGCGACCGCTCTGAAAACGGCGACTACCTGTATGGCAAAAAGCGCTTGCGCGAAATCGACCGCCGCATCCGCTTTTTGACCCATCGCCTGGAGATTGCCGAGGTCACCGACCCCAGCGTCCACCATGGCAGCGATCAGGTGTTTTTCGGTGCCACAGTGACCTACGTGGACCAGCAGGGCGTGGAGCGCACCGTCACCATCATGGGCATTGACGAAGCCGACAGCCTGCAGGGCCAGGTGAGCTGGATTTCACCGATTTCGCGCGCCCTGCTCAAGGCCCGCGAGGGCGATGTGGTGCGGCTGGTCACGCCGCAAGGCGCCCAAGAGGTGGAAGTGCTGGCCGTGCGTTACCCGCCCGCGGCCGGGTAGGTTTTAGAAGACACCACGCGCCGTGCCTGGCTGACCGAGCTGGTGCGGCGCAAGCTGCGCAGCACCGACTCCAGGTGCGACTGATCGCGCACCGCCACCACAAAGCGCAGCTCGATGGTTTCATCGCCGGCAGACTCGTCACCGCTGTTGACCATGGTGATGTCGGCCTCTTCTTTGGCAATGGCCGCGGCCACGCGCGCCAACACGCCTTTGCCGTTGCTGACGGTGACCAGCAAGGGCACCTCGAAGGCGCGCACCGGGTCATCGGCCCATTCCACGGCCATGAAACGCTCGCTGTCTTTATGCTTGAGGCGTTGCCCCACTGCGCAGTCTTCGGTGTGAATCACCAGGCCCTCGCCTCTGCCCAGGTAGCCCACAATGCTGTCGCCTGGGACCGGGTGGCAGCAGCGGGCGTACTGGACCGAAGCGTTTTCGCTGCCATCCACTTGCACGCTGCCTTGCGACAGGGTTTCGTGCGCGGTGAAGCGCTCGCGGCTCAGCAGCAGGGCATCGGGCTTTTGGCCGAGCTCGCTCAACAAGCCCACCAGGCGCTTGGCCACAATGCTGGCCACACGTTTGCCCAGGCCAATGTCGACCAACAATTCATCGCGGGTGCGGCTGCCGGTGAAGCGCAGCAATTTGTCCCACATGGGCACATAGCGACCTTCGGCTGGCGGCAATGTTTCAATGCCTTCGGCGCGCATGGCCTGGGTCAGCAATTTCTCGCCCAGCTCGCGCGACTCGGTTTGCGCCAAAGTTTTCAGATGGTGGCGAATCTTGGAGCGGGCACGGCCGGTTCGCACAAAGCCCAGCCAGGCGGGGTTGGGGGCGGGGTCGGTGGCGGTGATGACTTCAATCACATCGCCGTTGCGCAATTCGGTGCGCAGCGGCACGGCTTCGCCATTGATCTTGGCCGCCACGGTCCGGTCGCCAATGTTGCTGTGCACCGCATAGGCGAAATCCACCACCGTGGCGCCACGGGGCATGGCCATGATGCGGCTTTTCGGCGTGAACACATACACGGCGTCGGGAAACAGGTCCACCTTGACGTGGTCCCAGAATTCGGTGGCGTCGTGGGTTTCGTCCTGAATGTCCAGCAAGGATTGCAGCCACTTGGTACCCAATCGCGCGGCTTGCTCGCTGCCAGGTTCCTGTGCCTTGTACAGCCAATGGGCCGCCACACCCGATTCCGCCACCACATGCATGGGGTCGGTGCGCATCTGAAATTCGATGTTGATGCCCGAGGGTCCCACCAAGGTGGTGTGCAGCGATTGGTAGCCGTTCAGCTTGGCAATCGCGATATGGTCCTTGAAGCGCCCGGGCACCGGCTTGTACAGCTGATGCAGCACACCCAGCGCGGTGTAGCAATCGACCACGCTGGGGACAATCAGGCGCATGCCGTAGATGTCGGTGACTTGCGCGAAGCTCAGGTGCTTGTTGTCCATCTTTTTGTAGATGGAGTACAAGGTTTTTTCACGGCCAAAAATGCGCACCGTCATGCCTGCCTTGGCAAAGGCTTGCTCGACTTCCTTCTGTACTCGCTGCATCAAGTCGCGACGCCGGTTGCGTGCGCGTGTGACCGCTTTGTCCAGCACCTTGTAACGCCAGGGCAAAAGGTAGCGGAACGACAGGTCTTGCAGCTCGCGGTAGGTCTGGTTCAGGCCCAGACGGTTGGCAATGGGCGCGTAAATTTCCAGGGTCTCGCTGGAGATGCGCCCCCACTTGGCGCGCGGCATGTCGCCCATGGTGCGCATGTTGTGGGTGCGGTCCGCCAGCTTGATGAGGATGACGCGCACGTCGCGCGCCATGGCCAGCAGCATTTTGCGAAACGACTCTGCCTGGCCTTCCTCTCGGGTGTTGAACTGAAGCTTGTCCAGCTTGGTCAGGCCGTCCACCAGCTCTGCCACCGAGGCGCCAAACCGGTCCACCAGGTCCGATTTGGTGACGCCGCAGTCTTCCATGGCGTCGTGCAGCAAGGCCGCAATCAGGGCTTGGGCATCCAGCCGCCACTCGGCGCATTGGGCCGCTACGGCAATGGGGTGGGTGATGTAGGGTTCGCCGCTGCTGCGCTTTTGGCCCAGGTGGGCTTGGTCGGCATAACGGTAGGCCTTGCGCACCAAATCGATGCCTTCAGGCCCCAGGTAGTCCAGTTTGGCCACCAGAGCCGCAAAACTGGCCGCGGCCGCATTCACTGCAGCGGGGCTGGCAGGCGCTAGTACGGGTTTGACGACGGCACTCATGCCCTTACTTTACACCTTACGGCGCGGGCTGAGCGTGTGGGAGGAGATTGCCGCGCCCCGATGGGGCTCGCAATGACGGATCAGCCCGGAACCTTTTTCAGCATTTCCAGGCCGACTTTGCCAGCGGCGATTTCGCGCAGGGCGGTGACGGCAGGCTTGTTCTTGCTTTCCAGCTTGGCCGTGTGGCCTTGGCTGAGCATGCGCGCACGGTAGGTGGCGGCCAGAACCAACTGGAAACGGTTGGGGATCATTTCGAGGCAGTCTTCAACGGTGATGCGCGCCATCAGGATTCTCCAGAATTCAGGTGATGTTGAGGGCTTGAAAGATGTCTGCCCGGCCACGGCTTTGCGCCGCGTATTTGAGGCGTTGGGCATGGACAACCGCTTTGAGGTCGAACAAGGCCCGCTCAAACAATTCATTGATTATAACGTAGTCAAATTCTTTGGCCTGCGCCATCTCTTCGGCGGCGTTTTTCAGTCGCACCTCGATGACGTCGGGCGCGTCTTCGCCGCGGCGCTCCAGGCGCGAGCGCAGCTCGTCCCAACTCGGCGGCAGAATAAAAATCAGCACGGCGTTTTCGAAGATTTTCTTGATTTGCAAGGCGCCTTGGTAATCGATTTCCAGCACCACGTCGGCGCCCTGGTTGATGCGGTCCTCGATCGCCTTGCGCGAGGTGCCATACCGCCGTCCGTGCACATTGGCCCATTCCAAAAAGGCGCCGTGGCTGACCATGCCGTCAAACTCTTGCTCGGACACGAAGAAATACTCGCGCCCATGCTTTTCCTGGCCGCGCGGGGCGCGGGTGGTGTGCGACACCGAGGGTTGAACGCGGGCGTCCAACTCCATCAGCGCTTTCACCAGACTGGATTTGCCGGCGCCGCTGGGGGCCGCCACCACAAAAAGGTTGCCGGGATAGGTGTTCATCATTCGAGGTTCTGGACTTGTTCGCGCATTTGCTCGATCAGCACTTTCATGTCGACCGAGATGCGCGTCAGTTCGAGGGCGGCCGATTTGGAGCCCAGGGTGTTGGCTTCGCGGTGCAATTCCTGAATCAGGAAATCCAGGCGCTTGCCCACGCCTTCGTTTTTGGCCGTGGTGCCCAGCAGGTTGTCAATTTCCACCAGGTGCGAGCCGAGCCGGGTCAGCTCCTCGGCCACATCGATGCGGATGGCAAATGCGGTGGCTTCGCTCAAGGCGCGGTCTTGTGCGGCTTCGGGCAGCACCGCGCCATCGGTCAGGGCCATGGCCTCGCGCCAACGCTCCAGAAAACGCTGGCGTTGCTGGTCCACCAGTTGCGGAATAAGCGGAGCGGCTTGCTCGGCCAGTGCACGCAACTGGGCCACCCGGTCTCTGAGGGTTTGCGCCAGGCGCTCGCCCTCTCGGGCGCGGGCCTGGTTCAGTTGTTTCAGCGCGGTTTTGGCCAGGGTGGTGACCGTGGGACCCAGGTTCTCGGGCAAGGCCGATTGGCTGGCGCTCAGGCGAATCACGTCGGCCACCGACAAGGCGCGGGCCGTTGGCAGCCAAGATTGAATGGTGTCCTGCAAGCCGTTTAGGCGTTGCAGCAAGCGGGGGCTGGGTTCGGCCAGGGCGCTGTCTTGAGAGGACTCCAGGGCTGCGCGCACTTCCACCTTGCCGCGCTTGAGGCCGGCCGACAGCAGCTCGCGCAGCGCAGCTTCATGCGGGCGCAACTCTTCGGGCATGCGAAAGCTCAGGTCCAGAAAGCGGCTGTTGACCGAGCGGATTTCCAGCCCCAGGCGCGTGCCGGCACCGGCACGGCCATCGGTTTCGGGCGTCAGCGACGCTTGGGCGCTGGCGTAGCCCGTCATGCTGTAAATGGGCATTGTGTGTCTCAGGACAAAACGTGATTATCTCAGGCTGGCGTGTCGCTATGCGCAATGGCTTCGCAGCAGGGGTGTTCTTGCCGGACAATCGGGGCTTTGTTCCCCCTTTTTGGACTTGACCATGACCTTGCCTGCCTCCCGCCAAACCCGCGCCCCCCATCAGCTGCGCCCCGTGCGCATCACCCGCGGTTACACGGTGTATGCCGAAGGCTCGGTGCTCATCGAGTTTGGCCAGACCCGGGTGCTGTGCACCGCCTCGGTGGAAGAAAAAGTGCCAGGCCACAAAAAAGGCAGTGGCGAGGGCTGGGTCACCGCGGAATACGGCATGTTGCCCCGTGCCACCCACACCCGCGGCGACCGCGAGGCCGCACGCGGCAAGCAAAGCGGCCGCACCCAGGAAATCCAGCGCCTGATCGGGCGCTCGCTGCGCGCCATTTTCGATTTGAAGAAGCTGGGCGAGCGCACCATTCACATTGACTGCGACGTGCTGCAAGCCGACGGCGGCACCCGCACCGCCAGCATCACTGGCGCTTATGTGGCGGCCCAAGACGCTGTGAGCTTTCTGATGAAGTCTGGCAAGCTCACCGAGAGCCCGATTCTGAAAGGCGTTGCCGCGATTTCTGTGGGCATTCTGGAGGGCCTGCCACTGCTCGACCTGGAGTACACCGAAGACTCGGCCTGCGACACAGACATGAACGTGGTCATGACCAGCGATGGCGATTTTGTCGAAGTGCAGGGCACGGCCGAGGGCGTGCCTTTCTCGCGCAAGGAAATGGACGCGCTGCTGTCGCTCGCCGAAGACGGCATCCGTGAATTGACCCGCTTGCAAAACGAGGCGCTGAAAGCATGATCCAACAGTTGGTGCTGGCCTCCAACAACCGCGGCAAGCTGGCCGAGTTGCAAGCCATGTTCTCCCCGCTGGGGGTGACCTTGGTGGCACAGGGCACGCTCAACATTCCAGAGGCCGAGGAGCCATTCCACACCTTTGTGGAAAACGCTTTGGCCAAAGCCCGCCATGCCAGTGCCCACAGCGGTCTGCCGGCCGTGGCCGACGATGCCGGTCTGTGCGTTGATGCTTTTGGCGGCGAGCCCGGCGTGCAAACGGCTTACTACGCCACCCGCTTTGGCTACCCTAAAGGCGATGACAACAATGTGCGGGCCTTGCTGGAGCAAATGGCCGGCCTGAAAAACCGCCGTGCCGCTTTGGTCAGCACCTTGGTGGCCGTGCGCCGACCCGAAGACCCCGAGCCCTTGATTGCGGTGGGGCGCGCGGTGGGCGAGATCACCGAAGCACCCAGGGGCAGCAACGGCTTTGGCTTTGACCCGATCATGTACATCCCCGCCTTTGGCAAGACCTTCGCCGAACTGCCAGTGGAGGTGAAAAACGCCCACAGCCACCGTGGCCAAGCGGCGCGCCAAATGGTGGCCTTGATGCAGGAGCGCTGGTTCGCATGAACCTGGACATTCAGCACCTCATGCGCCCCGGCACCTTGAGCCTGGCAGCATTGCCGCCTCTGTCGCTCTATGTGCATTTGCCCTGGTGCTTGCGCAAATGCCCCTACTGCGATTTCAACTCGCATGAGTGGCGCACCGATGCAGTCGGTGAACTGCCCGAATCGCGTTACCTGGATGCTTTGTGTGCCGATGTGGAAGCCGCATTGCCCCTGATTTGGGGCCGCTCGGTGCACAGCATTTTCATTGGGGGCGGCACGCCCAGCTTGTTCTCAGCGGCCGCCATCGAGCGCTTGATCAGCGACTTGCGCGCCCGCTTGAGACTGGTGCCCGAATGTGAAATCACGCTCGAAGCCAATCCCGGTACGTTTGAAAAAGACCGCTTCCGTGCCTTTCGCGCGGCAGGCGTGACCCGCTTGTCCATAGGCGTGCAAAGCTTCAACGATGCGCATTTGAAGGTGCTGGGGCGGGTGCACAACCGGGAACAAGCGCTGGCGGCGGTGCACGAAGCCGCCGCTGCCTTTGACACCTTCAACATCGACTTGATGTACTCCTTGCCGGGCCAGACTCTGGCGCAACTCGATGAAGACCTGGACCAGGCCTTGGCCCTGAAGCCACCCCATCTGTCCATCTACCACCTGACCCTCGAGCCCAACACCCTGTTTGCCAAGTACCCGCCCAAGGGCATGCCCGAGGACGACGATGCCTACGCCATGCTGGACCGCATCACCGAGCGCACGGCGCAAGTGGGCTTGCAACGCTACGAGGTGTCGGCCTATGCGCAGAGCGACCACCGTTGCTGGCACAACCTGAACTATTGGCAGTTTGGCGACTACCTGGGCATCGGGGCGGGCGCTCACAGCAAGCTGAGCTTTGCGCACCGCGTGATTCGTCAGGTGCGCTACCGCGAACCCAAGCTCTACATGGAACAGGCCTTGGCCGGGCAAGCTGTCACCCAGTCGGATGAGGTGGCGCGCAAAGATTTGCCCTTTGAGTTCATGCTGAATGCGTTGCGACTTCGTGAGGGCTTTGAGTTGGCGCAGTTCAGCGAGCGCACCGGCTTGCCCTTGTCGGCGATCCAGAAAGCCTTGGCCGAGGCCGAGGCCAAGGGCTTGGTGACCCGGGATTTTCAGCGGGTGACGCCGACCGAGCGGGGATTTGATTTTTTGAGTGACTTGCAGGAAATTTTTCTGCCCAGCGCGTCTACAATTCAGCCTGCAGACCCAACCTAGGAAGCGTGGCAGAGTGGTCGATTGCACCGGTCTTGAAAACCGGCAACGGGCAACCGTTCGTGAGTTCGAATCTCACCGCTTCCGCCAGAAACCCCGGTCACGGGGTTTTTTTTCGTCTTTTGTGTTCGATACGAGTGGTTGCAGCTCATCGCACGCCAGTGCCCAATCGAATGGGTGAGCTTATAGAAACCCAAGAACGCCCAGCAGTGGAAGGCACACAATGGCAAAAAGTCATTGACAAAGCTGGTGTAAAGTCAGGGCAACTTCACTGCTTTACTTCATGAGCCCACCACGTCTATCGCTTTGTGGAACAAACGCAGTTCTGATGGACATGTCCCAGGGAAAATTTTCTCTGGAGACACAGCGCCGGCTATGGTCCATGTGCCGAGAGGGGGGCGCCCTTGCCAAGATTCAGTCTGTTCGTCACATCCAGCTGGGCGTCAACAATGTCCTCGTCTCCTTCGACCCCCAAGAGAAACATCCTTCAGAGCTGAAAGAGTTGTTGGTCAGAGCCTGGTCGCAGGCTGCACCGAGCACGGTGAAAGGCAAGCTGCTGGAAGTCCCTGTTGTTTATGGGATGGCAGAGGGCTCGGAATTGGAAACAGTTGCCAACAATGCAAACATGAGCATCGAAGAGACCATTGCCTTGCACACATCGGTTGAGTACCACGTGGCATGCATAGGCTCGGTTCCAGGCTTTGCTTACTTGGTGGGTTTGCCCGACCCGTTGACCACACCGAGAAGGACGGTTCCTAGAACGCGCGTCCCCAAAGGGGCCGTTGGCATTGGTGGCCCACAAACCGGCGTGATGCCGATGGACATGCCCTCCGGTTGGAATCTCATTGGGATGACCCATCTCGATCTGTTTGACCCGCAACGCGACACCCCAAGTTTGTTGTCTCCCGGAGACCGTGTTCGCTTCATTTCCAAGAGTTCGCTCAAGTGATCGAAATACTGAGCAACGGCGCACTCAACCTGGTTCAGGACCTTGGGCGCCATGAATTTTTGAACATCGGTGTGAGCTCCGGTGGGGCCATGGACACCCAAGCGCTTCAACTCGCCAACGCCATGGTGGGAAACCAGCCTACGGATGCAGGCATTGAGGTCAGTATTTTTCCCTTTCGCGTCAAATTTCTTCAAAACACCTGTTTTTCTTGTACCGGAAGCATCGGCACCCTCAAGCTGAATGATCGGCAGCATTCTGGCTGGTGGACAGCCTTTGCCCAAGCTGGCGATGTGCTTTCCATTGCGCCACCTGTGCATGGCGCGAGAGCGTACCTTGCATTTGCCGGAGGGATAGACGTGCCACTGGTGTTGGGGTCGCGTTCAACCGATTTGAAAAGTGGATTTGGAGGGCACCTGGGACGAGGGCTGCGCAAAGGCGACGTTCTGAACTTACGCAGACACACTCAAACCCCTACGCGTCGGCAGGCGTCTTACGGAATCGCGCCGCCCTCAAGAATGGAACTTTTGCAAAATTCAAGCACCGCTCCCACAACAATCCGAGTCATTGCGAATGCTGAATTCGATGACTTTACAAAAGAATCCATCAAGCTGTTCGAGAGGTCGGGCTATCGCTTGACGCCGGACTGCAACCGGCAAGGATTCAGGCTGGAAGGCGCTGCACTCAAGAGGGTGAGAACGCAAGACTTGCTGTCCCATGGCATTGTGCCGGGAACCATACAAGTTCCACCCTCCGGGCAACCGATCATTCAGATGGCGGAGGCCAACACTTGTGGCGGTTATCCCAAGATCGGCACTGTGATAGAGCCAGACTTGTGGCGTGTGGCCCAGTCCAGGCCAGGGCAATCGCTCAAATTCACTTTTGTGGATTTTGATCAAGGTTTGGAGGTTGCCCAAAAAATCCAGCATGAAATGCAAAGCCTCCAAAACAGCATTTCCCTCATGACCTGATTTAATTTTTTCATCCTTCACGATTGAATTGACACAACCATGAACGCTCGAAAATCAAGCCTTTCCATCGACCTGAACTCTGATTTGGGAGAAGGATTTGGCATCTACGAAATCGGATCAGACAGTGAAATTCTGAAAATTGTCAGCTCCGCCAACGTGGCTTGCGGCATGCATGCGGGTGACCCGCACATCATGTCCAAAACTTTTGCGCAGGCCAAAGAATTGGGGGTCAATGTCGGCGCCCATCCTGGCTACCCAGATTTGTGGGGATTTGGGCGTCGTGAAATGGCCTTCACGCCGAAAGAAATTGAAGAGTTTGTGGCCTTCCAAATTGGCGCCAGCATGGGCGTTTCAACTTATGTGGGACACCCCATCACCTATGTGAAGCCGCATGGTGCACTTGGAAATCTGTCCCAAGTGAACGAGGTGGTTGCTGGCGCCATCGTGCGTGCCATGGCGGCCATCAATCGTGACCTGATTTTGTTGACGTTTCCAGATGGATGCGCCATGCGCATCGCCAAAGAAATGGGCATCAAGACATGCGCAGAGATTTTTGCGGACCGAGCGTACAACCCCGATGGCACCTTGGTGTCGCGCAAACTCCCTGGCGCGGTCTTGCACGATCCTGAGGAGGTTGCTTCGCGTGTTCTTCGCATGGTGCAAGCAGGCGCGGTTGAAGCCATCAACGGCACCCATCTCCCCATGGAGATCGGATCTGTCTGCGTTCACGGGGACAGCCCTGGGGCGATCAGCATGGCGAAGGCGATCAGAGAGAAACTGATCTCTGCGGGCATTGAAATCAAATCATTTTGTTGAACTTCGGCCACCCGCGTAGATTAAGCGCATGCAGCACATGAGACCATCTAACAAAGCTTGTGGCGCAAGAATGATCGTCAGTAGCTCACACGAAAATTTACCCTTTCGAGCTGTGAAAAAAGAATCGCACTTACAGGTTTCTAACAAAATACACAAGGAGACACCATGAGCATGACCATTAGGATTCCAGCCAAAATCTTTTTCTTCCTTGGCCTGGGTTTGGCCGCTTCAGTCGCTGCTGGCCAGACTGTATCCACCTACCCCGAAAAAACTGTGAAGGTCATCATCCCCTTTCCGCCCGGCGGTACGTTGGACAAAATTGGCCGCTCTCTGGCTCAGAAAATGGGAGAGCAGTTGGGGCAAAGTTTTGTAGTCGAAAACCGCCCCGGTGGCAATGGCATCATTGGCGCTGATTTAGTGGCGAAGGCCCCAGCGGATGGCTACACGCTGCTCTTCAATGCCAGCACCTTCGTGACGGCCCCTATGACCATGAAGTCGGTGCCTTACAAGGTGGAGACCGATTTCTCGCCCATCGGCTTGGTGGCCTCCGCCCCATTGTCGATCGCCATCAGCAACAAATTGGGCGTTCAAGATCTCAAATCCTTGATCGCTGTAGGCCGAGCGCAGCCTCAAGCCTTGAATTTCGCCGTGGGTTCGATTGGATCAGCAGGTCATCTTTGCACGGTCAAACTGGAGCAGGCTACCGGTTTGTCCATTGCCATCATTCCCTACAAAGGCACTGGCCCGGCCATGACCGATTTGGTCGGTGGCCAGATCGAAGGCTTCATCGACCCGCTGTTGGGGTCGGTGCAATTTCACCGCACCGGGCAATTGCGGGTGGTGGGGGTCACCTCTGAGAAACGCGTGCCCAATCTGCCCGATGTTCCAACTGTTTCTGAGTTCCTGCCGCAATTCAAGTGCGCCAGCTGGTACGGGCTTTGGGGCCCTGCCAAGCTCGCCCCGGAGTTGGTGCAAAAACTCAATGCGGCGGTCCAGAAAGCATTGGCCAGCGACATGCGTGATCGCCTCCAAGCCGATGGCATCGTGCCCGGCGGAGGCAGCGCTGCCGAGTTCGCTAAATTCCAAGCCGAAGACATTGCCGCTTCGGGCAAGATCATTGCCGAGAAAAAGATCGTTTTGGAATGAACGCATCCCACAAGTCTTCCTCCGCAGTGAGATCCTATGCCATCGTCACGGGCACGAGTTCGGGCATTGGCTTGGCCGTGGCTGAAAAGCTGCTGAAAGAAGGCTGGCAAGTTCATGGCATCGACCGCAGCCCTGCGGTCATTCGGCATGCGCACTTTCAAGCCTGCACGGCCGACCTGACTCAGCCCACCCAGATCGATGACCTGCTCAAAGAAATTCTGACCACACCCCCGCAGGCACTGGTCCATGCGGCAGGCATGTTGCGAGTGGGTGCTTTAGACGAGTTCGACCCTCAAGATGGCCAACTGATGTGGCAATTGCACGTTGACGCTGCCGTGCGCCTGGGGCAGCGCGTATTGCCCCTCATGCGCCAGGCCCGACAAGGCCGCTTGGTCATGATCGGCAGCCGGGTTTCGGGCGGCATGCCGGGCCGCAGCCTGTATGCCGCATCCAAGTCGGCCTTGATCGCCTTGGCCAAAAGTTGGGCGGCCGAGTGCGTGCGCGATGGGATCACGGTCAATGTGGTGTCTCCTGCCGCCACTGCTACCTCCATGCTGCTCGATCCTCAGCGTGCGGGCACCCCTCCCAAGCTGCCCCCCATAGGCCGTCTGATTCAAGCCGAGGAAGTGGCGGAACTGGTTCATTTTCTGATGCGGCCAGAAGCTGCCGCCATTACCGGACAAGATGTGGTGATTTGCGGTGGCGCATCGCTGAACGGCTGATGGAATGACTGCGTAGATGAAGCCAATGTCACACGACGCAAACCTCACGTGCATCGGCTTGGTGGGCTTGGGACTGGTCGGCTGCGCCTTGAACCGTAGGCTGCGCGCGGCAGGTTTTGCCGTGCTGGGGCTTGATGTCCGGCCAGAAGCCATGCAAGCCTTTGAAGCCCAAGGTGGCCAGACCTGCAGCGACTGGACCGCCATGATTCAGGCCACCGATACCCTCGTGTTGTCGGTCTTTGACACCGCCGGTGTCGAGGATGTCGCTGCATGCATCAGCCAAGCCCGCTCGACACACGGCGACCCCAAGCGACCCATGCGCTTCATCGACTGCTCGACAGGTGATCCTGATCGCTTGGCCGCCTTGGCTCTGCAATTGGCCCCGCAATCGATCGGTTTGGTCGAGGCTCCTTTGTCGGGGTCCAGCATCCAAATAGAGCGTGGCGAAGCGACCCTGCTGTATGCCGGTGACCCCAAGGACATTGATGCAGTGGAACCCGTGCTGCAAGCCTTGAGTCCGGTGCGATTCCATGTGGGTGCTACTGGCATGGCCGCGCGAGCCAAACTGGCCACCAACCTGGTGTTGGGTTTGAATCGAGCCGCACTCGCTGAAGGCATGGTCCTTGCTCAACATTTGGGAATTGAACCTGGCCTGTTTTTGGATTTGGTCCTCGCATCACCTGCCCGATCAGCAGCGGCCCAAGTCAAGGGCCGCATCATGGTCGAGCGTGAATTCACGCCTCAATCCCGCATCCGACAGCACCTGAAAGATGTGCAACTGATGCTGCAGTTGGCCCGTCAGCAGCAACAGGCCTTACCGCTGTCTGAGGCCCATTGCGCTTTGTTGTTACAGGCGATAGAGGCCGGTGATGGCGAGCTTGATAACGCCGCCATCATCCGGCAGATTGAACGATCTAAAACCGATTCAGGCGAAAAGTTGAACTGAACCGATTGCCGGCCCGCTATCGGCACCGGCTCAGCGGCGCTGATGCGTCACTTCTTTTTGTCAAGTTCATGACCAATCACGCCGCCTATGGCCGCGCCACCCAACGTGCCTGCGGTACTGCCACCGGTCAAAATCGAGCCACCGATGGCGCCTACACCCGCTCCGATGGCAGTGTTTTTCTCATGCTGTGTCATCCCCGCATAAGCCACCAAGCTTATGGCACTGAGGGTCATTGCAGTCAAAACGGTGATGCGGGTCAGCGTGTATTGATTTTTCATGGCGAAACTCCTTGTCGGCGTGAATGAAGGCGTGGCTGTCGCCGATCCCCCGAGCATCGGTCAATCTGCTTCTGAAGCTTACGGGGCGCCGTCACAGCGGTCTGTGCGCGGGGCCATGCAGTGGTACCTTTGTCAAAGCAACTTGAACGCCAGTGCCGCTATCACCGTAGGTGGCAGCGCTGCCATCAGCAACTTGCCCGCACTCACAACTCCTTCCTCAAATTGGCCTTTCAGGATAGCGACACCCGCCGGATTGGGGGCGTTGGCAATCACAGTGAGGCCACCGCCCGTCACGGCACCTGCCACGATGGCCACCTTGAACTCGTCGCTCAAGCCTGGAACCAAAGAGGCCAAGTAGGTCAGAGCGGCGTTGTCGGTGATGGCGGTCAGACCCACGGCGCCATAAAAAACGGCATCGGTACTCAGTCCCAGCAACAAAGGTTGAAGCCACCAGGATTGCTGCCCTCCCAAGACCACCAGGCCTGCAAGGAAAAAGGCCACCAACAAGGCTTCGCGAAGAATCAGCCGGTCCTGGTGCGCGGCATAGGCGTTGGCATAACCCATGAAAAACAGCAGCAGCCCCATGAACACTACGGGGTGGTGGGCGCAAAGTACGACGCCAAGAAGAAAGGTCAGGTGAACCGCCACCACGATGGGCGGAACGGTCATGCGGACGAGGTCGGGCTCGCCCAGGCCCATCAGTTCTCTGCGCATGAAAAACGTCACAAGGACCGCATTGACCCAGACCGCGATGGCCGCCTTCCAGCCGAAGGTCTGGAGCATGAAGGGCAGGTCCCACTGCCAAGTGGCGGCCACCATCAGCACAGGCGGTGCGGCAAAGGGGGTCAGCGTTCCGCCGATGGACACATTGACAAACAGCACGCCCAAAGTGGCGTACTTCAGGCGCTCACTCACCTGCGCTGAGAAAACGGAATCTCGCAACATCAGCGCTGCCAGGGTCATGGCCGCAGGCTCAGTGATCAAGGAGCCCAGCAGTGGCACCACCGACAGCAGCAGGAAGTAGTTGACCAGGGTCGTGGGCAATGGTGCATGCCGAGCGATCTGCTGCACCAGCACACCGCAAGCTTGCAGGATGGGCCTTGTGCCCGCCACCACCATGATGGCAAAAACGAAAAGCGGCTCTGTGAAATTGCGAGATTCGAGGTACGCGAGGGTGGGTGCTTTGCCGGCCAAGGCCAACATGACGATGGCCAGCACCATCGCCCAAAGTCCGAACACGACTTCGACTTCGCCCAGAAGGTGCCAGATGCCGGCGTGTCGCGGGTGTGTGTGTGCCAAGTGCTCAAAGTACTTGGTGCAGAAGGTGTGCAGCACGGCCAGCGCAAAAATGCCGGCTGCCATCCAGGGCAGGATTAGGTGGTTCATCCAAAGGACTCCAACGGCCATGGCCGTGCGGTGAGGCGGCCCGACCTTCACCTGTCCTGATGCATGAGCATTCATGCAACACCCAGTCACATCCTACCAGTTCAACAAGAGATTTGCTCTTTGCCCGGGTGCATGAGCTCACTTGAGTTGGGTTTTAACAGGGGCTGGTTTCTTCTTCTGGACACTGCTCAGGCAACGTAAACCTCAATCAACTTTCACGCCAGCCTGACGTATCAACTCTCCCCACCGGCTGACCTCAGCGCGAATGAACCGTGCGAACGGTTCTGGCCCGACCGTCACAGCTTCGGCGCCCTGGTCATTCAACTGGTTTTTGACGTCCGGACTGGACAAGATGGCTTGCAGTTCAGTGTGCAAACGCTGGACGATGGGCGTAGGCGTGCCAGCCGGGGCAACCACACCAAACCACGGTACGACTTCAAAACCCGGCACGATGGTTTCTGACAGCGTCGGCACCTCGGGCATGGCAGGAACGCGTTGTGGGCTGGGCGTGGCAATGACTTGTAACTTCCCTGCACTCGCGTGCCGCTTGGCCACGGCCATCTGCAAGAACATGCCATCCACCTGTCCGCCCAGCAAGTCGGTGGTTGCTGGCCCGACGCCTCGGTAGGGCACGTGGACGATGTCAACCCCCGCTTTTGTTTTGAACAACTCCAACGCCAGGTGCGATCCTGTGCCGTTGCCACCCGAGGCGAACCGCAAAGATTGAGGGTTGGCGCGGGCGCGCTCCAACCACTCTTTTGGGGTGCTGATTTTGAGTGAGGGATGCAATGCTACGACCAAGGGCGACCATGCTGCCAAAGTCACAGGGGCGAAGTCATCCGTCGCGTAATTCAACTTGGGCACCAGCGTTTGATTGATCGCCAAGTCCGGAGCCACAATCAACAATGTGTAGCCGTCGGCAGGCGACTTGGCCACCATGGCGCTGCCAATGGTGCTACCGCCTCCGCCCCGGTTTTCGACGACCACCTGTTGCCCTAAGCGGAGACCGAGTCGTTCAGCCAACAAGCGGCCCAAAATATCGGTAAAGCCACCTGGCGGGTACGGCACAACCAATTTCACTGGACGATTGGGATAGGCGTCAGTTTGCGCCGATGCGCTCAACGAGGTGCCCCAAATCAAAAGACTGAGAAAGGTCCAAGAAAGTCGGCGAACTAATTTCATGGTCTGTGCATCCTTCAAATAAAGGCTTAACGCTCGTGCTGTCTTTTTTGAGCAGTGTGTCTGAACGCTGAGAGGGGCGGCATGAGATAGCGACGCAACTCGCTGGCATCCGCCGCAGGGTAGGCGGGCAAAGGTTGAGTGCCCTGGATGGTCACGCGTTCCATCAGGCGACGTTGGGGGTAGTAATCATGAATTGCAGAGTGCTGCATGCAACGGTTATCCCAAAAAACGAGCATATTGGGCTGCCAACGATGACGGTATTGGTACTCATGAATCAGCGTTTTTTGGTAGAGCATCTCCAGGACTGTTCTGCTTTCATCCTCCGCCATCCCCTTGATGTACATCGTGAATTGAGGATTGACGAAGATGCACTTTTTACCCGTGATCGGGTGCAGCGACACCAAGGGATGCGTCACGGGGGGGTACATGTCCTCGAACATGCGAAGCTTCTGGATGCCAGCAGCATCTTGACTGAACAGACCCCTGAATGGTTTGAAATCATGCACGGCCTCCAGGCCATTGATGAAATGCTGCCAGCGATCCGAAAGTCCCTCATAGACTGCACTCATGCTGGCAAAAACCGTGTCTCCGCCGTATTCAGGAATGATTTTGGAGCAAAGCGCCGTACCCATGGGCGGGGCCACTCGGAAGGTCTCGTCGGTATGCCAGATGTCGGTGGGTGCGGGCGGGTTGCCCTCCTTGTTGTCGTAAACAATCAATTCGGGCGAGTCCGCCGCATTGGTCGAGAATGGGTGAACGCTCAATTCGCCAAAATACCGACCAAAGCGCTTGAGGTCTTCGGCGTTGATTTTTTGATCAGGGAAAACCAAAACGCCATAGCTGGCATGCGCCAATTTCAGGGCCTCTACGGTCTGCTTTTCCAGTGGCCTGGTCAGATCCAGGCCGGTGATTTCGGCACCAGCAAAAGTTCCCACACGTCGCAATGAAAACTGCCCCCCCGCAATTTCTGGATCCAACTCCGGATTGAAACTGGCGTAAGTCATGATCAACTCCTTTCTAAACGGTCAAGAGATGACCGGAACTTGAGATTCACTGCCCAGCGCCGGCATGGCCGCGAGAAAGGCCGGCCGTTGGGCATAGCGCTCGAACCAAGCATTGACCCTGGGGTGGGCTTGCACATCGGCTCCCATGTCAATGCGCAGGATGCGCTGAACAAAAGGTATGGCATCGACATCGGCCAAGCCGACGCACTCGCCTGATAACCATTCATGATGGGTCAAAGTCTCCTCCAATTCGTCAAGCCATTTCTTCAACGTGGTCATGGCCTCTTCGAAATGCACAGATTGGATACCACCGGTGGCCGCCAAGCGCCAGCGCGATTGGATGGCCGGGTCAGGGATGCGTTCGATCTTGCTCAAAACGGCTGCGCGGTCATCGTTCTGAAGGCTGGGTTGAATATTTTTGGCAAATGAGGGTAACTTGACCGCCTCGCTGATCACCCCGTCGATATGCCGAGTCAAGACGCGAACGCGGGCACGCTCGGCAGCGTTGGTTGGCAACATGCCGACTTGCGGGTATGCGTCTTCCAAGTATTCATTGATGATGCGCGACTCTGTCAACACCACGCCATGGTCTTCAAGCACAGGGACCAAGCCCGCCGGATTGATGGCCAAAAAATCGGGGCGCACCTGGTCGAATTGACGCAGGTTCAAATGCACGCTTTCCCAGGTCAGGCCTTTCTCAGCCAAACACAGACGAACCTTTTGACTGCAGGTGGAATGGGTGCTGTGAAACAAGCGCACGGTCGGAGTCTATCGAGGAGTTTGAAGGCTTGAAGGGGAGGTCAATGCCATGTATCGGAGGTAAGGTAACTTTTCAGATTGGCTTTGGGTGGTTGCGCTCCGCCATGACCCGCGCAGATGGCTGCACATTCATGGTCATCTGAAACAAGCCTGCCGCCAGGCCAATGGCCACTGCACACTGCCAGGCCAGGTCGTAATTGCCCAACAGGCTGTAAATCACGCCGCCGCCCCAGGCCCCAAAAAAAGAGCCCGCTTGGTGACTTAAAAAAGCCACCCCCGACAAGGTGGCCATGTAGCGCAGCCCGAACAAATGGATCACCAGGCCCGACACCAGTGGCACCACGCCCAGCCAAAGCGTGCCCATGGCAGCGGCAAACACCAGGGTGCTCATGGGGGAGGGCGGCATCGAGAAGTACACCGCAATGATGAGCGAGCGCAGCACATAAATGCCGCCCAGCAGCACCCGCTTGGAATACATCCCGCCCAACCAGCCAAACAGGTAGGAGCCCAGCACATTGAACAGGCCCACCAGGGCCAGGGCCGTGCTGCCCACACTGGGGTCGATGCCGCAAATGTCCAGGTAAGTGGGCAAGTGGGTGGTGATGAACACCAGTTGCAAGCCGCACACAAAAAAGGCGCTCGCAAGCACCAAGTAGCCCCGATGGCCCAGTGCCTCGCGCACCGCTTCGCCCACCGTCTGGGAGGCGCCCAAATGCGCAGGCACCTCGATTTGGTCTGCCCGACTGGCCATGAAGGCGGCCGGCACCATCACCGCCGCCAGTCCCAAAAAGCCGATCAGGGCCGCCTGCCAGCCCGCGGTGCTGATCAGATGCTGTGCCATGGGCGAGGCCAGTGTGAGGCCCAGCGAACCCAGCGCCGACACCGAGCCCATAGCCAAACTGCGCTTGAGCGGCGAGACCGCCTTGGCCGTCACGCTCATGGCGATGTTGGAGGCCGTGCACGACAGGGCCAAGCCGACACACAAGCCCATGCCCAGCGTCACGTCCCAGGCCGAGGTGGCCGTCAATGCGAAGGCCAGGCCCGCTGCGTAAACCACCACCCCGAGCAAAGCAACAGGTCGCGCGCCATGACGGTCGGCCAGGATGCCCATGAAGGGTTGCGTGGCCCCCCAGACGATGTTCTGGATGGCAATGGCCAGCGAAAAATCGGCCGCTGTGATGCCAATGTCACGAATCATGTGCGGCTGCAGCAGGCCAAAACTCTGGCGCATGCCCATGGCCAGGCTCAGCATCAAGGCCGCGCCCCCCAGGATCAGGGCCACATGAAAGCGGGACAGGTCAGTTTGTTTCATCGCAACCATTATTGGGGACAGCTCTGCCCAGGCTAGCAAGTGCGTGACACCCTGCAGATTGAAGTGTCAAAGATGGGGATGCATGCATTGGCTGAAGAAGCCGGCGCCACCCATGCAGCGGCCTAAAAAATAGCCGCAATTCTCTCCAGGCTCCAATAAGCTGCGAGGCAGCCCATGAGCCCCAGCAGGGCCGTTCGCGCAGCGTTGGCCCAGGGCCGATGCGCTGTTTTTGCTGATACCCACCAAGCCAGCAAAACGATGCCGATCTGGCCAATTTCCACGCCCAGGTTAAAACTCAGCAAAGCGGAATAAAGGTGCCATTCGGGCAAGCCAATGTCTGCCAAGGCCCCGGCAAAACCCAGCCCGTGAACCAAGCCAAACGGGAACGCGGCCAGGTAGGGCGCACGCTGGGTCCAACTCTTGCCTGCACCCAATGCCTCCGCGCAAACCAGAACGATCGACAAGGCGATACAGGCTTCCACGGGGCCCGTGGGAATATTGACCCACCCCAGTGCGCTGGCTGCCAAGGAGGCCGTGTGCGCCACAGTGAAGGCAGTGATCGCGCCGATCAGTGAAAGCCCGGCACCTACCAGCAGGTACAAGCTGATCACGAAAAGCAGATGGTCCAGGCCCATCAAGATGTGCTCAATGCCGAGCGCGACATAGGTTCCCGAGACTCTGAGGTGAGAGGCCCACCCTGAGTCGCTGGGCATGGCCGCAGAGCTCTGCAGCCACGCCGAGGGTTGGCCTTGTGTCAAGGCATAGCGATGCTCTCCTTGGCCATCCAAAATGCGAACACTCACCAATGAAACGCTGGCCCCCAGGCCCTCCAGGCTCAGCTTGCCTTTGAGCCCGTTGTTCGGACATTGCAAACGGTTCTTTTTGGCCTCGCAGGTTGAAGGCCAGGTGATGGCGATATTTTCAAGGGCAGACCGATGCAACCCTTTGGCAACCCAGCCCCAGGTGTATTGGTCTGGGGCGCTTTGCTGGATGAGCAGCTCTACGGCTTCCAATTCGTGCGCTTTTGCAAGCGAGAGGCTGCACACAAAAAGGCCAAGCAAGAAGGCCTTGCAGCCTTGCAGCAGCAGTTTCACTTGCCAACGCTTTCAGGATATTCGACCCGGTGTTGACGGACCAGGTCGGCGACTCTTTGGTTGAGCTTTTTTTGCAGGTCGTCTTGTCGCCAGTCCTCGGCCACCCGTGCCTTGATCTCCTCGAAGTCTGGCTTGAACCCAGGTTGAATCCGATCAAGGTTCAAAAATAAGGCGGTATCACCTGATCGGTAGGCCGACCACACATGGGGTACGGATTGCATCGCCTGCTTTACAAAATCCTCGCTGTAGCGCAGCGCCAACTCCTGCATGGGAATGGCCTGATAGATGGCCAACTGGCCCAGGTCTTTTGGCTGGACGCTCTTTGTATTCAGCTGCTCCAGGGTACGGCTCAGCGCCGCCGCCGATGGGGGGGTGCGGGGATCTGCTTGCAGCACTTGAAGGTGCAGCCTTGGCGGTTGTTCGTACCTGAGTCGGTGCACGCCATACCAAGTGGCCAGTTGTTCTGCTGTGGGCTCGGGCACTGAGGTGCCGAGTTGAATCACGTTCAATGTCTTGAGCGTGACCCGCTCGCGTATCAGTGCGTCCCCGCGCTCCAACCCTAAGCGCAAGCCTTCGCGAAAAAGGGCTTCCTCGTTGACCCAGCGTTGCAAGTGGGCCTTGAGCTCGCTGTTCGTCGGGGGCCTGCCCCATGTGGCGGCCAGCTGTGCCTGGGTGATTTCGGCAACATCCTCGGGAACGCGGATCACGCCGTCACCCCTGATTTTTTTGACCAGATGGTCTGCGCCAAACAGCAGGGCGCCCATCAAGAAAAAGAAAATCAGAGGCTCACGCCATAAGGGGTGCTTCACAAGCCGCCAAAATACTTGTTGTTGCGCTGGCTGACGCCAAAGTAAGGAATGCTTTGGCTTTTGCCCTTGTAAGCGCCGCGAATCAGCGAGCGCAAAGTGTAGGAGATGGTGGAGTTGCTCACCGTGGTCTTGACGCTGTGGTCTGCGTGGTAGTGGTAGCCCAGGCCATCGTGATTGTGCCCGCCCCAAGCGTCCAGGCTGGTGGCGTAGCCCAGCAAACCGCTGTCTTGGGACCTGTAACGACCGAACAAGGCCACCCCGTCATACCCAAAACCGATCAGAGGCGGGTGTGTTTTGCCAACGTAGTCTGCATCGTTGTAAACCCCCAAAATGCCGCCGGAGGCATAGCCATCGGCATGGCAATGTGGCCCGCCGCCGCCTTGCCCGACATGGCACCCAGAGGCGCTCAGCTCCGCCGACGATTGGGAGGGGACCAAGGTGTTGCTGTAAACAGGGAACATCACGGCGCCGGTGATCAAGATGCCGTTGTCGGCCGGGCTTGAATAGTTGTACACGTCGGCCGTGGCGGATGACTTGGCGTCACTCCAAAGGGTCTGGGCAATGTTGTTCTCGGTGACAGTGGTGACCAGCCCATAGTCTTTCATCGGGATACCGATGATGTAGTTTTCCAAATTGGCGAGGCGGGTGACAGACTGGTCAGCGTAACTTGTCGAGGTCGCTGTCGATTTGCCTGGCGGGCGCGCAACGTCCTGCAAACCATGGGGCCCAGGGCCATTGCCATAAGAGACGATGACCATGAAGGGATGGTAGTTGCCAGAGTCATCTTGTTCGTTGGTGAAAAACACATAAGGAACAAGGTTTTGGCCTGGCGTGCCGTCGCTCACAGCATCGCTGTACAACTTCCCAGACAACAGGCCATCCCTGAACGCGGTGTAAAAGGCCGTGTCATAGCGCAGGGATTCGCCCTTGCTTTGCAAGGCTGTTTTGATCGCGGCCAATTGTGCGTCCGCGGCCAATTTGGTGGCTGCATTGGCGCCCGCCGTGGCAACCTGGCTTTTGTAGGTCGCGCTGATGTCTCGGTAGACAGTGCCTGACGTGCCCTCCACCCCGGCGGTGCCGTTCGTTAACTTGGTGGTGATGCCAACGGCTGGGTTAGAGACAAAAGCGGTGTTGGCTGGGTTGAAATCAGTTGGAATGTCGAAATTCAGCGGTGAGGCGTAAAAATAAAATTTGCTTGCGTTGGCTTCGGAACTCACCAGTTTGTAGGACCCGCTGGCATATTGGACATAGTAATTGGCAGCTGCGAACCCGGTGTCCGCAGAGTGCGTGTAGGTGCTTGTGCTGTAGGCATACCTCTTTTTTGCTTTAAGGTATTTGGTCGTGGTGTCATAGGAAAGGCACAGATAGCCATAGCCGACGGTGGCTTTGCCGAAATTGTTCCTGAATTTAAGCTTGTTGCCGTCGCTGGCGTCAAAATCCAGGGCATTGTTGGGATGAAAATGCGAGCGGAATTGGTAGCAGCTTGCGTCCGAAGAATCTGCAACCAGTTGAATCATTTTGTTGAAGTAGGTGCTGTAGGTCGAAGCGCTGTCGAGGTTCCCGGACTCCAGGCTGTAGCCGGCGGTGGCGCTGTAGCTGGAGCCCACGCTGAGGTAGTTGGCCGATGAGTTGGCCGTGGCACTGTCTGAAATCAGGTAGCGGCTGCGGGTGGACAGCTGGGTGGCTTGCGTCAGGCTGGTGGCTTGGTAGCCTGTGGCCAAGAGCGTGGCGTAAGGCGCGGCAGCATGGTAAAGCGCCGTGGCGGAGGTTGCTGCTGCAGGTGTTGCTGACAACTTGGTGGACGCCTGGCCAATGCCCGCGCTGTTGGTGGCGGTCACGGTGCAGCTGTACTCCGAGCCGTTGGTCAAGCCCTTCACCACGATCGGGCTGCTTGTGGCGCTGGCACTGACGACCACGCCTGAGGCGGTGCATGCGGCCGTGTAATTGGTGACAGGGCTGGTTCCGGTGAGGGTGACGGGCGCTGTAAAGGCCACAGTGACTTGCGCGTCACCCGCGGTGGCTGAAACAATGGCTGGCGCGGTGGGTACCAAGGCGACATAGCCGCAGCCCGTCAAGGCCAACGCCAAAGCGCTGAGGAGCGTAAGGATGTGTCGCAAATTCATAAGGACCTTCAAGGGGTGGCTTCGGCGTGAGATTGAAAATCTCAATCAAAACTACTTGCAATCAATTTATTCAAATATAAAGGAAATTGGATGATATTTCTATGAACTCGATTCGGTGTCAAATTTGTCAAAGTAGCAAACGCATCGCCGTTCGAGTAAAGTAAGCCATGGCAACCTCTACCTTTGACCTGACCGGCACCCAAGCGGGATCCCTTTTGACAGGTGAGTACCTGTTCTCACTGGCCAGCGGTACCTCGCCTGTCTTGGCGCGTGCGACCAACAGCACCCTGTCGATGGTCCAATTCGACATTTCGCAGGACAGCGACAGCAATTCCGCCACCTACGCCATCACCGGACAGCTTTTGGGCACGGGGTCCGTGGCGCTTCAGTCCAGCTCCGGCGTCCTGACGTTCATTGACAGCCTGTCCACATCCGCGGGGCCGGAGACATGGCGTGCAGACTTTAAAGTGTCTCAGTCATTTGCCTTGGTGCCGGACAGCGCGACAGACTCAGACCAAAAGGCAGACGGCTTTTACTTCAAAGACGAGCTGGCCAACACCGTGACCGTGACGCTTGCCTGGCTGACTGAGCGCGCCGCCGATGGCGCTTTGGCCACCTTCAGCCAAGTCGTCAATCAGGCGAGCTCCAGCGATGCGGGGTCGCTTTTCAGCGGGCGGGTGCTTGATTTGAACAATGACGGCACGCCCGACCAAATCAAGTCCACTTTGGGCGTTCGAAGCAACGTTTCCAATCTGAGCAGCCTGTCAGACCTTTCATGGCAGAGTGAATACACCCAGTCGATGTCGGGCCGGGTCCTGGCCAACAGCGCCGGGCAAGTGGCTGGGCTTTATTTTTCACTGTCCGATATCGGCACCAGCCTGGCTTGGCAACTCAGCACGATTGGCAGCACGACAGGCAGCCCAACGTCCAGTGAGATGTACTTGAAGCTGGGGACGGCAACCTCTGGCTCCGGTGCGCTGGTGAAAGCCACCAGCGAGTTGTTTCCCACCTTGAGCTTTGACCTGTCAGCGGACACCGATTCGAACTCGATGACTTATGCGGTCAAAGGAACATTGCTCAGCAGTTCGGGGCAAAGTCAAACTTCAACAGGCACGCTGACGTTCTCTGACACCACCGCCAGCACGGCTGGGCCAGACGCATGGGCTGCCAGGTTTTTGGTGAAAGAGACGCTGTCGCTGATTGCTGACAGCGCCAGCGACACTGACACCCGAGAGGACGGCTTCAGTTACACGGACTCGTTGGGCAACGTCGTGCAAGTCCCCTTTGTTTGGAACAGCGCAACGGCCAGTGATGGCACCTTGGCAACGTTCAGCGCCACCATCAACCAATTGACCACAGCAGACGCTGGCGTCTCGATGTCGGGCAAGTTATTGGACACAAACGCCAACGGCGTGGCGGACCATATCCAACTCACCGTAGGGGGCAAAACCCTTTATGGCACTTTGCAAAGCGCCGGGACAAGCTGGAAGCTTTACTACAACGTCGACATGTCGGGCCGAACCGCCAATGACGACAGCGGCAATGTGCAGGGGCTGTACTTCGACCCCTCGAATTTGTCCTATGTCACCACCTACGCCGAGGCGCCATCTGGCTTTGACCTCAACGTCAAGTTCACCTATTGGAAATCCTGGGGCAGCAGCAGCGCAGCCGCACTCAGTGGGGTATCTTTGACAGAGGGCGGTGTCAGTGGCGTCTCCTCCAGCGCAGGGCGTGTTTCCCTGTCTGGCGTTGAGGACCTGGATGGCACCGAGGGAGACGGCATTTTCCAGCTGGCACCCTCAGCTGACGCCCCTTCCAATGCAAAAAATGCCATCTCGCTGACGGATGTGCTGGCAGCCTTGAAAATTTACCTGGGCAAATCGTTGCCTGACAGTTATGCCTCGCCGATGGCCACTGTTGCCGCAGACTTTGATGCCTCTGGTGCAGTGAACCTGAGCGACGTGCTTTTGCTTTTGAAATACTACTTGGGCAAAACCACAAGCAGCCAACCGGCTTGGGCTTTCATCAATTCAAGCGACTTGTCAGGTACCGGAGCCAGCGCTGTGCTCCAAAGCGGCACAACGGGGACGGCTGTTTCCAAGAGCCTGACCACCTTGAAGACAGTCTCCCACGACTTCTCCGCCACCTCAAGCGACTTGGAGCTGATTGGTGTCCTGCGTGGCGATGTCGACGGCAGCTGGACATCCGCTTAACGATGCGCACCGTGTGAGTCTTTGCCATGCTTGGGCGGCATGGTCCCACTGAAGAGTGGTGATGAGGACGGTTGACGCCTTCCTGCAGGCGAGTGCCATCGTTCAGCAATCACACGGCATTTTTAGCAGGCGCAGCGCGTTTCGGAAGTAAATGCCCTCTTGCTCGCGTTGTGACAAATTCAAGCCATCGATGGCTTCAGGAATGGTTCGGATGAACATGGGGCCCCCTTCCGGATCAAAGGGGCAATCGGTGGCGAAGACGACCTGCTCGCTTCCGAAAAAGTCTAAGCCGCAGCGCAAGCCAGATTGGCCACCTGCCAGCGCAGTGTCGGCATAGAACATGCGGAAATAATCGATGGGGCGCTTGGCCATGCTGCGCAGCAAGCTTTCGTAATCCTCATCCGAGGTTCGACAGCCGAGTTGGTCCAGGCCTGGGCCAATGCGGCCATCAAAGAACGGAATCATGGCGCCCATGTGGTGGGTGATGACGCGCATTTGGGGCCAGCGGTCAAAAAAGCCGGAGAAGACCATGCGGGCCATGGCCGCACTGGTTTCATAAGGCCAGCCAAAGGTCCACCAAATCTCGTATTTGGATTTTTTCTCGGAGGCGTAATCCGTCATGCCAGCGCCACGCGCGGGATGCATCCAGATCGGCACGTCGTGGTGAACGATGGCGCGCTCGAACAGGGGCTGGAACTCGGGTTCGTCCAAAGGCCTGCCATTGACGTTGGTGAAAATCTGGATGCCGCGAGCGCCGAGCTGGTCGATGGCGCGGTCCATTTCTTCCAAGGCGGCAGGGACATTGTTCATCGGCAATGACGCGACAAAGGCTGGGAATTTGTCAGGGTGCTGGTCCCGAATGGCGGCCATGCCATCGTTGGCCAAGCGAGCCAGCGCGGGGGACGCTTCAGGGCCGGCAATCATTTCAATTGGCGGGTTGGAGAGTGTGAGGACTTGCTGGTAGCTGGGAAAATGCGCCATCATGCGCAGCCGTGCATCCAGGTCGTACAAGACGGGAATGTTCAGCCAACGCTTGATGGCCCCCTTGTCTTTGGCCAACAGCGCCATTTGATCGAAATAGGCCTTGGGAAAAATGTGGGCGTAGCTGTCAATTTTTCGCATGGCTCGGGCCTTTTCAATTTTCAGACAAATTCAGTTGGGCCTTTTGAACCAATTGCGCAAAGCCTTTGACTTCGGCCTCTTTGAAGCGCGCAAACTCTTCGGGCCCCAGGATTTTCATGTCGCGCGAGGTGTCGCTGAAAAATTTCACGACAACCGGCTGTTTCATCACCGCCATGATGGAAGTGTGAATTCGATCAATCACGCTGCGAGGTGTGCCTGCAGGGGCCTCTAAGCCGGTCCAGACCGTGACTTCAAAGCCCGGCAGTGTTTCGGACAGGGTTGGAATGTTGGGGAATCGCTCAGAGCGTTTGTCGGAGGTGACGGCCAGGGCCTTGACCTTGCCGCTTTGAATCAAAGGTAGGACCGAATTGTCCGCAAACAAGAAGTCCACCGTCCCACCGATCACCGCTTGTGTGGCGGGTGAGGTGCCTGCATAGGGCACATGGGCGGCTTTGGCATTGGTGGCTTGGTTCAGCATCACGCCTGAGAGATGCGGCAAACTGGCCTGGCCAGAGGACGCAAAATTCATGCGGTCGCCGCGCTTGCGAAGGGCGTCCATCAATTGCGCCACAGTCTGCAGTTCGGAGGCGCTGGGTGTCACCAACATGAAGGCGCTGAAGGACAGTGTGGCGATGGGTGACAGTTGGCTCAGGTAGTCATAGGGCAAATTTTTGAACAACAGGGGCGCGATGGCGTGTTGGCTGGAACTCAGCAACAGGGTGTAGCCATCGGGCTTGGCTTTCGCGACATGCGCTGCGGCCAAGGTGGTGCCCGCACCTGGCCTGTTTTCGATCAGCACTGGCTGCCCCCATTCTTGGCTGAGCTGGGTGGCCACCGTGCGAATCAGGTTGTCTGCGCCACCGCCTGCAGGGTAGGGGTTGACGATGGTGACAGCCCGCGATGGAAAGGGCTGCGCTTGCACACTCCCCCCCCAAAGGCTCACTGCCGCAAGCAACGCGAGCCCGAAGTGGCGTGCAAAGAAGCTGGGGCAAGTGGCCATGGTTTCACTCCGGTTTGAAGCCTGCTGAGCGCAAAAGCTCGGCACTTTGGGTGACATCGGCAGCAATGAATTTTTGGAACTGCTCAACAGATTCAGCAATGCCATCCACGCCAAGCTGTGCCAGTTGCCCGCTCTTGACCAATTCGGCAATCGCTTCGTTGATGGTTTGGTTCAGCCATTGCACGCGCTCCGCGGGCGTTCCTGGGGGCGCCCAAACGCCATACCAGGTGGCATACACCATCCCGGGGACGCCGCTTTCAATGGCCGTGGGGATGTCGGGCGCCAACGCGCTGCGCTTGGCCGATGTGGTGACCACGGGCCGAACCTTGCCCGTCTTGGCCATGGGCAGCAAGGACACAATGGAGTCCAGCAAGATCTGGGTGTGCCCGCCCGCCACATCAATCAGCGCTGGCGCTGTGCCTTTGTAGGGTGCCAGGGTGAGTTTGATTTTGGATTTCTGCGCCAGCATGAGCGTGGCCAGGTGGCTCGGTGCGCCCATGGCGGGCACCGCGGCCGTCCATTTGTCAGGCGCGGCGCGTGCCGACTCGACCACCTCGCTCAACTTTTGCTCTTTGAGTTGGGGGGAGATCACCAGCAACAACGGGGCTTCGCCCACCCGTGCCACCGGGGAGAAATCGGCGACCGGGTCATAGGGTGGCTTGGCCATCACCAAATTGGAAAGCAAGTGCGTTGCTGCTGAAAACAGCAAGGTATGGCCATCTGCAGGCGCCACTTGAACGGCTTTGCCGCCCACCGTGCCATTGGCACCCGCACGGTTCTCGACCACCACGGGCACGTTGAGTCGCGCTTGCATTTGCTTGGCCAGCATGCGACCCGCCTGATCGACCCCGCCACCCGGGGCAAAGGGAACGATGATCTTGATGGGCTGGTCGGGAAATTTACCGGACTGTGCCCAACTCAAGCCACCGAAAAACGGCGTCAATCCCAGAACACAGGTGACAAGCAATCGACGCATTCTGATCTCCTTGAATAAACGTTCAGCCATGATGCTCTTCAATTGACGCAATGCTCACTTCCAGCGCTTGCATGAAAGCTTGAGTGTCGGCTACTGGCAGGGGGCTTGTGCCCTGTGCCAAATCTTGTAGCAAGCGATCAATTCGGCGGGTCGCTGGCTTGGCCGCATGCGTTTTCAGCCATTGTTGCAGAGGTGGCCGATTTGTGAAGCGCTCAAGACAGTGCTCAAAAAGCAAATCGTCGAGCTGGCCTGACTCGATCACGGGATCAAAGCTGCAGCCACAGCTGCCGCCCATCGCCAGGCCGCGGCGGCTCACACGCAGCCATCGTCCGCAAAGCATCAAGGCTTGCGTTTGCGCCTGAAGTTTGCTGCGCTTCATGGGGCGCGCTTGTTTTTCTGGCGACCGCTTTGGGACGTCGCCGACTTCAAGCCATAGACCTTGCGGGCTGTTTCTTGCGAGATGTAGCCCAAGCGCAGGTCGCGCAGAACAGCATCTTTGTCACGCTTTTTCGGGTCGCCAAATCCGCCGCCGCCGCCGGAGTGCAGCACGTAGGCTTCACCGGCATCCAGTCGCATGTTGACCTTGCCGCTGTTGTAAAGGGTCAGCGTGCCATCTTTTTTGCGCATGCCCACCCTGTTGCCCATCGCCGAATGCCCACCTTGCAGGCCCCAAGGCGGGTGGTTGACCCGGTCAATGCGGGTTTGGTAGTTCACCTTGGACAACGCGACCACCTCGGCCTCAGCGCCCAAGCCGCCACGGAACTGGCCAGCGCCGCCCGAGTCTTCGCGCAAACGGTAGTAGCGCACCAGCAAAGGAAACTTGTTTTCCACCTGCTCGCTGGGGCCATTGTGGGTGTCGCCGTCGTTCATGCAGACTGTGACATTGACGCCATCTTCGTTGTGCTTGGCGCCCCAGCCCCCGCCAATCAGGCCTCCCAGGTAAATCCAGAGCTTGCCGTCTCGGGGGTGGAAGCCATTCACGTTGGCGATGACCAGGTCTGCATGGTGGCCTGCGATGACAGATTCGGGAATGGCCTGGGCCAGTGCCTTGAAAATCGTGTCCACCAGGGTCATGGGATAGGTCATCCACACCCGCATGGGTGCCGGATGCAAGGCGCTGACCACGGTCCCTTTCGGCAGGATGACTTTGAGGGGACGGAAGTTGCCGTCATTGATGGGGTGGTCGGTGGGCAGGGTCAAGCATTTGAAGGCCACCTGCGCGCACGCAACCCCGGCGCCAGAGTTGAAGAAGCCTTTGACCTGCGGGCTCATGCGGGACAAGTCCACAGTCATGCTGTCGCCCTTGACAATCACCTTGACGCGGATGGGCACCGGTTGGTCAATGTCGACCGCATCGTCATCCATGAACGATTCGGCCTCGTACACGCCATCGGGCATGCGCTTGACCATGGCCCGTGCCTCGGCTTCGGTGTGGTCCATGATGGCATCCAGGGCGGCTTGCCACGTGGCCTCACCATGCCGGTTCAGCATTTCCTCGATGTGTTTGACGCCCACGCGGCAAGCGGAGAGTTGTGCCTCCAAATCGCCAGCAGCACGATCGCGTCGGCGCACGTTCATCAGGATGAGCTCGCGCATTTCTTCGTTCAACACGCCGCGCTGGTGGTATTTGACCAAGGGGATTTGCAAGCCCTCGGCATAAATGTCGGTGGTGACGCCGTTGAGGATGCCGCCAATGTCTTGCCAGTGCGCCATGCAGGTCGAAAACGCGACGATGCGCCCCTTGTGAAAGATGGGAATCGAAAACGTCAAATGGTTCAGGTGAGCGCCCGTGGTGTAGGCGTCGTTGGTCAACAAGATGTCGCCGGGATGAATGTTCTCCTCGCCCCAGTGCGCCAGCTTGGCTTTGACCACATCGCTCATGCCACGAATGAACATGGGCAGCCCCAGGCCAATGGACAAGGTTTGGCCATGGCGGTCAAACAGGCCCACCGTGAAGTCCAGCGCCTCGTAAATGATCATGTTGTACGAGGTGCGCATCAGCACCGACTTCATTTCCTCGGTGGCGGCCACCAGGCTGTTGCGAATCAATTCGGCGGCAATCGGATCGGCTTTGAGTTTGCGAGTCTTTTTCATATGCGTTTCATGCCTTGTCAAAGCCGATGGTCAGGTGCAGGTTGCCATAGGCGTCTACCTTGAGCAGATCGCCGGGCTGAACCACGGTGGTCGTGGCATGCTCCTCGACGAGGGCCGGGCCGTGCACGGTGTTGTTCGCCAACAAGCGATCACGCTGGTAGACGGGGGTGAGGCACCATCCGGCCTTGCCGAAATAAGCGCGCCGCTTGCCACGCAAGGCCGCCGCCATGGGCTTGGCTTTGCCTGTTGCAATTTTTTCCAATTTGGGTTTTTTCATGACGCCGCTGATGGCGCTGCGAATGCTGACAATTTCTGCGGCTTCGTTGGGTGAGCCGCGGCCGTAGCGCTCTTCATGGGCGCGATCAAAGGCTGCTTTGATCAAAGCTTTGTTGGGGCTCTTCAAGGCGGCGGCAGAAATCTCAACCGTCACCGCATGTTCTTGCCCCACGTAACGCATGTCCAGATAACGTTGAACCACCATGCGCTGGAATTGCAAGCCAGAGGCGGCAGCAGACTGAAGGCCAGGCTGCTCAAGCTCAGCGAACCAATCTCTGAGCTGCGTCATGGCGACGCCTTCCAGCGAGACAAACTGTGAGCGCACCAAATCTTTTCGAAAGTCTGCCAGCAACATGCCAAACGCCGAAAAATGCCCAGGCGCACGCGGGATGATCACATGCGGAATGCGCAATTCGCGCGCCACCATGGAGGCGTGCAACGGCCCCGCGCCGCCATAGGCAAACAAATGAGGGAAGGCGCTGGGGTCCAGCCCACGGTCTGTGGTGACGCCCTTGACCGCATGTGACATTGAGGCCGCTGCGATTTGCAAAATGCCGTGCGCGGCGGCCGTGGTGTCCATCTTTAACGGGTCTGCGATTTGCGACTTCATGGCGCTTTGCGCGGCTTTCAAGTCCAGCGCCATTTCGCCGCCCAGGAAGTGCGCGGGGTCGAGTCGTCCCAGCAGCAAATTGGCATCTGTGACCGTGGGCTGCGTGCCACCCAAGCCATAGCAAGCGGGTCCCGGTGAGGCGCCTGCACTTTGTGGGCCCACCCGCAGTGCGCCAGTGGCGCTCAGGGTGGCCATGCTGCCCCCGCCTGTGCCCACTTCATGGATGTCGATCATGGGCGTGAGCAAGGGCAAGCCGCTGAGGTAGCCGCCAATCATGACGCTGTTGGTGACCAAGGCCTCGCCATGGCGCACCACGCCGGCTTTGGCAGTGGTGCCGCCCATGTCAAAGGCAATGGCATGGGCTATGCCCAGCGCCTCGCACAAGACTTGGGTGCCAATGACGCCAGACGCTGGCCCAGACTCCATCATGCGCACGCAATCCTCGCGGGCTTCACGCAGCGCATAAAGACCGCCGGTGGACTGCACCACAAAAAACTGCCCGCCAAAATTCACTTGCACCAACTTGTCTTCAATCTCGCCCAGGTAGCGGTCGACCCGCGGGCCAATGTAGGCATTGGCGACCACCGTGGACGTGCGCTCAAACTCTCGGTACTCTTGTGACAAGTCAGACGAGATGGAGACGAAGAGATGCGGCAGCCGTTTTTTCAAACGTGCGCGCACCATTTGCTCATGCGCGGGGTTGCGGTAGGAATGCAAGAAGAGCACCGCCACGGCATCCAGGTTCAAGGTGGCCAGGTGGTCGATCAGCTTCTCCAACTCCGCCTTGTTCAGCGGCTCGTGCACCGAGCCATCGGCCAGCAGCCGCTCGGTGATTTCAAAGCGCAGGTCGCGCTCCACCAAGGGCTGGTGCTTGCGGTGCCTCAAATTGAAGGAGTCGGGGCGGTTGATGCGGCCGATCTCGTAGATGTCTCGAAACCCGCGCGTGGTGATCAAGGCCGTGCGCGCGCCACTGCGCTCGAGCATGGTGTTGATGGCCACGGTCGAGCCGTGCAAGAACAGTTGCGCTTCTTCCAGCGCGATGCCCGCTTTTTCCAGGCCTTGGAGGATGCCTTGCACCAAATGCGAAGGCGTGGTCAGGGTTTTGCCCAGCAGCAGACGTCCTTGGCGGGCGTCAAAAGCGGCGACGTCCGTGAACGTGCCGCCAATGTCAGCGGCGACTCTGAGCCGAGAGGGGGGGGTGTTCTTCGCTTCCATTCATTCATCGTAGAAGCAGCCCGGTATAAGATCAATGTCTATTTCATTAGAATAGAAATAACAAATTCAATATATCTTGTATGAGCTTGCCGCCCCTGATCATGCGCCCCCAGTTGTGGCGTCTTTTCCTGGAAGTCGCCGAGCACGGCAGTTTGACCCGTGTGGCCGAATTGCGAGACATGGCCCAGCCGCAATTGAGCCGTCAACTCGCGGAGATCGAGTCGCAGTGTGGCGGGGCCCTGTTTCGCCGCCACGGACGAGGCTTGGTGCTGACCCCGTTGGGCGAATGGGCAGTGCCGCGCGTGCAAGCTTGGTTGCAGCAAACCGATCAGTTGGCCAGTGATTTGCGCCAGGGCGCCGACCTTCCGTTTGGCAAGGTGCGTTTGGCGGCCATTCCCTCCACGCTCGAAAAATTGGTGTGCCCGGTCATCCTCCAAGTGCATGAGCGTTACCCCACCATCCAATTGGAAGTGATTGAGGCGCTGGACAGCCAAATGGATGAAGGCTTGTCGGGCGGTTTGTTTGACTTGGCCGTTCGTTACCTGCAAGCCTCGTCTGTGCGCCGTGAAGATCGCGTGCTGCAACATGTGGCCACTTACCTGGTCGGTCGACAGGGCGATGCCCTGCTGCGGCGAAAGCAAATTTCCTTCGAAAAACTGAAGGACCTGCCCTTGGTCTTGCCGAGACGCCCCAGCGTATGGCGCGATTTGTTGGACCGCATGGCCAACAAGCTGGGCTTTGAGCTGCGCGTGGTGTTGGAGGCAGACTCCTTGACCATCCAAAAGCAAATGGTGCTTCAAGGGCACGGCTACACCTTGCTGGGGCCCATGGCATTGGAGCCCGGCGCGCGAACAGGCGATCTGCGGGCCGCGCGACTCATCAACCCGGAAATTCCGCGCGTGGTGGCACTGACCGCACAGCATGTGCGCCCCGCCACCCAAGCGCAGCAAGTGGTCGCCGATTTGGTGGCCGCCCAAGCGGCGCGTTTCCCTCGGCAGTTTTTTGATCCCTTGCAGGGGGCCAGTGACAAACTCAGTCGAGCTTGATGCCCACTTGTTTGATGACTTGGCCAAATCGCTGGAAATCGTTGGCCATCCACTGGGCCATTTCTTCTGCGCCCTCATTGCGCGGGTCATAGCCCAAGGCCGACAGCCTTTCGCGAACTTCGGGCAAGGCGCTGATGCGCTTGACCTCTTGGCTTAAGCGACGCACGACCTCGGTCGGTGTGCCTGCTGGCGCCATCAGGCCATTCCAGGATTCGTATTCAAATTGCGGCAGGTTCAACTCTTTCCATTCCCGCACGGTGGGAACCTCTGGCAGGTTATGGCTGCGCTTGGCGCCCGTGGTGCCGAGTGCGCGTAGCTTGCCAGCGCGGATGTTGGGCAAAGGACCGACCGGGCTGTCGAACACCAAGTTGATTTCGCCCGAAAGGATGGCCAGGGTCATGGGTGCGTTGCCTTTGTAGGGCACATGCAGCAACTTGATGCCCGTTTGCGAGGCAAACCATTCGGCGCCCAGATGCAAAGGCCCGCCGCTGCCTGAAGAGCCATAGCTGAGCTTGCCAGGGTTGGCTTTGGCATAGGCAATCAACTCGGGCAAGGTTTGGGCCGGCACAGAGGGGTGCGCGGCAATCACCAGGCTGTAAGACGCCACGATGCCCAAGGGCGCGAAGTCACGCATGGGGTCCCAACTGGTTTTTTGCAAATGCGGTTGGATGGTCATGCCACTGGTCGCCAACAACAGCGTATAGCCATCGGCTTGGGCTCGCGCCACGGCCTCGGTGCCGATGTTGCCGCCGGCGCCTGGCCGCGTTTCGACCAGCACCGGCTGACCCAGGCCTTCGCTCAATTTCTGAGCCATGAGGCGAGCGGTTGATTCGGCGCCACCCCCAGGTGGAAAGGGCACGATGATGCGCAGTGGCTTGTTGGGAAAAGCTTGGGACAGGGCGCAGGTCGCCGTCAAAAGCAGTGAGAGTTTCAGCAGCAACAATGAAAAGCGGTGAAAGGCGGTTTTCATGCTCGGTTTTCTCCGGTTGAAAGAAATTCTCGTCAGCCAATGAGCCTTGGCTCAGGGAGTGTAGGTCCCAGTTGATTTATGAAAGCGCTTTCATTAGACTGGCCTGATGAAAATTTTCAATTTCACCGCGGCCTGCGAGCGTTCTTTTATAGCTTTGCTCACATTGGCTTGCCTGTCAACGCTCTCTTGCCCGCAGGCAAGCGCCCAAGCAGAAAGCATTGCCTTGGGAAAAGGCAAATACTTTACCCAGCCAAGGGGAAGCGACAAAGCGCCTCCGAGTGGGCCCAACCGGTCTGGGATGATGTTGGAGCGGGCTGTGCCTACCAACCAGTGGTATTCCAGCCTGGTTTTCAAGGCTGAGTCCGAAGCCCTGTTTGCCCACCCTCTGAGTGTCAAGCCCACAGCGCGGGGCTTTGAGCTTGCCTACCCCCAAAAGCAAATCGTGCCAACGCCGCGTTTGGACGTGGAAGTGCACTATCCGCACGCCAACCCATTGGTCTTTAGGCCGACGCATTTCAAAACATCACGCGCAACGCTGGACAAAGCCTCTGATTGGGCCATTGACATCGCCAGCGGTGACGAAGGCAAGTTGCTGAAAGCGACCGTGGCGCATGGCTCTCCTTTGGTGTCTTTCACGCTCACGGAGGGCAACGTAGATTTGTTCTTGCCCGCTGAGGCGAGCTCTAAAGTTGGCACTGACTCACGCGTTCTGCGAGTCAATTACTCAGGCCAGTCGTTTGCCGTTTTTGGCCCCACGGGAGCACAGTGGTCTGCTTTGTCTGCAGGGCAGTGGCGCCTAGAGCTGCCTGAAGGGAAAAAATATTTTTCAGCCCTGGTGCTGCCTGACGCATCAGATGCGACCTTGGCAGAGTTGTCGCCACATGCTTATGTGTTCATCAAAGATACCCGTGTTGCCTGGCAATACGATGAACAAAGCAGCAAGGTCACCACAAGCTTCAAGGCCATGACCCAAACAATGGAAGGGAGCGAAAGCCGGCCATTGTTGGGTTTGTATCCTCACCATTGGCACCGCAATGATGCCTTGATGGCGCAAACCAGCAAAGCCTTGCCCTCTATACGCGGCATGATCCGGCTGCTGCCCGCCGCAGAGTTTCAAACTGAAAAAAAATTCACGGGCTTGTTGCCTTACTGGCCAGGGGTGGACGCCAAAGACAAAAAAGCCTTGTTAGACGAGGTCATGTCTGCAGACTTGCGACAAGCACGAAGCATGCTCTTGCCCATGGGGGAGGGGCCCTATTGGCAAGGCAAAGGCCTACAGCGGTTGACCCAAATGATGGCCGTTTTCGAGCAGCAAGGCAACATCGCTGGGAGAGACCGCTTGTTGGAGCTGGTGAAGGGGCGCATGGCGCAGTGGCTGAGCGGCGACAGCCGAAAGACCTATTTCCACTATGACAGGAATCTGGGCACAGTGGTGTCTTACCCCGAAGAGTATTTCAGCGTCCAGCAAATGAACGACCACCACTTTCATTATGGCTACTGGATTCGTGCCGCAGCAGAGGTGGCCATGCGTGACCCGCAATGGGCGCAGCCAAATGAGTGGGGCGGCATGATCGACCTGCTCATCAAGGACATCGCCACCCCTGAGCGAGGGCGGCGTGACTTTCCTTTTCTGCGCAACTTCGATGCCTACGAAAGCCACTCTTGGGCTTCAGGCGTCGGATTGGGCCCTGACGGCAACAACCAAGAGTCCTCATCCGAGGCCATCAACGCCTGGGTGGGGCTGATCCTGTGGGGTGAGCTGAAAGGAGACCGCGCCCTCAGGGATCTGGGGGTTTGGCTCTACACCTCAGAAATCGAGGCGATACAGCACTACTGGTTTGACCTCTACAAACTCGTGTTTCCCAAGGAGTACAAGAACGTCGAGGTGAGCATGCTTTTTGGCGGCAAGTATGCGCACAACACGTGGTGGACGGATGAGCCACGGCAAATCCATGGCATCAACCTCTTGCCTATCACGACCGCCTCGCTCTACCTCGGGCGTGACCCTGAATTCATCCTTCGAAATCTGCAAGCCATGGACAAGGAGACCGAAATTTTCAAGTCAAGGGGCAAGCGTGCGGATCCCCCCGATATCTGGGGTGACATTTTTTTAAAGTACCGCGCCCTGGCGCAGCCCCGTGAGGCACTTGCTCAGTGGCAACGGTGGGGGAGTGTGGAATTGGGCGAAACAAGAACCCATACGCTTCACTGGCTTTTAACCCTCAATGAGCGGGGCGTCCCTTTGCTGGACGTGACGGCTGACACGCCCTTTTATGCTGTGCTCAGGAATGACGCTGGCCAAACCACTTACTGGGCCTATAACTTTTCAAGCCAAGCGCGAATGGTTCAATTCAGTGATGGCCAAAAATTGCTGGCTGAACCGCGGCGTTTGACGGAGCTCAAAAAATAAGCCTCAGCTAGGGTAATTCCCAGGTTTTTCGGGCTTGTGCCTCTGAGTGACAGCATTTATTCTTCGGTTATGAAAGCGTTTTCAGAAAGCGCTTTCAAATTTGCGAACCATCATTGACTTTATTTGAAGGACTTCCAATGAACACAAACACTGACGATCGGCATCCACAAAGGTCGTTGCACATCCGTTGGGCTGGCCTCGGGCTCGCTGCCACCGTTGTTGGCATGCTGAGCGCTTGCGGTGCTGGTGGCAGTGGTACCTTGACTGGCAGCTTGATGGATGGCTACATCAGAGGAGCCAAGATTTGCATTGACATGAATGGCAACGGCGCTTGTGACACATCCGAGCCCTCGGCGACCACGGGAACCAATGGCAGCTTTACGGTGACGGCCCCGACGGGGACAGACCTGAGCGCGGTCCACTTGGTGGCCGAAATTCCCGTGGGCGCAATTGACGAAGATGCCCCGAGCGTGCCATTGACCAAGGCCTACAAAATGTTGGCGCCTGCCAGCACCCCGCTGGTGGTTTCTCCTTTGACCACCGTCGTGTCTACGCATGTCAAAGACGGCAAAACACTGTCCCAAGCGCAGGCCCAAGCCAGGACAGATTTGGGGCTGCCTACAGACCACGACTTTGCCAAAGACTATATTGCCAAATCAGATACTGCCACACACAACGTTGCCAAGATGGTCGCCACTGTGCTGGCCGAAAAAGTAGGCTCATCGACCCCAAGCTTAACCTTGTTGAAAGAAGCCTTGACCGCGGCGAAGCCCTTCGGCGCAGCCGCATACGCAGCCTCGGATGTTTCGGCCGTGATCAAGTTGACAAAGGCCTCGCTCTCAGCCAACTACACCATCATGGACTTTAGTGAGGCTGCGGCAACTGTGACGCCATTTGAGGGGGCAGCTGGTGAGCTGGTCTCGGATGCTCCCTCCGGTGCCACTGGAAAAGCGCTCAAGCTCTCCAAGCCGAGCTCGGCCCAGCCTTGGGGGGGGGCAACAGTTTCGCTCGGATACTCCAACTCTGTGGGTACATTGCCGCTTTCCGCATCGGCCGCGACCCTCAGCTTGCAAATTTATTCGCCACGCGCAGGGGCAGTGATTGCCCTCAAAATCGAGAATGCCTCCGACAGCACGCAAGCCGCTTACGAGGTTAAGGGAAGCACCACAAAGGCAGGCGCCTGGGAAACCATGCTTTTCGACTTCACAACAGTGACTGGTTTTGCGACGACTGGCACCTTCAACAAAATTTCCATATTTCCTGAGTTTTTTGAAACGGGAACCGGTGGCAATTTTTATGTCGATGACCTTAAGTTCGTTGGCGCCAGCGCCCAAAAGTCTGCGGCATTGACAGCGCCAGTGGCCTCGTCTTCCAATTACGTTGTGCGGGTCAAAACGGATACCGAGCCTGCCTATGACACCACAACAGGCAAAGCTTTGCCTGGGCTGTATGTGACAGACCGCTATGCATCGTCTGCTGGTGAGTCTTGGTGGTGGGGCGGCAACTATGCGGATCAGATTCAATCGGGTTATGGCTTCAGCAAGACTGTTGATGCGCAATGGGGCTTTGGCATCTACATCAAGAACGGTGGCTCTGGATGGGACATTTCATCGGCAACGAATTACAAGTTCAGCTTGGGAACCAACAGCGAATGCGCAGGCGTCTGTAAGGCAACGCTTGTTCTGGTTTCGACCACAGACGCCGCCTGTAAGGCGACCGCATCTGTGAGCTTGACAAGCGCTGCGGTGACCTCGTACACCAAGCCGCTGACCGATTTCACCGTTGTAGGCTGTTCGACAAACACCGTGGCTGCCTTCAAGAATCTGAAAATCGCAGAGTTGCACTACCAAATGCTTCGTGCTGACATGCAATTCACAACCAAAAGCGATCCCACACTTTATCCAAACGGCTTAGGTGTTGGCGGCGGCATCATATTTGAGTGAAGTCGCGTGACTCCCAGAGCAGATGACTGGCTCGCTGCTCGGGGAGTCTCATGCCTAATAGAATCACACACAACTCTCAGCGCTGACAAAATGCCTGGTTTGCACTTTTTGCGATTTTCGGGGCCGCTCGGATGAATGTTGCACACGTTCATGACGAGCGTCCTGCCACCCTTGAAATGGTGGCCAAGCATGCGCGCGTGTCCCCTAGCACGGTATCTCGCATCCTCAATGGCACAGCGACGGTCAGCGAGGAGAAGAAGAAAGCAGTAGAGAGCGCCATTGCGGCGCTCAACTTTAGCCCTAATCCTGTCGCGCAAGGTCTGTCCAGGGGCAAGTCACGCACCATCGGAATCATCACGCAGGCGATTGACAGTCCCTTTTATGGCGAAGGCCTGAAAGGCATCGAGAGCACCTTGGCTGATGCTGGGTACGCGCCCCTGTTTGTCAGCGGTCATTGGCGGCCCAGTGATGAGCAAGCTTGCCTTGCACAACTTATCGCGCGGCGGGTGGACGGCGTGATCGTGCTCACCGGATCCATGCCCGACAAGGTGCTTGCCAAGCAAGCCAAAAGCTTGCCGCTGGTGGTCACGGGCCGCACGATGAGCGCGCCAGGCCTGCATGCCATGGCCTTTGACAACCATGAGGGAGCCCGCCTTGCAACACGCCACTTGCTAGAGCTTGGGCATCAAAAAATTGCCTGCATTACGGGGCCCTCCGATCATTCCGACGCCGTAGACCGCTTGCGCGGTTGCCAAGCCGAGATGAAGGCCGCTGGCTTGAGCTTGCCCAAAGAGCTCATCGTTGAGGGCGATTTCCTAGAGTCAGGTGGTGTGCTTGCAGTCCAAAAGCTGCTCGCCAGCCGAGCCAGTTTTACAGGCATTCTTGCGCTCAATGATCAGTCCGCTTATGGCGCTGCGCTGGCCTTGTACCGCAGCGGCTTGCGCGTGCCAGATGATATTTCCTTGGTGGGATTTGACGATCTGCGCAGCTCAAGTTTCACAATCCCTCCCCTGACAACGGTTCGGCATGCCATTTACGAAATAGGCCAGCAGGCTGCATTGGCTGTGGTGGACCTGGTAGAAGGGCGCAAGCCGACGCAACGGGTGCCCGTGCCAGAGTTGGTGGTGCGTGAGTCCACACGCAGGCTGCGGCGTTGAGCGGGGTGCCCAGTGAAGTGCTCCTCTGCCACTGCCTCCAGACGCAAGGCGCTGAAAGCGTTTTCAGTGTTGGCGGCCAGTGCCAGCCTGGCACCCTTTGCGGAGGCATCTGTCACAACGCTTTCGGTCGCTGCATTTCCGGCGGTGGACCAAATCCTCAAAGCCGCGCTGCCTGAATTTCAGAAAAAATTTCCCCACGTGCGTGTTGAAGTCATCGGCCGAGAGTTCGCCGACCACCACACGGCCATGACCACCGCCATTGCCACGGGCAGCAAGCTCCCCGATGTCATGGCATTGGAGGCCGGATTTTTGGGGCGATTTGCCATCAGCGGCGCGCTCGAGGTTTTGTCGCAGCCTCCTTTTGACGCCTTGCAACACGAAAAGCTCTTTGTGCCCTTCACTTTCCAGCAAAACCGTGACGCGCATGGGCAAGTGGTGGCCATGCCCACCGACATCGGCGTTGGGGCTTTGTTCTATCGCCAAGACGTGTTGTCACGCGCGGGCATCGCCCCAGAGTTGCTTGGCAAATCATGGGAGTCGTACGTTGAGGCAGGGCGCGAGGTCAAGAAGGCCACTGGCGCCTATTGGGTCACACACGCCAGAGACTTGAAGGACATCATCATCCGCTCGAACTTGCAGCCAGGTGAGGGCATCTATTTCAATGAGCACAAAGAGGTTTTGGTGGAGTCTGCTCGGTTTGTGCGAGCCTTTGAGTTGGCCAGGACCATACGCGAGCAGCGCTTGGACGCGCGTGTGCAGGCGTGGTCCGCAGAATGGGCGGAGTCGTTCAAGCGCGGCACGGTGGCCACGCACATGATGGGCTCCTGGTTTGCGGGCCACTTGGCGAACTGGCTTGCGCCGCAAACCCGTGGCTTGTGGCGCACCAGCGCCTTGCCAGACGCTGCGCATGCGCCTTGGGGTGGGACGTTTTATGCCATTCCACGCCGGGCCGCCAACAAACCCCTGGCCTGGGAGCTGGTTCGATTCATGACATTGAGCCCATCGCTTCAATTGTCCGCCTTCAAGGCGCATGACGCTTTTCCAGCCCTGCTGGAGACGCACCGCGACAGCTACCTTGACCAGCCTGTCGCGTTCTTGGGGGGGCAGGCGGCACGCGCCTTGTGGCGTGACTTGGCCTTGAAGACCCCTGCGGTCCCCTTGCACAAACTGGATGCCCTGGCAGAAGAAATCGTCAACACGGAGTTGGACAAAGTGCTGTCAGGAAGAAAGACTACCCAGCGCGCTTTGGCCGATGCTTCGCGGATGCTGGGTCAGCGCATGAGGCACAGCGCATGAAGCCCTTGATCAAGCTGCGCTGGGCGCCATATTTCTTTCTGGCGCCGTTCATGCTGCTGTTCTTCGTGTTCGGCTTGTTTCCCTTGGGCTTTTCCCTTGTGCTGGCCTTTCAATCATGGGACCCAGTGCAAGGCCTGTCGTCCATGACCTTCGTGGGCTTGAAGAACTTTGCCTTTCTGCTGGAAGACGATTGGTTCTGGAAATCCCTTTACAACACGCTCTGGCTGGCGGTGGTGTCGGGCTTGCCGCAGCACCTGGTGGCCATCCCGCTGGCGTGTTTTATTCACAATCGTTTGGGCCGCTGGCGCAATGCGGTGATTGGCGTGTATTTCATGCCTTACATCACTTCCACGGTGGCCATGGCAATCTTGTTTTCGGCGCTGTTTTCCACAGACTACGGCGTCATTAACACCACGCTTCAATTTTTCTTTCCCATGCAAGCCATTGACTGGCTGGGCGACCCCGACAACATCAAGCCCGCCATCGCCTTGATGGTTTTTTGGCGCTATGTCGGCTTCAACACGGTGTTGTATTTGGCCGCACTACAAGCCATCCCGCGCGAAACCTATGAGGCTGCCACGCTGGATGGCGCCTCACCGCGGCAGCAGTTTTTCTTCATCACCTTGCCGTTGCTCAAGCCGATGATGCTTTTCTCCGTCACGCTTTCCGTGATCGGCGGCTTACAGCTCTTTGAGGAGCCATTTGTCCTGACCGGTGGGCGCGGTGGCTCTGACCAAGCCGGCATGACGACGGCCATTTATATGTTCAGGACTGCTTTTGAGTTCAGTGACTTTGGCACCGCCAGCGCCATTTCCTGGTCCTTGTTCCTGGTGGTTGCTTTGCTGACTTGGGCGACGCATCGCCTGTTTCGCGGCAAAAAGGAGGCTACATGAATTCGAGGCCCTCAAGGGGATGGCAACCCATGACGCGGGTATCCGCGTGGGCGTTGGTCGTGTTGGGCGCCTTGATCATGCTGGCGCCTTTTTACATGATGTTTGTTTTTGCAAGCCATCCCAGGGCGGAAATTTTCCAGGTGCCGCCACCCATGCTGCCGGGGACGGATTTTCTGAGCAACATGGCGATCTTGCAGCAGCGCATACCGTTTTGGACCAATTTGGGCTGGAGTTTCTATGTGGCGATTGCCTTCACCTTGTGCTCCTTGCTGTTTTGCTCCATGGGTGGCTATGCCTTTGCAGTTTATGAGTTTCCCTTGAAGAAGCCGCTGTTCACCGTGGTCATGGGGACGCTGTTGATTCCGCCCTTTCTGGGCATGATCCCCAATTTCATGGTGATGGACTTTTTGGGGTGGATTGATCGCCCCATTGCGCTTTACCTTCCTGGCGCCGCAGGCGCATTCGGTATCTTCATGGTCCGGCAGTATGTCTTGTCATCGGTGCCGCGTGAGCTGATCGAGGCCGCGCGATTGGATGGCTGTGGCGAGTTCCGAATTTATTGGAGCATCGTGTTGCCACTGCTGGGGCCAGCATTGGGAACCTTGGCATTGATTTCATTCATCAGTTCCTGGAACAACTTTATTTCGCCCTTGGTCGTCATGCGCTCGCTGGAGATGTACACCCTGCCACTGGCGTTGCGAAGCATGCAAAACCCGGTGAACACAGAGTGGGGTGCCATCATGGCGGGCTCAGCCGTTGCGGCCTTGCCGCTGCTGGTCTTATTTGCCCTGACGTCACGACGCCTGATCGCCGGGCTGGTGTCGGGCGCTGTCAGAGGTTAATTTTTCTTCACATGTATCCAGATTGATTCAAGTTATGCTGAAAACGCTTTCAAATCCATCGAGCCTAGACCTCGCTGTAGGGCTGGATGATGCCGCTGACGTGCAGCGCGCTTCTTTTCCCAGCACCTTCAAGTGGGGGGTGTCCACGGCTTCTTTTCAGATCGAGGGGGCTTCGCGCGAAGACGGCAGAGGCCCATCGGTATGGGACACCTTTTGTGCGACACCGGGCAACATTGCCGATGGCAGTGACGGCAGCGTTGCCTGTGACCACTACCACCGACTGGAAGAAGACCTGGACTTGTTGACGCAGCTGGGGGTGACTTCTTATCGTTTTTCCATGGCTTGGTCGCGCGTTCAGCCTAAGGGCGAGGGCGACTGGAACGAACCTGGGTTCGCTTTTTACGATCGGTTGCTCACCGGACTGGCAGAGCGGGGCATTGACGCACACCTCACTTTGAACCATTGGGATTTGCCACAAGCGCTGCAAGACAAAGGGGGTTGGCACAACCCTGACACCATCCAGCATTTTTGTGCTTACGCCTGTGAGGTGGGCAAGCGGTTTGGCCATCGCCTCGCTTCCCTGGCCACCCACAACGAGCCTTGGGTGGTTGCCATGCTCGGGCATGACTCGGGCATCTTTGCCCCTGGTTTGAAAGACCGTGCTGTGGCCATGCAAGTGGCCCACCATTTGTTGGTCAGCCATGGTGTTGCCGTACAGGCATTGCGTGCGCAAGGTTTGACCACGCCCTTGGGCATTGTGCTGAACCTCTCGCCCTTTCACGCAGCCACTGAGTCGCCACAAGACCAGCAAAAAATGCACCTTGAAGATGGCATGCTGGTGCGTTGGTACCTGGACGCATTGCTGTTGGGGAAATACCCCGAAGACGTTTGGGCACACCTTGGCGCACAGGTGCCGGCAGTCAACCCGGGCGACATGGCAACGATTCAGCAACCCCTGGATTTTGTGGGCGTGAACTATTACACCCGCAGCGTTGTCAGCGCGGGCAAGCCGTGGTCTGCCAAAGACTTGGGCTTGCCCATCACCGACATGGAGTGGGAAATTTACCCCCAGGGCCTGACCGAGTTGTTGGTGCGCTTGCACCGGGACTATCGCATGCCCCCCATCTTCATCACGGAAAACGGGGCCGCCTTCAAAGACAAAGTCGACGGCGGGCAGGTCAACGATGTGGAGCGTGTCGCTTACCTTCAGTCGCACATCAAGGCAGTGGCTGCCGCGCGACTAGCGGGTGTGAATGTGCAAGCCTACTTCGTCTGGAGCTTGCTGGACAACTTTGAATGGGCGAGTGGCTACGCCAAACGCTTTGGCATCGTGCACATTGACTACGACACACTCAAGCGCACGCCCAAGCAAAGTGCCAATTGGTATGGTCAGTTTTTGAGGGGCGGCTGAGCCATGGGTCAGCTTTCACTCAAGGGCGTTGTCAAGCGCTTTGGCAACCAAACCGTTTTACACGGTTTGGATTTGGACATTCGAGATGGCGAATTCCTGGTGTTTGTCGGGCCCTCGGGTTGTGGCAAGTCAACCTTGCTTCGGATCATTGCGGGACTGGAAGATTTGAGCGAAGGGCAGATTCTGTTGGACGGCCAGCCCATTCACGACCAACCGCCAGCGGAGCGCGGCACGGCCATGGTGTTTCAAAACTATGCGCTTTACCCCCACATGACGGTGGCCGACAACATGGGCTTTGCCTTGCGCATGGCCGGCGTGTCCAAGCCGAAAATTCGTGAGCAAGTACTTCAAGCTGCCAAATCCTTGCAATTGGAAAACTTGCTGGAGCGCTTGCCCAAAGAGCTCTCCGGTGGGCAGCGCCAGCGCGTTGCCATCGGCCGTGCGATTGTCCGCAACCCCCAGCTTTTCTTGTTTGACGAGCCCCTGTCCAACCTGGACGCTGCGCTGCGGGTGCAAATGCGCATCGAAATCACCCGCCTGCATCAGGCCTTGAACAACACCATGATTTACGTCACGCACGATCAGGTGGAGGCGATGACCATGGGGCAACGCATCGCCCTTTTCAACGGCGGAAAAATTGAGCAAGTGGGCGAGCCCCTGACGCTTTACAACGAGCCGAAAAACGAATTTGTGGCCGGCTTCATGGGCACGCCGCGCATCAATTTCATGCCGGTGAAGGTGGATGCAGTCGCCAAGTCCCTCCTCATTCAGGGACAGCTCATGCATGGCCAACTGTCTGAGCCGTGGCCTTGGGCACTGGCTTCGGCCGCTGTGAAGATTGGCGTTCGGCCTGAGCATTGGGCGCTGGGTGCGCCTGGGCAAGGCCTGCCTGGCAAATTGGCCCTGGTCGAGCATCTGGGCGATGCCGTTTATTTGCATGTCCAACTGGCAGGCGCCAGCGACATGACTTGCGTGAAGTTGAGCGTCTCATCGCAGCACTTTGATCAGGGCGAGAACCTGTGGTTGTTGCCAGACCTACAGCGCGCCGTTTGGTTCGATGCTTCTCAAAATAGGTTACCGCTATGAGTCAAAAATTTCATTTGGTCAAAACGCTGCTTGCAGCGATCGGGCTCAGCGCGGCTTGGGTGTCAGCCTACGCCATTGATCTGGGCCCCTTTCAGCTGACCGGTTTTGCCAAAGCTGAAGTCGGCAAAGTCAACAACAAATGCGCCGACTGTCAGCTGTATCCTTCGGAAGGCAAGGAGCGAAGCTGGGCTGATACTCTGATACCGGGCGCGGCCTACGGCCCGGCAGGCACCCATGTCACGCTGTTTCAACCCTTTTTGGGCTTCAAGCACGATTTGGGTCATGGCTTGCGGTTTTCAGCCCTGCTAAGCCAGCGCTGGCGCGACGGCAAGGAAGACATTCCTGGCTTCTGGTACGAGAAAAACATAGGGGTCAGCCACGAGGCTTACGGCAGCTTGCGCTACGGCGCGATGACCACGCGTGGCTGGAGCTTGGCAGACTACCCCTACGGCACCAACCTGAATGTGGCGGATGTCTGGGGCTCGAGCGGTGCGGGTTATGGCTTGCTGCAAAACGCCGTTCGCTACATCAGCCCCAAGTTCGACGTGTTGGACGGCGACTTGGTGCTGGAAGTCAGCCGAGATGAGGGCGACACCCAATTCAAAATTCACCGCGGCAATTTCACAGAGTTTTACGCGCAGTATGTCAAGGGGGACTGGGTTCTGGATTTCGTGGCCCAGCGCACGCGCAATGGCCAACCCCAAAGCTGGTCTCACGGGCCGTTCATTGGCTTGACAACCTCGGCGGCGGACGACGACAAGCTGAAAGAAGCCAGTCAAGGCATCACGATGCTGATGGGCCGATACCAATATGACAACCAGTTGGAGCTCAGCGGCGGCATCCGATTCAACCGTTGGAGTGGCGCCCCGGCCATTGTGACGGCTTCGGTCAATGGGCAAAACCTGTGGAACAGCATGTTCAACGTCAATTGGGGCGCTACGGTGGATGGCGTGACCAATCCGGGCTATGCCGCTCGCAGCAGGGACTTGCTCATCGGGGCCCGCTACAGAATAGATGAGTGGACGGCCTCGCTGGGCTTGGTTCATCTCGGTTCCGCCAGCACCGACAACCCCTCAGAGCGCGGACAGAGCAATGCTGCCTGGATCAGAGCCGCTGGCCTCAGCTATGCCATTCAGCCTGGCTTCTCTGTGTATTCCTATGTCGGGATGGTGGAATACAAAAAGCTTGGCCTGTCGCCGATGTCCATGCCTGGCAACGCGGCTTTTACCAATGTGGATTCACGTGTGACACGCACCGGTTATTGGGGTGGTGTTGGCGTTGTGTACGTCTTTTGATTTCGCGAGGAGCACAAATGAAGATATCAATGATTTCTTGGCTGTCGGCGTGGCGAAAGAACGGGCTGCTGGGCCTTTTGCTTGTGGCCTTGAGCTTGGTTTCCGGTTGTGGCGGCGGCTTGGTGCCGGGTGCGATCGATGCCAGCAGTTTGCGTGCGCTCCCGACTGCGTTTTTAGAACGCCAGGCCATTGCTTACTCGCCTTACCGCTCCAGCAACCGCGATACAGAAACCGTCAGCAAAGCCAATATTCAGCAAGACCTCCAACTCCTGATTGCCGCTGGCTATAAGCTGATTCGGGTTTTTGGCAGTGGCGACGCTGACACGAAAAAGATCCTTGAAGTCATACAAGATCAAAACCTGGACATGAAAGTGATGTTGGGCCTATGGATGTCACCCAAGACAAGCCCGGACACCGCCAACCAGCAGGAAATTACCCGAGGCGTCACCTTGGCCAATGTTTATGCCAACATTGTGGTGGCTGTCAGCGTTGGCAACGAGACCATGGTGAACTGGAACACCTGGGCGCCCGTCGCCCCGGCAGACATGGTCTCTTACATCAAGACAGTGCGCGCGCAGGTGCCGCAACCCGTCACAACCGACGACAACTGGGCATTCTTTGCCAACAGCACGGGCAGTTACAAGACACTGGACATTTTGAAGGTGATCGACTTCGTGTCCATGCACACGTACGCTTTGGCCGACTCCATCTTCCTCAACAACTGGGATTGGCAGCAGACATCGGTGGCCAGCGCCAGCCGAGCAACCGCAATGATGGATGCCGCCATCCAATCTACCAAGCAAGACTTTGCGGCCGTGCGCACCTACATGTCCAACAACGGCTTCGCGGTCATGCCCATCATTGTGGGAGAGACGGGCTGGAAAGCGGAGGCGTCCAACGGCGAGAGCTACCGAGCACACCCCGTGAACCAGAAGATGTTCCTGGACCGCCTGAAAACATGGAAGGCCGCCAGCACGCTGTCAACCGGGCCTTTGAACGTGGTTTACTTTGAGGCTTTTGACGAGCCTTGGAAGGGGAGCGATGACAAATGGGGCTTGTTCACTGTGGATCGCAAAGCGCGCTACGCGCTGCAGTCCATCGCAGGCCTCACAACCGACGGAACCTCCTACACTGAAGCAAGCGCTGTCTATTACGTGCCACCGTCGACTGGATCGGCCATCACGGCCAACCGTTTCACCGTGCTGAGCGAAACTGCCGTGTCGGGTGAGGCATTCCCCGCCGGCGCGCTGACCTGGAATGGCTGGCAGGATGCGGGGGCCACCGCCTATTCAGGGGAGAGCACCGCAGAATTCGGGGAAGGCACGAAGAGCATCGAGATCGCGCCCGCGCCCAAAGCCTGGGGTTGGGGCATGACGTACGGCAGCGCCAGCTCTTTCGAAAACCTGAGCAATTTCACATCGGGCTACCTGAAGTTCCGCGTCAAGACCACCTATCCCGGGCAAATTGAAGTCGGCTTCTTGACCGGGGATCCGACGCGCAACACAGCCTCTGACGTTTATTTGCCGATTCAGCCCGGCCAATATGGCTACAAGAACGACGGTACCTGGACCCAGGTGTCCATACCCATCAGCGCCATTGCCGCGAAGGCCGCGCCTGCCTACAACCAGCCGTCCACCGTGACGCTGAACATGGCCAGCGTGGGCACTTTGTTTGTGATTGCAGACCGTTACATCAAGACCGGCAACACAGCGGGTGCAACGCAAAAATTCTGGGTTGACGACATTCATTGGACACGCAACTGATGGAGGCACTTTTTCCATGGCTGCTGGGTGACATCGGTGCCACCCATGCGCGCTTTGCCTGGGTGTCTTCGAAAGACCAGCCCTTGAGCCATGTGCGAACGCTGTTGTGCGATGACCATCAGAGCTTGTTGAGCGCAGTGCAGCAGTACCTGAAGGAGGCCTCGCTGCCTGCGCCCCAGAAAGCAGCGTTGGGTGTTGCAACGCCTGTGGTCGGTGACAAGGTGTCGTTCACCAACCGGTCGTGGGCTTTTTCTATTCAGGAAATGAAACAAAGCCTGGGGGTGCAGGCGCTCAGGGTGATGAACGATTTCGAAGCCCTGGCTTGGTCACTGCCAGGCTTGCAAGCGCAAGAGTTGTTCCAAATGGGGGGAATGCCTTCGCAGACGATGCAAAACCTGGGCTTGATCGGGCCTGGCTCTGGCTTGGGCGTCTCTGGCTTGATCGCCGATGCAGGTCATTGGCATCCGTTCAGCGGTGAGGGCGGCCATGTGAGTCTGGCTGCAACCAATGCCATGGAGTGGGAAGTTTTGCAGCACCTGCAAAAAAAATGGGGTCATGTGTCCGCGGAGCGCGTTTTGTCGGGCCCGGGCTTGGTCAACCTTCATGCGGCATTGTCAGAAATGGCGGGACTGGCGCCAACCGTGCAACGGCCGCAAGACATTGGGGAGCTGGCCTTCCAACACCAGCAGCCACAAGCATTGCAGGCCTTCCAATTGTTTGCCGGCTGGTTGGGCCAAGTGGCCTCTGACCTGGCCCTGACCTTGGGCGCCCGAGGCGGGATCTACATTGGCGGCGGCATTGCCCCGCGCTATCGCGATTGGCTGGCGAAGTCCAGTTTCAGAGCCCGCTTTGAAAGCAAGGGCCGCTTCTCTGATTATTTGAAAAAAATCCCTGTATACGTGATTCACGCTGAGACGCCCCCGGCTTTGATGGGCACGCACCGTGTCTTGATGAAGGATTTGTAATGGCAACGCTTTCTACTTTTGATCTGACGGGGACGCAAGCTGCAAGCGCTCAGAGTGGTGAGTACTATTTGGCGCTGAGCGCGGGCACATCGCCGGTGTTGGCGACCGCCAGCAACAGCAGCTTGTCGATGGTCCAGTTCGATCTGTCTTCGGATGCCGACGACAACCCCCTGACCTATGCGATTGCCGGTCAATTGTTGGGAAGTGTTGCTGGCGTGGCCCTTAACGCAACAGGCGTCTTGACCATGGTGGAGGCGCAGGCCAACACCCCTGGGCCAGAGTCTTGGCAGGCTGTTTTTGCGTTGAAGCAGACTTACGATCTGTTGGCTGACGGGACAGACACCGATACCTTGCCAGATGGCTTCAGCTATCTGGACGAGTTGGGCCATACCGTTGCCGTGAAACTCAATTGGTTTGGCACACGCGTTTTTGACGGCGCGATTGCCAGTTTTTATGCGACGGTGAACCAAGCCAGCGCGCAATCGGCTGGCAACGAGTTTTTCGGCCGTGTGCTCGACCTCAATGGTGACGGCGTTGCAGACCAGTTGGTCTCCAGTTTGGGCGGGCGCAGCATGGTGGCCAACGTGGTGGGCGTGTCCAGCCTTTCATGGCGCATGGAGTCCTTCCAATCAGCCTCTGGCCGCATTCAAGCCAACAGCGCCGGGCAGGTCACGGGTTTTTATTTTTCCTTCGACGATTATGGGCCGATGCAAGCCTGGCAACTCAGCACCTTGGGGTCGAGCACGGGCGCGCCTGAGTCGGGTGAGCTCTACCTGAAGCTGGGCGCTGCCGCCGCAGGTTCAGGTGGCCTTGTGACGGCCACCAGCAGCTTGTTTCCGCAGTTGAGCTTTGATGCCTTCGCGGACACCGATAACAACTTTGCCACCTATGCCTTGAAGGGAAGCTTGCTCAACAGTTCTGGGCAGCCACAAAGCGCCAAGGGCAGCCTGACTTTGACTGACGCCACATCCGGCACCGCCGGACCCGAGGCCTGGGCCGCCAAGTTTTTGGTGAAAGAATCGGTGTCGCTGATTGCCGACGGCAGCGACAGTGGGACCTTGGAAGATGGCTTCCTTTACTCAGACTCGCTGGGGCATGCAGTCGCTGTCCCCTTCGTTTGGAATGCTTCTGCGGACAGCAGTGGCGTGCTGGCCAATTTCAGCGCGACCATCAATCAACTCACGCCCGCCGATGTTGGTCTGGCGCTGTCGGGCCAGTTGCTGGACTCCGATGGCAATGGCACGCCGGACAAGATGAATTTCAATGTTGGCAATCAAGCCATCAAAGGAACCCTGCAAAAGTCGGCCGAAGTCTGGCAGGTTTATTACCAAGTCGAAATGAGCGGCCGAACGGCCGTCGATGGCACAGGCAATGTCACCGGCTTGTATTTCAACCCTTCCAATCTGTCGTATGGCAACACCTACCCTGAAGTGCCTGCCGGTTTCGACCTGAAAATCAAACCCCTCTTTTGGAAAGGTTGGAGCACAAGCACGGCTCAGTCCATCCCCAGCGTCAGCATCACCGAGGGGGGCGTGACCGCCTCGACCCTTGTCAATGGCGCCCTTTCACTCACCAACGTAGAAGACACAGATGGCGTGACGGGCGATGGCATTTTTCAAATATCTCCCAGCGCCAGTGCCCCAGCCAACGCCAAAAGCGCCATCACCCTGACCGACGTGCTGGCAGCACTCAAGATCTACCTCGGCAAATCGGTTCCTGACAGCTATGCTTCGCCTTTCAACTTTGTGGCGGCAGACTTTGACCAGTCCGGCGCGGTCACCCTGACCGATGTTCTTCAATTGCTGAAGTATTACCTGGGCAAAAGCACCGCCAACTCACCCGAGTGGGTTTTTGTCAATGCCGCAGACCTGCAAGGCTCTGGCGTGGCAAGCACTTTGCAAAGTGCCACAACCGGCGCCAGTGTGTCCAAAGCTTTGACGACCACCAAGGTGGTTGCACATGATTTTTCCGTCGATGCGGCCGAGCTTCAATTGATTGGTGTCTTGCGTGGCGATGTGGACGGCAGCTGGACCAGCGCCTAGGGCAGACACAGGCGCGATCGTCAGTGGCTGGCCATGCCGTAGATCAGCATGAGGGCCGTTCCGCTGAACAAGGCAAGAGCGGGTCGGCGCCGCGAGCCGACCACCATGACCAGCAAACTGACCGCACAGAAGCCAATACGCCATCCCGCCGGTACCGAGGCCAACGGCCCCACCGGCATCAGCACCATGCGCACGACCAAGGCCGCCACAAGGGCATAAGTCACCGCAGACAGCCAACGGAAAAACTCGCTGTCCTGGTTGATCTTTCCTGACGCCATCACACCCAAGGCGCGGCAGGCATAAGTCCCAGCCGCTGCAATCGCCAGAGCGCTCCAGACTTGCAGTGAGGAAAGCTCCACATTCATGAGGCGCCTCCCGTACGTTGACGCCACAGGCGATCCACCAGGTAGGCCGCAGTACCCGCAACAAGTCCCGACATAAGCAAACTGGTGTCACGGTCCCACGCATAAAAGAAAGGGCAGACCAACCCGCCGCCCACAATGGCTCCACGGTAAAGCCAAGGTCGCACATCGGTGAAGGTCAGAAGGAAAAACAAGGGATTGATGAACACCAAGGCCAGCGTCACCGCCATGGGCACTTGGCCCGCCAACAAATACCCCAGGGCGGTCCCCGGCAAGGCTATCAACCAGCATGGCAGGCCCAATCCTGTGAAATAAGGCAGGCGGTATTTCGGTGCCATGTGGGGGAACTCGCGCATGGACACTGCCCAAGCCGTCATGGCCAGCAACTGCACGCGTGCATACAAGCCACGGTTTCGGTCTTTGGCGTCGAGTTGGGGGAAGAGGGTCACCACCATGGTGAGAAAGCGCGAGGAGGTCAGGGTCACCGCCAGGCCAGCGGTCAGCGGGGAAGCGCCCGTGCTGAGCATCTCCAACAAAACGACTTGGCCCGGGAGCGCAAACACCAGCAGGCTGGTCAGCATGGCCAGCCAGACATTGAAGCCCAGTGTGTTGGCCATGGCGCCAAAGCCGATCATGCCGGCGAACAAAACCCAAATGGGGGCGCCCATGGCTTGCTGGAGGCCAGCACGAAACGCCTCTTGCCGACTTTGAAAGTCTGCGGGCATCAATGCTCGCAAACCATGTGCATCATCTTCTCAGCCACCGAATCCTTGACCACAGGATGCCATTCACCGCCTTTTAGGCTTTTGAAAATGGTTTTCCCCTCGGCCATGTTTTCATTGTGCGACGTGAACACCACCGTGCGGCGCTTGTGGCCTTTGCAGTCGAACTCCATCAGCACCTGGTTGGACAAGGTGCCCGTCTTGCTGCGTTTCTTCAAATCGGTCAATTGCCAAATGGTGGCGAATTGCGCATTTTTTTGCAGGCGCTCAAGGTCGATGTAAATCGTGGCGCGGTCGTTTTCTTCGAGCTTGGTCCATTCGGCTTGGGCCAGCAAAGGGCAACACAAGCTCGCGCAGAGAAAAGGGGCCACAAGGAAAGAGGTCAAACGCTTCATGACAAATTAACTGGGATGACGGGACAAATGATCTGCAATGGCCCGGTAAGAGGGCTGCGACACCGAGTCGTTCATGGCGTTGCCCGCATGGCGGTGCGAGGCATGGCGCGCGATCACCACTTGGGCCACCGGGTCGACCCAGACAGCCTGGCCGTGAACGCCGCGCGCACTGAAGCAGCGGTGGGGGTCGCCCGACACCCACCACATGGCACGGTAAGAAAAGCCAGGCAGGGTGGTGTAGCCCGCTGGCACAAACTTGGCGGGGTCGCTGCCTTGGCGAATGGTTTCCACCACTGCAGCAGGCACGATTTGGCGGCCATTGAAAAAGCCATCCTGGGCCAGCATTTGGCCAAAGCGCGCCAAGTCGCGGGTGCAGGTCAGCAAGCCGCCGCCACCAAAGGCGTTGCCGCACTGGTCGATCTGAATCAGGGCGTCTTGTTGCATGCCCATGGGTTGCCAGAACACTTCGGACAACATGTGGGGCAAGGCCTGTTGCAAGACGGTTTGCAGCACCCAAGCCAACATGTCGGTGTTGATGGTTTTGTAGGCAAAGGCCACGCCATGCGTGCCTTGGGGCTTCAACTCGGCAAGGTAGTCGTAAAGTCCACCTGAATAAGCTGTGTCTTCAGCCCGCAGCGGCAACACGCCGGCGGCGCGCAAGTATTGCCAGATGCCGGAGTTGGGGTCGGTGTAGATCTCGTCGTAGGCCATGTCGGTGGTCATGTCCATGACCTGCCCCAGGGTGGCGCTGCCAAAGCCTGTGCCCTTGAGCGAGGGCAAGTAATGGCTGATGAGCTTGTCTTCTTGCAAGTGGCCGTCGTACACGGCCTTCAACGCCAACAAGCCCACAAAGGATTTGGTGACGGACATGCAGGCGTGCGTGCCATTTGCATGCATCACGCCGGCATAACGCTCGTGAACCACCTGCCCTTTGTGCAGCACCAGCAGGCCATCGGTGTAGTTGGCATCGAAGGCATCGCCCCAGGTCAGGGGCTCATCGCGCTGGGTGTTGAAGCGCACCTCGTCCAGATCGGTGCGCAAGGCTTGTGGCAGCGCGCTGATGGGGCCCGCGCCGCGCTGAATGACCGCGACTGGGCCGAGCTGGTGGGTGTGGCTGACGGCCCAGCGCAGCTGCGGCCATGAAAAGTGGTGTCCCAGTGCGCGAGAAATCCTGCGTTCCTGGGGGGGCGGAAAGCCTTGCATCCAGCCCAGGGCATGGGGGTCGCTGGCGCGTGCATCCTGTATGCATTCGTCGGCAAAGGGCGCATTGGGCGGCGGGACGGCTTTCATGGAAATCCTTGTTCTGCGTCAACAACAGAATATTAACTGCTCTCAGGGGCTTGCGCCGCAAGTACCACCGCAGCGACAAAGCCATGGGAGGTGCCCTATGATGCGCGCAGACAGCATGGAGGCCGTGATGGAAAACTTGGATGTGATGGTATTGCGCAGTTTGCGGGACTGGCGACTGGCTGGGCGCCGCGCCCTGCTGGCGACGGTGATTCGCACCTGGGGATCCTCGCCACGGCCGGTGGGCTCGATCATGGCCCTTTGCGAGGACGGTGCTGTTGTGGGCTCTGTGTCCGGGGGCTGCATCGAGGATGACCTGATTTACCGCTTCACCCAGGCCTACGCCAGTGCCAACGTGCCAGCATCCCAGCAAAGCGGCAACGTCGAAGAGCCCAAGCACATCCCCAGTGGCCCGCCGCAGCGGGTGAAATATGGCGTGACGGCCGACGAGGCCCACCGCTTTGGCTTGCCTTGTGGCGGCACCCTGGAGTTGCTGTTGGAGTTCGACCCGGACCCACAGGCTTTGTCAGAATTGGTCATCGCGTTGGAGCACGGCGAGCTGGTTCAGCGGGAAGTGCGCTTGTCAGACGGCCAGGTGACCCAGACCCCCACCCAGACGCCGCAAGCCCTGGCCGTGCAAGAGCACAGCCTGATCAACACCTTTGGCCCCGAGTACCGCATGTTGCTGATCGGGGCGGGCCAGCTCTCTGAGTACCTGGCCACCATGGCGCTGTTCAATGGTTTTGCCGTCACCGTGTGCGACCCGCGCCCGGAGTACAGCGGGGCTTGGTCTGTGGCCGGGGTCACGGTGACGCGCGAAATGCCGGACGATGTGGTGCAGTCTTTCCGCCCCGACCAGCGCAGCTGTGTGGTGGCCCTGACCCACGATCCCAAGCTGGACGATTTGGCGCTGCTGGAGGCTCTGAACACCTCGGCCTTTTATGTGGGCGCCATTGGCTCACGCCGCAACAACGAAGCGCGCCGTGCGCGCATGATCGAGCATTTCGAACAGACCGAGGCTTCCTTGGCGCGCCTGCGCGGGCCCATCGGCATTTACATCGGCAGCAAGATGCCCTCGGAAATTGCGGTGAGCATCATGGCGGAAATTCTGGCGGTCAAAAACGATGTGCCCTTGCCACGCGAAATGGATGTGGCCCATGCCAAAAACGATTTGGCGGTGATGCACAACGACCCCGGCGTCATGGTCTGTTCGACCAGCCGTTGAGCGCGGCTTTCAGGCAGTGGGCATTTGGCGCAGAAACAGCGCCACGGTTTTGAGCCCCAGAACGGTCAGGGCCAGCGAGCCCAGCAAGTGCAGGCTCGCGGTCATCAGGGCCAGACCATAGCGCGCCTGCATCAGCATGCTGACCACCTCGGCGCTGAACGAGGAAAAGGTGGTCAAGGCCCCCAAAAAGCCCGTGACCAAGGCCAGTCGCCAAAGGGGGTCGAGTTGCGGCAAGGCCTGAAACACCCCCACGCACACGCCCACCAGGTAGCCCCCAATCAGGTTGGCGGCCAAGGTGCCCCATGGCAACACGCCCTGGGTGTTCCACAGCAGGCCCAATTGCCACCGCATCAGGGCACCCAGGCAGGCACCGATGCAAATGGCCAGAACAGGCATCATCTTATTTGTCCACGCCCATGACAGCATCGGGCAGGTAGGTCACGATGCTGGGGAACAAGGTGATCAGCGCAATGCAGACCACCAGGCAAAGGAAGAAAGGCACAGCCGCTTTGGCAATGGTGTTGCTGTCTTTGCCGGTCATGTTTTGCAGCACAAACAAATTGAAGCCCACAGGGGGCGTGACTTCGGCGATTTCCACCAGCAGCACAATGAAGATGCCAAACCAGATCAGGTCAAAGCCGGCCTTCTGGATCATGGGCAGCACCACGGCGCTGGTCAGCACAATCATGCTGATGCCGTCCAGGGCGGTGCCCAGAATCAGGTAGATCACCGTCAGCACGCCAATCAGGGCCAAGGGCGACAGGTTCATGGCGCTGACCCATTCGGCCAACTCACGCGGAATGCCGGTGAAGGCCATGGTCTTGGTCAGGAAGGCGGCACCGGCCAGGATGAACATGATCATGCAGCTGGTGCGCGCGGTGCTCATCAGGCCTTCGCGGAAATTGTCCCAGGTCAGGCTGCGGCTCCAGGCCGCCAGCAACAAGGAGCCCAGCACGCCATAAGCCGCGCACTCGGTGGCCGTGGCATAGCCCGCAATCAGCACCCAGCAAATGAAGATGATCAAGGCGGCACAGGGAATCAGGCTGCCCGATTGCTTCACCTTGGCCATGAAGCTGCTGGGCGGGTCGGCAGCGGGCACCTGGTCGGGATGACGCCAGCTCCACCACATGATGTAGCCACTGAAGAGGCACATCAACAACAAGCCCGGCAGGAAGCCGGCCAAAAAGATGCGAATGATGGAGGCGTCTGCCGCCACCGCGTAGACCACCATGGTGATGGACGGCGGAATCAGAATGCCCAGGGTGCCGGCGGTGGCCAGCGAGCCCAGGGCCAGTTTTTCGTTGTAGCCCCGCTTGATGAGCTCGGGCAAGGCCACTTTGCTGATGGTGGCGCAGGTGGCGGCCGACGAGCCCGACACCGAGCCGAAGATGCCGCAGCCCAATATGGTGGTGTGCATCAGGCGACCGGGCACCCGGTTCAGCCAGGGCCGCAGGCCATCGAACATGTCTTCGCTCAGGCGGGTGCGAAACAGAATTTCACCCATCCAGATGAACAAGGGCAGGGCCGCCAGCTCCCAGCTGGCATTGCTTTCCCAGAAGGCCGAGAACAGGTTTTTGCCAGGCTGTGTTTGCGTGAAAAAGGCCTGGCCCACCCAGCCGCAGATGGCCAGGGTCATGGCGATCCAGACGCCGCCCGCGAGCAGCACCATCATGATCAGCAGCAGCAAGCCGCCAACGAGCAGAATGTCCATGCCTCAGATGTCCGAAGAAAAGTCGCCACGCGCATGGCGCTCTTGCACTTCGCGAACGTAGGTGGGCACCTGGCCCCGCAGCACCAGGATGAGCTCATCCAACATGGCCACCCACAGCAGCACCGAACCCAGGGCAAAACTGAGCTGGGGAATCCACAAGGGCAAGGGCAGCAAGCCCTGGGCAATGTCGTTGAACTCCCAGCTTTCATAAGTGAACTTGCAGGCCCACCAAGCCAGGTAACCCACCGCCAGGCTGCCAATGGCCAGGGCGGTGATTTCCAGCGCCCGTCGCGTGCGCGCCGGCACCGAATCCAGCAAGAGGGTGACGCGCACAAAGTCGCCGTGCTTGAAGGCATGCGCCATGGTGAAGAAAGCGGCCGCGGCACAGAACCAGGCCACCACATCGTTGACGGCGCCGGTGCGCACATTGAGCTCACGCAGAACGCTTTGCGCAATCATGAGCACACCGATCAGCACAATGAAAAACGCGCCCAAGGCCCCTGAGGCCAGGTACAGGCGATCCAGGGCGCGACGCAACATCACTTCTTCGCAGGCTTGGCGGCAGGGGCCGATTTGTTGAAGGCGGCGATGATGGCTTCACCGTCCGGGCCAGCTTTTTTCTGCCAGTCAGCCAGCATGATGCTGCCCACTTGCTTCATGTCGGCCATCAGCTTGGGCGAGGGCGTTGCCACCTTCATGCCTTTCTCGGTGAGGGCTTTTTTGTACCAGGCGTCTTTTTCTTCGCTGACTTTCCAGCCACGGGTTTCGGCTTCTGCCGCCACCTTGTTCAAGGCGGCTTGGGTGGCAGGGTCGAGCGCGTCATAGGCCTTTTTGTTCACGATGACCGCGTTCTTGGGCAACCAAGCCTGGGTGTCATAGAAATACTTCAGGCTTTCGTAGGTTTTGGTGTCGTAGCCGGTGGAGCCCGAGCTCATGTAGCTTTCCACCACGCCGGTGGCCAGGGCTTGCGACAGTTCTGCGGCCTGAATGGTCACGGGTTGGGCGCCAATCAGCTCCGCAATTTTGGCGGTTGCAGGGCTGTAGGCACGCCATTTGATGCCGCGCAAGTCTGCCACCGAGTTGATTTCTTTCTTGGTGTAAATGCCTTGCGGGGGCCAGGCCACGGCGAACAACAGCTTCATGCCCTGGTTGCCCAGCAGTTTGTCGAGCACAGGCTTTTGGGCGTCGTACAGGCGCTTGGACTCAGCATAGGAGCTGGCCAGGAAGGGAATGCCGTCGGCGCCGAAGATGGGGTTCTCGTTTTCAAAGTTGACCAGCAGCACTTCGCCAATCTGGGCCTGGCCGCCTTGCACGGCGCGTTTGATTTCATTGGCCTTGAACAGCGAGGCATTGGCGTGCACGGTGATTTTCAATTTGCCGGCGGTGGCCTGGTCTACATCCTTCGCAAACTGAACCAGGTTTTCAGAGTGAAAGTTGGTGGCGGCGTAGGCTGCGGGCAAATCCCACTTGGTTTGTGACAGGGCGGGCGTGACGCCCAAGGCCACAGACAGGGCCAACAGGCCGGACAGTGCTTTGATCATGGCGGAGATCCTCGACATTGAAAGTTGGAACAAACCGTAAGGATAACGCCATTGCACCCCATCCTTGGAAGGATTTACAGTCCGGGGCAGCACAAAGACCTTGAATGTCAGACATACAGATGAAAACAACGGTGGATCCAAGCGGCAAGTGGGCTTTCTGGATTGACAGAGGTGGCACGTTCACCGATGTCGTGGGCAAGCGCCCAGATGGCCAATTGCTCACGCACAAGCTGTTGAGCGAGAACCCCGAACAGTACCGTGATGCCGCGGTGGCCGGCATCCGGCACTTGCTGGGCTTGCGAGCCGGCGAGCCGGTCACGCCCGACCAGGTGGCCTGCGTCAAAATGGGCACCACCGTGGCCACCAACGCCTTGCTCGAGCGCAAGGGCGAGCCCACGCTGCTGGTCACAACCCAAGGGTTTCGCGACGCCTTGCGCATTGCCTACCAAAACCGACCGCGCCTGTTCGACCGGCACATTGTCCTGCCGGAGTTGCTGTACCGCGAAGTCATCGAGGCGCAAGAGCGGGTGGGGGCTCAGGGCGAGGTGTTGCAGCCCTTGCAGCTGCCAGCCTTGCGCGCGCAATTGCAAGCCGCCTATGACCGCGGCTTGCGCAGCGTGGCCATTGTGTTCATGCATGGTTACCGCTATACCGCGCATGAGGCGCAGGCGGCGGCCCTGGCGCAAGAGCTGGGCTTCACCCAGATCAGCACCTCGCACGAGACCAGCCCCCTGATGAAATTCGTCAGCCGGGGCGACACCACGGTGGTCGATGCCTACCTGTCGCCGATTTTGCGGCGCTACGTCGAGCAAGTGGCCTCTGAAATGCCAGGCGTGCCGCTTTACTTCATGCAGTCGTCGGGGGGCCTGACCGACGCCCATGCGTTTCAAGGCAAAGACGCCATTTTGTCGGGCCCGGCCGGTGGCATTGTGGGCATGGCGCGCACGGCCCAGCTGGCTTTTGCCCATGGCCAGGGCCTGACGGGCGAGACCCGGGTGATTGGCTTTGACATGGGTGGCACCTCCACCGATGTCAGCCACTTTGCAGGCGAGTTCGAGCGTGAGTTTGAAACCCAGGTGGCCGGTGTGCGCATGCGCGCGCCCATGATGAGCATTCACACGGTTGCGGCCGGTGGCGGCTCCATTCTGCAATTTGATGGTGCTCGCTTTCGTGTGGGCCCTGAAAGCGCAGGCGCCAACCCGGGGCCAGCGAGCTACCGCCGCGGTGGGCCTTTGGCCGTGACCGATGCCAATGTGATGGTGGGCAAAATTCAGCCCCAGCATTTCCCGAAAGTGTTTGGCCCTCGCGGCGATGAAGCGCTCGATGCCGAAGTCGTGCAGGCGCAGTTTGCCAAGCTGGTCGACGCCATCGAGGCCTCCCCCCACGCCAGCCCTGGGCTGAAGCCTGAAGCCGTGGCCGAAGGCTTCATACAGATTGCGGTGCAGCAGATGGCCAATGCCATCAAGAAAATTTCGGTCTCGCGCGGCTACGACGTGACGCGTTACACCTTGCAGTGCTTTGGCGGCGCGGGCGGTCAGCATGCCTGCCTGGTGGCCGATGCCCTGGGCATGACGCGGGTGCTGGTGCATCCGCTGGCAGGCGTGTTGTCGGCCTATGGCATGGGGTTGGCCGATCAGAGCCTGATTCGCGAGCAAGCGGTGGAGCAGCGTTTGAGCGCCGTGAGCCTGGCCCAATGGGCGCCTGTGCTGGCCTCGCTGGCTGAGCGTGCGCAAAACGAGTTGCGCGCCCAGCCGTTGGGCAGCGGTTCCATTGAGGTGCGACGCCGCGTGCATCTGCGCTATGAAGGGACCGACTCAGCCTTGATCGTCCCCTTTGGTTCATTGGAAGAGATTCAAGCTGCTTTCGAGGCGGCCTACCGCCAGCGCTTTGCCTTTCTCATGGCGGGCAAGGGCTTGATGGTGGAGGCCGTGTCCGTTGAGGCCATCATCGCCGGCGATGCCGCTGCCGAGCAGGAAGGTTTGCCCCACCCTATGCGCGAGGTGCCGCGGCGCGACACCGTGCGCATGTACACCCAGGGACAGTGGGTAGAAGCCGCCTTGGTGGTGCGAGAGGATTTGCGCGCAGGCGACCACATCCCCGGCCCGGCCATCATTGCCGAGCGCAATGCCACCACTGTGGTCGAGCCCGGCTGGCGCGCACAGCTGACCACATTGGACCATCTGGTGCTGGAGCGGGTCGAGGAACGTGCGGTGCAATACGCCGCTGGCACGCGGGTGGACCCGGTGTTGCTCGAGGTGTTCAACAACCTGTTCATGAACATCGCCGAGCAAATGGGCTTGCAACTTCAAAACACCGCTTACTCGGTGAACATCAAAGAGCGCCTGGATTTCTCATGCGCGCTGTTTGACGCAGAGGGCAACCTGATTGCCAATGCGCCGCACATGCCGGTGCACCTGGGTTCGATGGGCGAAAGCATCAAGACCGTGATTCGCGAGAACCATGGCCGCCTGCAGCCTGGCGACGTTTATGTGCTGAACGACCCCTACCATGGGGGCACGCACTTGCCCGATGTCACGGTGATCACGCCAGTCTATTTGGCCGACGAGGCGCAGCCTTTGTTTTATGTGGGCTCGCGCGGCCACCACGCCGACATTGGCGGCACCTCGCCGGGGTCCATGCCCCCGTTCTCGACCACCATCGATGAAGAGGGCGTGCAGATTCAGAATTTCAAGCTGGTTGACCGTGGCGTGCTGCGCGAAGCCGAGATGACGGCCTTGCTGTCTTCGGGCCCTTACCCCAGTCGCAACCCGGCACAAAACCTGGCCGACCTCAAAGCCCAAATTGCGGCCAATGAAAAAGGCGTGCAAGAGCTGCGGCGCATGGTCGATCAATTTGGGCTGGACGTGGTGCAGGCTTACATGCGCCATGTGCAAGACAACGCCGAAGAATCCGTGCGACGGGCCATTGAACGCTTGGGCACCACCCAGCGCAGCTTCACGCTGCCACTGGACAATGGCGCGCAGATTCAGGTGTCGGTGTCCATGGATGCCAAGGCGCGCAGCGCGGTGATTGACTTCAGCGGCACCTCGGCGCAGCAAGCCAACAACTTCAATGCGCCTCGGGCCGTTTGCATGGCGGCGGTGCTGTATGTGTTCCGCACCTTGGTGGAAGACGACATTCCCTTGAACGCGGGCTGCCTCAAGCCCCTTCAGGTGATCATCCCCGAAGGGTCGATGCTGAACCCCAGGCCGCCGGCCTCGGTGGTGGCTGGCAATGTGGAAACCTCGAGCTGCATCACCAATGCGCTGTATGGCGCACTGGGGGTGATGGCGGGCAGCCAACCCACCATGAACAACTTCACCTTTGGCAATGCGCGCTACCAGTACTATGAAACTTTGTCAGGGGGCAGTGGCGCGGGGCCGGTGTTCAACGCGCAGGGCGAGGTGACGGGCGGCTTCCCAGGAACCAGCGTGGTGCAAACCCACATGACCAACTCGCGCCTGACCGATCCCGAGGTGCTGGAATTCCGTTTCCCGGTGCGCCTGCTCAGCTACAGCCTGCGTGATGGCTCCGGCGGTGCGGGGCAGTGGCCCGGCGGGCAAGGCGGCGTGCGGCGCGTCGAATTCCTGGAGTCGATGACGGCGGGTATTTTGTCGAACGGGCGAAAGCACCCCGCGTTTGGCTTGGCAGGCGGCGGCGCTGGCGCGACGGGCCTGAACCGCGTGGTGCGTGCCGATGGCGCGGTGGAAGTGCTGGACCACATCGGGCAAACGCAAATGGCGCCGGGCGATGTGTTTGAAATTCACACGCCAGGTGGGGGCGGTTACGGCGCTTTGTGAGCGGGCTTGTGAGGTGACTTGTAGGCCAGGCCTTGCACCGTCAAGCCTTGGTCGGACAAGCGCTGTGCCGTGGCTTCACGGATGCCGTTGACGCGCTGCATCAGGTCGGCCCAGTTGTCAAAGGGTTTCTCTGCACGTGCAGCCAGCACTTTGGCGGTGAGGCTGGGGCCCATGCCACGCAGGCTGTCGAGCTCGGCTTCTGTGGCTGACTGGATGTCCAGCGCGCAGACGCTGGCGCTCACAAGACTCGAAACGATGGCCGTCGCAAAACGCGCCATCGCCTGCATGCTCAGCCTTGGGCCAGCGTGGCCATGTACTGCGTCACCCCTGTGCGCACATCGGCAAAGCGGTGGTCGCAACCCGCTGCGCGCAAAGCACTCAGATCGGCCTGGGTGAAGCACTGGTATTTGCCGCGCAAGGCATCGGGGAAGGGGATGTATGCAATCAGGCCGGCTTGCACGGCTTGCGCCAGCGTCAGGGCTTGCTCGGAACGCACGGCACGCTCTGCATTGACCACGGAAAGCGCCACATCGTTGAAGGGCTGGGCGCGCCCGCTGCCCAGGTTGAACAGGCCTGAGCGCTCGGGATGGTCGAAGAACCACAAGTTGACGGCCACCACATCGTCGATGAAGACAAAGTCGCGTTGCTGTTCGCCCGGGCCGTAGCCGCCGTACTCACCGAACAGCTTGACGCGCCCTTCCTGGCGGAATTGGTGGTGCTGGTGAAACGCCACACTGGCCATGCGTCCCTTGTGTTGCTCACGCGGGCCATAGACATTGAAATAGCGAAAGCCCACCACCTGGTGTTTGGCTTTTTCAAAATGCAAACCCGTGAGGCGGCGCAAGCGTTGGTCAAACAACAGCTTGGAGTAGCCATAGACGTTCAGCGGGTGCTCGCAGGCCGGCTCTTCGCGAAAGGTGTCCGAGCCGCCATAGGTGGCCGCCGAGGAGGCGTACAGCAAACGGGTGCCGCTTGCCTGGCAGGCCTCGAACAACTGGCAGGACACGCCGTAGTTGTTGTCCATCATGTAGCGGCCATTGCTTTCCATGGTGTCGCTGCAGGCGCCTTCATGGAACACGGCCTCGACGGCGCCAAACTCGCCGCGCGCAAAGCGCTCGTAAAAACCGTGATGGTCCAGGTAATCGTCGATCTGCAGGTCGGCGAGGTTGCGAAACTTGTCGCCCTCGGTCAGGTCATCGACGGCGATGATGTTGCTGATGCCGCGCGCATTGAGGCCGCGAATGATGTTGCTGCCAATGAAGCCGGCCGCGCCGGTGACCACGATTTTCATGCACAGAGCTCCTGGTACGACACAGTGGCCGTCCCGAATTTTCCAACGACGATGCCGCCGGCCCGGTTGGCCCAGGGCAATGCATCACGCAAAGACAGGCCGCTGGCCAGCAAAGCCGCCAGGGTGGCGATCACAGTGTCGCCCGCGCCCGTCACATCAAACACTTCGCGCGCTTGCGCGGCCACATGGGTCACGCCTTGCGCATCGAACAGGCTCATGCCCTCCTCGCTGCGGGTCAGCAGCAAGGCGTCGAGTTGCAGCGATTGGCGCAGGGTTTGCGCTTTGGTCAGCAAGTCTTGCTCGTCTTTCCAACGCCCCACCACCTCTTGCAGTTCGGCCCGGTTGGGGGTGATGACGGTGGCGCCTTGGTAGCGCGAGTAGTCGCTGCCCTTGGGGTCGATCAGTACCGGGCAGCCTTGCGCGCGTGCGGCGGCAATCATGTCGGCCACATGAGCCAGGCCGCCTTTGCCGTAATCGGAAAACAAAATGGCCTGGTGCTGCGGCAAGAGCGCGCGAAACTGGTCGGTTTGCGAGGCCAGCACTTCGGTTTGCGGGGCGTTCTCGAAGTCGGCGCGCAACAATTGCTGCTGGCGGCCAATCACGCGCAGCTTGACGGTGGTTTTGAGTTGCGGGTCACGGCCCAGGCAAGGCGTGATGCCGGTTTGGGCCAGCAAGGCCTCGAGCTGGTGGCTGGCGTCGTCGTCACCCACCACGCTCAAAAGGCTGACTTGCGCGCCCAGCGTGACCACGTTGTAGGCCACGTTGGCACTGCCACCCAGGCGGTCTTCCTCGCGCGTCACGCGCACCACGGGCACGGGGGCTTCGGGGCTGATGCGGTCCACCGAGCCGTACCAATAGCGGTCGAGCATCACATCGCCGACCACCAGCACCTTGGATTGCGAGAGTCGTTCAAGCGAGGGCAGGTTCATAGTTCCTCAATTCGACGCGGGGGGTAGCTGTCCCAGGCCTGGCAGCCCGGGCATTGCCAGAAGTGCTGTTGCGCCTCAAAGCCGCAGGCAGCGCAGCGGTAGCGTTTCAAGGGTTTGACGGCGCGCTCCATGGCGCGCGCCAAGGCGGGACGGCGCGCTTCGTCGGCCAGTTGTTCACGGGCAATCCATTGCGACGCGGCCACCAAGGAAGGCTCGCGCTCCAGATGGCGCGCATACCAGTCGCGCGCCGTGTCACAGCCTTCGGAAACGTCCAGGTTCACCAGCGCATCCAGCACGTCCAGGGAGGGTGTGGCTTCGTAATGCGATGTCAACAGCGCCTGCGCTTGCGGTGTGTGTCCCAGTTGAATGGCCAGGCTGGCCAAGCGCGATGCCAGCAGGGGCACGAACGCGGAGTTGCGCTGCGCCAGGCTCAGCAAGACCTCGTAGGCGTGCTGGGGCCGCTTTTGCTGGTCTTCCAGTTGCGCCAGGGCCAAGGTGGCACGCGCGGCCTGGGGGGCCAGGGCGATGGCTTGCTTGAGTAAGGCTTCTGCCTGCCCTGGGTCCGTGCCCGCCACGGTGGTGGCTTGTTCGCACAGGTAGTGCGCCTGGCGCACCTCGAAATTGCCTTGCCCGGAATGCGCCAACCGTTGCGCCATCTCGGCCGCCTGCGGCCAGTCGCGCGAGCGCTCGTAAATGCTCAGCAGGGCCAGTTGGGCTTGCGCTTCGAAGGCTGTGCCATCGAGCTTGCGCAGGCATTCTTCGGCGCGGTCCAGCAGGCCGGCTTTCAGGAAGTCCAGGGCCAGCGCGTGCTGGGCACGGTCGCGGTCGGCACCGCTGAGGTCGGCGCGCGAGAGCAAATGCTGGTGCACCCGCACCGCCCGCTCGAACTCGCCACGCCGGCGAAACAGGTTGCCCAGCGCGAAATGCAACTCGCTGGTGTCCGGGTCTTGTTGAACCGCTTCGATGAAGGCGTCGATGGCCTGGTCTTGCTGCTCGTTGAGCAAATGGTTCAGGCCCTTGAAGTAGGCTTTGGGGTTCTGCCGGTTTTCCATGCGCAGTTGGCGCAGGTCCAGGCGCGAAGCCAGCCAACCCAGGCCAAAGGCCAGGGGCAGGCCCAGCAATATCCAGCTCAGGTCAAAGTCCATGCACGGCGTCCGGCGGCGTAGCCGGCTGCACAGGTTGCGCCACCGTGGGCGCGACTGGCGTTTCTGTCACGGCCGGACCGCTTTGCGACTGGGCCTGTTGCGCCACACGGCGCTCACGCCACCAGCGCGGCACCATGCCCAACACGCCCACCACCACCCCCAGCACAAAGGCGCTCAGCACCACCAGCACCATGGGCGCGCGCCACTGGGTGCCAAAAAAGAAATGCACGGTGGCATCGTCCTGGTTGTTCAGGGCGAAAGCGAAGAGGGTAAAAAAAATGGCCGCCTTCAGCGTCCACTGAAGCAGCCACAGGAGATTTTTCAAGGGGATTCCTCTGTGACAGGCCTGATTTTAAGCCTGTCACAGGGTAAAACCCAAACCGGCATTTACTTGGCGGGAAGCTCCAGCAAGGCCGGGGTGCGGGCGTCCACCGCTTCGCGCAAGGCTTTGCCTGGCTTGAAGTGGGGCACACGCTTTTCAGGAATCGCCACACTCTCGCCCGAACGCGGGTTGCGTCCCATGCGAGGGGGGCGACGGTTGATCGAGAAGGTCCCAAAACCACGCAGCTCGATTCGGTGGCCCCGCACCAGCGCATCGCTCATCGCGTCAAGAAGGGTCTTGACGGCGAACTCTGCGTCGCGGTGCGTCAGCTGCCCAAAGCGGGCCGCCAGTTCTTCCACCAAATCGCTGCGGGTCATGAAAGCGTTCCGTCTCAGCCGTTGTTGTCCAGCTTGGCGCGCAGCAGGGCGCCCAGGCTGGTGGTGCCGGCGTTTTCACGCGATGCTTGCTGGTTCAGCGAAGCCATGGCTTCTTGCTGGTCAGCGGCATCCTTGGCCTTGATGGACAACTGGATGTTGCGGGTCTTGCGATCGACGTTCACCACCACGGCGGTGACTTCGTCGCCTTCCTTGAGCACGCTGCGGGCATCTTCCACGCGGTCGCGTGAAATTTCGCTGACGCGCAGGTAGCCCAGGATGTCTTCGCCCAGGTCGATCTCGGCGCCCTTGGCGTCGACCGTCTTGACCTTGCCGGTCACGATCTGGCCTTTGTCATTCACCGACACGAAGGTGGTGAAGGGATCGGCGTCCAGTTGCTTGATGCCCAGGGAAATGCGCTCGCGCTCGACGTCCACGGCCAGAACGATGGCTTCCACGTCTTGGCCCTTCTTGTAGTTGCGCACGGCGGCTTCGCCGGTTTCGTTCCAGGACAGGTCGGACAGGTGCACCAGGCCGTCGATGCCGGCAGCCAGGCCCACGAACACGCCAAAGTCGGTGATCGACTTGATCGGGCCCTTGACGCGGTCGCCACGCTTGGTGTTTTGGGCGAATTCTTGCCAGGGGTTGGCACGGCACTGCTTCATGCCCAGGGAGATGCGGCGCTTGTCTTCGTCGATTTCCAGAACCATGACTTCGACTTCTTCGCCCAAAGACACGATCTTGTTGGGGGCCACGTTCTTGTTGGTCCAGTCCATTTCAGACACGTGCACCAGGCCTTCGATGCCGGGCTCGAGTTCCACAAACGCGCCGTAGTCGGCGATGTTGGTGATCTTGCCGAACATGCGGGTGCCTTGGGGGTAGCGGCGGCCAACGCCCATCCAGGGATCGTCGCCCATTTGCTTGAGGCCCAGGGACACGCGGTTTTTCTCGGTGTCGAACTTGAGGATCTTGGCGGTGATTTCCTGACCGGCTTGCACCACTTCGCTGGGGTGGCGAACACGACGCCATGCCATGTCGGTGATGTGCAGCAGGCCGTCGATGCCGCCGAGGTCGACGAATGCGCCGTACTCGGTGATGTTCTTGACCACGCCGTGAACGATGGAGCCTTCTTTCAAGGTTTCCATCAGCTTGGCGCGCTCTTCGCCCATGGAGGCTTCCACCACGGCGCGGCGGCTCAGCACCACGTTGTTGCGCTTGCGGTCGAGCTTGATGACCTTGAATTCCATGGTCTTGTTCTCATAGGGAGACAAGTCCTTGATGGGGCGGGTGTCGATCAGCGAGCCGGGCAAGAAGGCGCGGATGCCATTGACCAACACGGTCAGGCCGCCCTTGACCTTGCCGCTGGTGGTGCCGGTGACGAACTCGCCAGACTCCAGCGCTTTTTCCAGGGACAGCCAGGAAGCCAGGCGCTTGGCGGTGTCGCGGCTCAGGATGGTGTCGCCATAGCCGTTTTCAACGCTGCCAATGGCCACAGACACGAAGTCGCCAGCTTGGACTTCGATTTCGCCCTGGTCGTTCTTGAATTCCTCGATGGGCACATAAGCCTCGGACTTGAGGCCAGCGTTCACCACGACGTGGTTGTGCTCGACACGCACCACTTCGGCAGTGATCACTTCACCCGTGCGCATTTCGGCGCGCTTCAGGGATTCTTCAAACAGGGCGGCAAAAGATTCAGACATGTTTTTCCTTGACCGGCAACAGGGAAGAAGTCAGCACCATTGCTGAACGACAGGGTTCTGTTGTCGGCGGTGGGTTGCGGCTAGACCGCAGGTTAAGTTGTGTGATCCTGTTCGCCAGTGCGCATGCAGCGCGGCGGGAGCGAACAGGGCCGGGGCAGTCGCGCTGACGAGTCAGAACGGCTGTTTGCGTTGCCACCAGGCCAACACCTGGTCCACCGAGGCTTCGGTGGACAACTCGGAGTTGTCGAGGGACAGCGCCTCTTGCGCTGGCTTCAAAGGCGCCACGCTGCGGGACGAGTCCCGGGCGTCGCGCGCTTCCAAGTCAGCACGAAGACTGTCGAGTGTAACCGAAAAACCCTTTGAAATCAACTGCTTATGGCGCCGCTCGGCGCGCTTGGCGGCGCTGGCCGTCAAAAACACCTTCAAAGGGGCATCCGGAAAGATCACGGTGCCCATGTCACGGCCATCGGCCAGCAGGCCCGGCAGCTGGCGAAAGCCATGCTGCAAGGCGACCAAGGCCGTGCGCACGGCCGGCAAGGCCGAGACGCGCGAGGCGTTCATGCCGGCCTCTTCGGTGCGAATGGCCTCGGACACATCGTCGGCGCCCAGCCAGACTTGCTCGCCTTGAAAGCGAACCGGCAGGGTGCGGGCCAGGTCGGCGATGGCTGGTTCGGCGCTGGCATCCAGCGGCAGGCCGGCGCGGGTGGCCGCCAGCCCGGTCAGGCGGTAGAGCGCACCCGAGTCGAGGTAGTGGTAGCCCAGGGTTTGCGCCAGGCGCGCCGCCAGCGTGCCCTTGCCCGAAGCGGTCGGGCCGTCGATGCAAATCACGGGGACAGTGTGCGCCTGCGCCACGGAGAACAAGGCCTCAAAGTAGTCGGGGAAGGTTTTGGCCACACACTTGGGGTCTTCAATGCGCACCGGCACCTGGTCTGCATTGAAGGCGGCCAGGGAGAAGCACATGGCGACGCGGTGGTCGTCGTAGGTGTGGATGCTGGCCGCGCGCCAAGCGCCGGCGGGCAAGGGGTGAATGCGCAGCCAGTCGGGGCCTTCTTCGACGCTGGCGCCGAGCTTGCGGCATTCGGTGGCCATGGCCGCGATGCGGTCGGTTTCTTTCACCCGCCAGCTGGCGATGTTGCGCAGCGTGGTGGGGCTGTCGGCATACAAGGCCATCACCGCCAGCGTCATGGCGGCATCGGGGATGTGATTGCAATCGAGGTCGATGCCCTTGAGGGGCCAGGCGCCACGCTGAATGTGCAAAGCGTTGGCATCGCTGGTGATGCGTGCCCCCATCAACTGTGCCGCCTCGACAAAACGGATGTCGCCTTGAATAGAGTCGGCGCCCACGCCTTGCACCGTGATGCCCTGGCCTTGTGCCAGCGCGCCCAACGCGATGAAGTAGCTGGCCGAGGACGCATCGGCTTCCACATGGATGCTGCCGGGGCTGCGGTAATGGCTGCCCGTTGGAATGACAAAGCGCGACCAGCCCTCGCGCTGCACCGCAATGCCGTAGCGGGCTAACAGCTTCAGGGTGATTTCAATGTAGGGCTTGGAAATCAGTTCGCCCACCACGTCGATGGTGATGGCGCGTTGTGCGGCGGCCAAAGGCAAGGCCATCAGCAGCGCCGTCAAAAACTGGCTGGACACATCGCCGCGCACCTGAATGGGCGCCTCCAGCACCAGGTTCGGCTCACGAATGCGCAGCGGGGGGTAGCCTTCGTTGCCCAGGTAGTCGATGTGACAACCCAGCAGTCGCAACGCATCCACCAAGTCGCCAATGGGGCGCTCATGCATGCGCGGCACGCCCTTGAGCGTGAAGTCGCCGCCCATCACGGCCAGGGCCGCCGTCAAGGGCCGCATGGCGGTGCCGGCGTTGCCCATGAAAAATTCCAGAGCCTGCGTTTTTTGCAAGCGCCCGCCCAGTCCCGTGATGGTGACCGTGGTGCCGTCTTGTGCCACGCCGCAGCCCAATTGCCGCAAGGCGGCGAGCATCACGCGGGTGTCGTCCGAATCCAGCAGGTCGTGGACGGTGGTGGTGCCTTCGCACAAGGCAGAGAGCAGCAGCACCCGGTTGGAAATGCTTTTCGAGCCCGGCAGCAACACCGCGCCCGTGGCACCGCTGAGGGCGGGAAGGTCAAGGAAGGCCGTGGCGTACATGGAAGTGGCTCGGGGTAAAGGCTTCAGGCGGCGTCGCTGGGATCGCTCAAGCCATTGAGTTGCCATGCCGCACGGGCCACACTGGCTTGCTCAATCAGTTGCTCAAGCGCTGTGGCATCTTGCGTTTCAATGGCGCTTTCCATTTGCGCCAAGGCCGCGCGGAAATGGCGTGACTGAGCCAGCACATCCTGCTGGTTCATCAGCAGGATGTCGCGCCAAACGGCGGGTGCGCTGGCCGCAATGCGAGAAAAGTCGCGAAAACCCGGGCCGCCCATTTGCATCATGGCGTGGCCCTGCGGTTGAGCCAGCAAGGCATTGATGGCGGCAAAGGCCAACAAATGGGGCAAGTGGCTCACAGCCGCAAAGGTGGCATCGTGGGCTTCGGGGCTGAGTTCGGAAACCGTGCTGCCCACGCGCGCCCAAACTTCACGGGCCAATTGCACATGGCCCGCGGGTGTTTCAGGCAACGGGGTGAGGATGGTTTTGCGTTGTTGGTACAGGGTCGCCTCGGCGTGCTCGATGCCCGCGACTTCTTTGCCAGCAATCGGGTGCGCAGGCACAAAGCAAGGCAGGCGCTCTCCCAGGGATGCACGTGCCGCAGCAACCACATCGCATTTGGTTGAGCCCACATCCATCAGCAAGGCTTGGGGAGAGAGCGTGGTGCGCAAGGCTTGCAGGCAGGCTTCGGTGGCGCGCACGGGCACGGCCAGCAACACCAGATCGGCCCCTGTAACCGCTTGGCCAATGCTGTCACAAGCGCGGTCAATCACCTTCAAGGCCAGCGCGCGTTGGCGCGTGGCCTGAGATGCGCTGAAGCCGGTGATCTCGTTCACGCAGCCTTTCGCGCGCAAGGCCAGCGCAAACGAGCCACCCATCAGGCCGCAGCCGATCAGCGCGAGCCGCTCGAACTTCATTCGTTGACGGGGTAGGACCCCAGCACTTTGTAGAAGGCGCACAGGCCTTGCAGTTCCTGCAGGGCCGCCGCGACATGCGGCTGAGAAATATGGCCCTGGATGTCGATGTAGAAGTAATACTCCCACTGGCCCGATTTGGCGGGGCGCGACTCAAAGCGGGTCATGGACACCCCATTGTTTTTCAGCGGCACCAGCAGGTCATGGACGGCGCCGGGCCGGTTCGGCACCGACACCACCAGGCTGGTGCAATCGCGGCCGGAGGCGGGCGGCGTGGCCAGGGTTTGCGGCAGGCAGATCACGGCAAAGCGGGTGCGGTTGTAGGCCTCGTCCTGAATGGCGTGCGCCACGATGTGCAGGCCGAATTGTGCTGCGGCGCGCTCGCTGGCCAAGCCGGCCCAGGCCGGGTTGGTGGCCGCGAGGCGTGCGCCTTCGGCGTTGCTGGAGACTGCGCGGCGCTCAGCATGGGGCAAATGTTGCGACAGCCAGGCCTGGCACTGTGCCAGGGCCTGCGGATGCGCCATCACCACCTCGATGTCTTGCAGCGAGTTCGATTGGCGCAGCAGGTTGTGGCGCACCAACAGGCTGACTTCGCCCACCACATGCACCGGTGAGCGCAAGAACAGGTCGAGCGAGCGGGCCACCACGCCCTCGGTGGAGTTTTCCATGCCCACCACGCCGTACTGGGCGGTGCCCGCCGCGGTGGCGTGAAACACTTCGTCGAAATTGGCGCAGTAAATCAGGTTGGCGGCGCTGCCGAAAAATTCGATGGCGGCTTGCTCGCAGAACGTGCCTTGCGGGCCCAGCACCGCCACGCGTTGCGGCGCTTCCAGGGCCAAACAGGCCGACATGATTTCACGCCAGATGGCGGCCACATGCTGGTTTTGCAGCGGGCCTTGGTTGGCGCCTTGAATTTTGGCGATGACCTGCGCCACCCGGTCCGGGCGGAAGAAGGGCGAGCCTTCCTGGCGCTTGATTTCGCCCACGGCTTCGGCCACCTTGGCGCGCTGGTTCAGCAGCGACAACAGCTGCTGATCGAGCGCGTCAATTTGCTGGCGCAAAACGCCCAGGCCTTCGGACTGAATGGGTTGGCTGCTCATGTGTGGCTCTTTTCAAACTCGCGCAGGTAGTCCACCAGCGCTTGCACGCCCTCCAGGGGCATGGCGTTGTAAATGCTGGCACGCATGCCACCCACCGACTTGTGCCCTTTGAGTTGCAGCAAGCCACGGGCTTTGGCGCCGGCCAGGAAGGCATCGTTGCGCGACTCGTCCTTCAAGAAGAACGGGATGTTCATGCGCGAGCGGCTGGCGGGCGCCACGCGGTTTTCATAGAAGCTGGACGCATCCAGCGCGTCATACAGCATCTGGGCTTTGGCGATGTTGCGCTGCTCCAAAGCGGCCACGCCTTGCAGCGCGCCTTCGCGCTGGCGCAGAATCCACTGGAAGGTCAGTCCCGCCATGTAAATGCCATAGGTCGGCGGCGTGTTGTACATCGAGTCGTTTTGCGCGACCAGCTTGTAATCAAAGGCGCTGGGGCAGGCAGGCAGGGCATGGCCCAGCAAGTCTTCGCGCACCACCACCAGCGTGACGCCGGCGGGGCCGATGTTCTTCTGGGCGCCGCCAAAAGCGAGGCCCACGCGCGACCAATCGACCGGCCGGGACAGCACATGCGAGGAGAAGTCGATGACCAATGGCGCTGCGCTGCCCAAGGCTTTCAGGTCCGGCAACTCGTGGCACTCGACACCGTGAATGGTTTCGTTGGAGCACAGGTGCACATACTGCGCATCGGCACTCAGTTGCCAGCTGCCCGGCGCGGGCAGGGCTGTGAAGTGAGATGCTTCGCCGCTGGCCGCCAAGTGCGGCTGGCAGTAACGTGCCGCCTCTTTGAAGGACTTCTGGCTCCAGCTGCCCGACACCACAAAATCGACCTTGCCGCCTCGGCTGAGGTTCAGCGGCACGATGGCGTTTTCGGCAATGCCGCCGCCTTGCATGAACAAAATTTTGAAATGCGCGGGAATGTTCAGCAGCGCGCGAAAGTCGGCCTCGGCTTGTTCATAAATGGCAATGAACTCTTTGCCGCGATGGCTCATTTCCATCACGCCCATGCCGCTGCCATGCCAGTCGGTCATCTCAGCGGCGGCCTGTTGCAACACCTCCAGGGGCATGGCGGCAGGGCCTGCTGAAAAATTGAAGTGACGCGTCATGCCCGCATCACTCCGCAGCGCTGGAGGCTTCGCCGCCTTCTTCGCCCTCATCGCCTTCGGCGACAGCGGCATCGTTTTCCACAATCCGCTGCAAGCCGCTGAGCTTGGCGCCTTCGTCCAACGCAATCAGGGTCACGCCTTGCGTGGCACGGCCCAGCTCGCGAATTTCAGACACGCGGGTGCGCACCAGCACGCCGCGGTCGGTGATCAGCATGATTTCGTCTTCCACGTGCACCAGGGTCGCAGCCACCACTTTGCCGTTGCGCTCGGACTGTTGAATCGCAATCATGCCCTTGGTGCCACGGCCGTGGCGGGTGTACTCGGTGATGTTGGTGCGCTTGCCGTAACCGTTCTCGGTGGCAGTCAACACGCTTTGCTGCTCGTCTTCGGCAACCAGCATGGCAATCACGCTTTGGCCTTCGTCCAGCATCATGCCGCGCACGCCCCGGGCGTTGCGGCCCATGGGGCGCACGTCGTTTTCGTCAAAGCGCACGGCCTTGCCGCCATCGCTGAACAGCATCACGTCGTGCTGGCCATCGGTGAGGGCAGCGCCAATCAGGAAGTCGCCTTCGTCCAGGTCGACGGCAATGATGCCGGCCTTGCGCGGGTTGTTGAATTCGTCCAGCGCGGTTTTCTTCACCGTGCCCATGGAAGTGGCCATGAACACATAGTGATCGCTGGGGAAGGTGCGCATCTCGCCGGTGAGCGGCAGCACCACGTTGATTTTTTCGCCTTCTTGCAGCGGGAACATGTTGACGATGGGGCGGCCGCGTGAACCGCGCGAGCCTGCCGGCACTTCCCACACCTTGAGCCAGTACAGCCGGCCCCGGTTGGAGAAGCACAGGATGTAGTCGTGGGTGTTGGCAATGAAGAGCTGGTCGATCCAATCGTCTTCTTTGGTGGCCGTGGCTTGCTTGCCGCGCCCGCCGCGCTTTTGCGCGCGGTATTCGGACAAGGGCTGGCTCTTGATGTAGCCACTGTGCGAGAGCGTCACCACCATGTCGGTGGGCGTGATCAGGTCTTCGGTCGCCAGGTCTTGGGCGTTATGCTCAATGACACTGCGGCGCGCGCCCAGCTTGGTTTGGCCGAACTCTTGTTTCACAGCGGTGAGCTCGTCGCCAATGATGACCGACACGCGCTCGGGCTTGGCCAGGATGTCCAGCAGGTCATCGATCTCGGCCATCACGTCTTTGTATTCGTTGACGATCTTGTCTTGTTCCAGCCCGGTCAAGCGCTGCAAGCGCATTTGCAGAATCTCTTGGGCTTGGGTGTCGCTCAGGCGGTACAGACCATCGGCGCCCATGCCGAACTCGCGTTCCAGGCCATCGGGGCGGTAATCGTCGGCATTGATCACGCCGCCATCGGCCCGCGAGCGTGTCAGCATCTCGCGCACCAGCTTGCTGTCCCAGGGGCGGCTCATCAACTCGCTCTTGGCCACCGGCGGCGTGGGCGCATTGCGGATGATGGCAATGAACTCGTCGATGTTGGCCAAGGCCACCGCCAAGCCTTCCAGCACATGGCCACGCTCGCGCGCTTTGCGCAAGGTGAAGATGGTCCGGCGGGTCACCACTTCGCGGCGGTGCTCCAAGAACACGCCGATCAGGTCTTTCAAATTGCACAGCTTGGGCTGGCCATTGATCAGGGCCACCATGTTGATGCCGAAGGTGTCCTGCAATTGGGTTTGCTTGTACAGGTTGTTCAGCACCACTTCCGGCACTTCACCACGCTTCAATTCGATGACCAGGCGCATGCCGGATTTGTCCGACTCGTCCTGGATATGGCTGATGCCTTCGATTTTCTTTTCGTGCACCAACTCGGCCATGCGCTCTTGCAGGGTCTTCTTGTTCACCTGGTAGGGCAACTCGTCGACGATGATGGCCTGGCGCTGGCCTTTGTCGATGTCTTCAAAGTGGCACTTGGCGCGCATGACCACCCGGCCCCGGCCGGTGCGGTAGCCTTCGCGCACACCGTTCATGCCATAAATGATGCCGGCCGTGGGGAAGTCGGGCGCCGGAATGATTTCCATCAGGTCTTCGACCGAGGCCTCTGGGTGGCGCAGCATGTGCAAACAGGCGTCGACCACCTCGTTCAGGTTGTGCGGCGGAATGTTGGTGGCCATGCCCACGGCGATACCGGCCGAGCCGTTTACCAGCAGGTTGGGCAGGCGGCTGGGCAACACCAAGGGCTCTTTTTCCGAGCCGTCGTAGTTGGGGCCGAAGTCCACGGTTTCTTTGTCGATGTCGCCCAACATTTCATGGGCGATTTTGGCCAGGCGGATTTCCGTGTAACGCATGGCGGCGGCGTTATCGCCGTCCACCGAGCCGAAGTTGCCTTGGCCATCGACCAACATGTGGCGCAAGGAAAAGTCTTGGGCCATGCGCACAATGGTGTCGTACACCGCGCTGTCGCCGTGCGGGTGGTACTTGCCGATGACGTCGCCCACAATACGCGCTGACTTCTTGTAGGCGCGGTTCCAGTCGTTGTTGAGCTCGTGCATGGCGAAAAGCACGCGTCGGTGCACGGGCTTGAGGCCATCGCGTGCATCGGGCAGGGCGCGACCCACGATCACGCTCATGGCGTAGTCGAGGTAACTGCGGCGCATCTCCTCTTCGAGGCTGATGGGCAGTGTTTCTTTGGCAAACTGGGTCATGGAAGCGGCCGATCTTCGGGGAAAACCAATCATTTTAGGGGCAGTGGCAGCCCTTTGATTTGTTGCGGGACTACAACAAACTCGCTTTCAAAACACAATGTGTACGCTTTGTAACGCGAGGGGGCTGATTGTGCTTTCAGGCTATGGCACAATAACCCCAGCTTGTGAGGTGATTTGTTCCCGCAATGCAATTTTTCGCAGCATGGCTGCGGTTGTTATGTCCCTCCAGAGGAGAACCATGAAGAAACTCAACAAACTGGCGATGATCATTGCCGCCGCCGCCTTCGCTTCCGCTGCTGGCGCACAAGAAGTCAACAACTGGCGCAATGCCTCGGGCGAAGTTTGGAAAAACGCTGCGGGTCAGTGCTGGCGCTCTGGTGCCTGGACCCCCGCCACGGCCGCGCCTGGCTGTGATGGTGCTGTGGCCCCGGCTCCCAAGGCTGCACCCGCTCCTGCACCCGCACCCGCACCCCAAGCTGCACCGGCTCCGGCACCTGCTCCTGCACGCGCTCCGGCACCTGCACCCGCTCCCGCGGCTGCTTCCAAAGTGACCTACGCAGCTGACGCCTTCTTCGATTTCGACAAAGCCGTGCTCAAGCCCGAAGGCAAAGCCAAGCTGGACGATCTGGCCAGCAAGGTCAAAGCCATCAACCTGGAAGTGATCATTGCCGTGGGGCACACCGACTCTGTGGGCTCTGACGCCTACAACCAGAAGCTGTCGGTTCGCCGCGCTGAAGCCGTCAAGGCCTACTTGGTGACCAAGGGCATCGAGAAGAACCGCGTTTACACCGAAGGCAAAGGCGAGAAGCAGCCTGTGGCCGACAACAAGACCACCGAAGGCCGCGCCAAGAACCGTCGCGTGGAAATCGAAGTGGTCGGTACCCGTCCCAACAAGTAATTTCTTCTGAAATTGCTTGCAAACCCCGCTTCGGCGGGGTTTTTTCATGGAGAGTCGTGATGACATCGCAGGTCAATGCTGATCCGGCCGAGCTGGCCAAGTTTTCAGAGCTGGCGCACCGTTGGTGGGACTCCGAAAGTGAGTTCCGCCCGCTGCACCAGATCAACCCCTTGCGCCTGGACTGGATTCAGGGCCTGGTGCCCTTGCAAGGCCAGCGCGCGCTGGACGTGGGCTGTGGCGGGGGCATTTTGTCCGATGCCATGGCGCGTGCCGGTGCGCAAGTCACCGGCATCGACCTGGCCAGCAAAGCCCTGAAAGTGGCGCAATTGCACGCCCTGGAGGCGCAAACGCCCAACGTGTCTTACCGTGAAATCAGCGCCGAGGCCCTGGCCGCTGAGCAGCCGGCAAGCTTCGATGTGGTCACCTGCATGGAAATGCTCGAGCACGTGCCCGACCCCGCCTCGGTGGTGCGCGCCTGCGCCACCTTGGTCAAGCCAGGCGGCTGGGTGTTTTTCTCCACCTTGAACCGCAACCTCAAGTCCTTCATGCTGGCCATTGTGGGCGCCGAATATGTGCTGAACATGTTGCCGCGCGGAACCCACGAGTACGCCAAATTCATCCAGCCCAGCGAGCTCGCCGGGCATTGCCGTGCCGCCGGCCTGGAATGGCAGAAGACCCGGGGCTTGTCCTACAACCCCTTGACCCGCCGCTACTGGCTCAACGATGACACCAGCGTGAACTACCTGGTGGCCACCCAACGACAGGCTTGACCATGCGCGCTGCTTGCCGAGCCGTGCTGTTCGATCTGGATGGCACCCTGATTGACAGCGCTCCTGACCTGGGCGCCGCCGCCGACAAAATGCGAACCGATCGGGGTCTGCCTTCATTGGACCTGGCCTTGTACCGGCCCATGGCGGGCGCGGGTGCGCGTGGCATGCTCAAGGTTGCCTTTGGCCTCACGCCCGAAGACCCGGACTTCATGACGATGCGAGAAGAGTTTTTTCGCAATTACGAGCAAGCCATGACCGTGCGCACCTATATCTTTGAGGGCGTGGTCGAATTGATTGGCCATCTGCAATCACGTGGCATGCCCTGGGGCGTGGTGACCAACAAATCGGCTCGCTTCACCGACCCGCTCACGCGCATGATGCCTTTGTTCTCCAGTGCAGGCACCATCGTCAGCGGCGACACCACGCCGCATGCCAAGCCCCACCCCGAACCCTTGTTCGAGGCCGCACGTCGCATGCAATTGGACCCGGCGCATTGCTGGTATGTGGGCGACGACGAGCGTGACATCGTGGCGGGGCGAGCCGCTGGCATGAAAACCGTGGCGGCCACCTACGGTTATCTGGGTGAAGTGTCTGATTTAAGCCGCTGGGAAGCCGACTTGCACATTGATTCTCCGCTGGGCCTCTTGAAATGGCTTGACTCGCCTTAAAATGGATTGCTTGGGGCTGCATTGGTTTCGACATGGGTTCGGACGCGTGGCAGGGCATGTCGAGGTTCTGTTACCTCGTAAAACAGCAGAAAAAAACTAACTGCAAACGACGAACGTTTCGCACTCGCCGCTTAATCCGGTGAGCCTTGCAACAGTTGGCCGATAGGCTGGGCAAGGGGGTCGCAAGACTTCCAGGCTGCAAGGGAACACATATTGGCTGGCATTCCTCCGGGTACCTTGGCGGGATGTGAGACACAAGGGTACTGGTTGGGCTCATAGCGTGCCGCTGCGCGATGGGTCTGGCGAGATCCAAATCAGACGGCTACACATGTAGAACTGTACGAAAAAGGCTTGTGGACGGGGGTTCAAATCCCCCCAGCTCCACCAATAAAGGAAAAACCAACCCTTCGGGGTTGGCTTTTTTTTGCCTACCACCGCGTGTTTACGCGGGTTCCTGCGGGTTCTTGCGGACTATGGAGAGAACCATTTCTGCCAGTAACCGGCGCGTTTTACTCTCCGTTTGCGTATTCTCTCTCCGACCCTTCCCACCCAGCGCAGGCCGAAGTCCGGAAGGCACGCCCGTCAACGCTATATAAATCAATAGGTTACGCGCGGACGAATCAATCGTTTTTTTCGTGGCATTGGTAGGCTGAGGGGACGGCACGTACGCTAGATTGACTTTAGGTTTTGAGTCAGCCGCAACAAGAAATCGTTAATATTCAATTTTCTACTCCTGACCCTGGTACTAGCATGGAAATCATTCGAAGCAAAGAGTTTCAAGGTACCCGACCTTGGGACGCTCTTCACGTTGCCACGCTCGCAGGCACCAGCGTTCGCTTGCACTGGACGGATCAGCCCTACGTCTGGCACATCAACGATGGGCAAGAAGTCTTTGCTGTGATGGATGGCGTAGTGGACATGCACTACCGCATTGATGGCGTCGAGAAGGTCGTTACGCTCGAAGCGGGAGACTTGTTCTATGCAGAAGTGGGGTGTGAGCATGTCGCTCACCCACGAGTTGCGTCGCGAATTTTGGTGATCGAAAAGGAAGGCAGCGTTTGAGTTTCTGCTCAGCCTGAGTCACTTGCGCTTCAAGTAGGCAAACCTTATTGCAACGCTACGAATTTCAGGGTCATCAGCAGTGATAGGCGATACAACTGTTAGGCGTGAAGGCTCTGTCCCAGGTAGTCCCGGACTTGGAACAGATTTAGCGAGAACTTCGACGCGTCCTCGGGGCGCACGACGATGATCAATTTGTTGGAAAACGCGCGCTGGCTGCAGGCGTCGGTGAAGGACTGAGCAATTCGTTCGATCATCTTCTTCCGAGGATACGCGACACGTCCGCGTCCCGTACCCATCAACGGCATAACGATGTCACCGACCTCGGCCTTAGATGCAAGGTTGATCCACAGCTTTTCAAGCGCCTCGTCAATCATCTTCAAGTCTGACGAAGCGTTGCCGTAATCGTCCATGTGCGCCATCGCCACAAGGTAAAAATTTTTGTTCTGCGCGCTCACACGAGCGACAGTGCCAATAGGATATTCCGTCTTCTTGCCAGGGCGTTTGTCGTTGATGGTGAACTGTTCCCTCGAAAGCGAGGCTTCGATTTGACGATCAATCTCCGTAGTTTGACCGTTGAAGTAGTTGGTAGCCAACTGACCCTGCAAGCTATTTACAGCGATTAGCCCCGAAGACATGTCCGTATCAAAGGTTGAGTTTGTACTGATAATCACTTCGCCAGGGATCTTAAATAGGTCGCCAATCAGGACTTCGACAGCAAAGTCCTTTTGAGGAATCTTATAACTGACACGTGAAAGGGGCCTGCGAGTAGACAGCACATAGATCAGCGCAAGCACGACCAAGATGATTAACCCGTAGTATCTGTACTGGTCCTTCTTGTAGATATTGAAGGCATCGGCTAAGTCGACGCAAAGGTACAAGATACCCACTACAGCGAAGAACTTACCAATCGCTTCGCCGGAGAACAGTGCGTAGCGCCAATAGGCTCGCGTCATAATCGACTCGAAAAAGTACCTCATAGTCCGAGTTGCCTGTAGACATCGTCGGTGTAGTGGCGGTTCCCAGTTGTGCCCGCGCTGCGTAGCCGGTGGAACTCGTCTGGCCAGTGCTCCATCGCATGTTCAATGATGTTGTGATTGAACGAGGTGTACACCACCAGTTGATCCCGGATCGTCGGCGGGCAACGGTCATCCATCTGCCTGCTCCCGTTCAAGTTCACGCCGATGACGGGCAGACCAAGCCGCAAAGCAACCTCCAGTTCCCACTTCACGAACTTGGTCAAGTATCTAGTGCTTTCTCCGATAAGCACCACGAGCAATTTAGAGTTTGCAAAGCGTTCCCGAAGCTGGCGCTTTATGCTTTCTTCTTGGCTCGAATCCCGAGCCGTATTTAGGTCGTGAGCGTTGTGGAAATTTAGCGAAAAGCCGTCATGCGCCTTCCAAGCCGTCATAAGACGGTAGTAGCGCATGTCGTTGTCGCCGTCGAAGGCGATGTAAGTCTTATTTCGGTATGCCATTGGACGCGTCTCACCCTGGGTTACCGAATTTTAGAGCTTGTGGAAGGGAAATTTACTGAGAGTGCGTGCACGCCTTTAGGTAAGCCTGTTTTTGGTCGAAGGAATCACTCAGAAAGAACGTCCAGTTTGGCGCATTTCCTTGCTTACCCAGGCTCTCGGTCCATTTGCAAAAGTTTGAATTGACGACGTTTTCAGCTGCCAAGCGGTGAAGCGGTCGCCTTTAAATGTTCACCAAACTCTTTCTCGCTGATCCTCCCACAACGCAGGCGGGTCCACAGCAAGATCAAACAGCGTCAGGTGGTCCGGCAGCGCATCCTCCAAAATCGCCTCGACGATGTCCGGTGCCAGGGTGGTCAAGTTCACCATCCGGCTGACGTAACTGTTGTCGACCCCCTCCAACGCCGCAAT
>Ga0255095_1000014_pt1 | contig 145788 bp, 100 predicted proteins | sample Colum_Law_RepC_8_2_FD_188435 | JGI IMG/M metagenome (GOLD analysis project Ga0255095, IMG submission 188435) | Freshwater microbial communities from Columbia River, Oregon, United States - Colum_Law_RepC_8d | ecosystem: Environmental > Aquatic > Freshwater > River | place: USA: Oregon...
CTTCTGCCCTGTTCAGGCGAAGCGGACGCCGGCGATCAGGCGATGGTGTTCTGAGGCGGCGGGGAGAATACTGGAGACGGGGGCGCTTTACTGAGGATCCCTCTTCCCGATTCCACCCGCAACTTCAGCCATATGATGGATGAGCGTGTCTTGCAGGCCAGAGCACGCAATGTGAGCAGCAGCGTCCTTTGCACTGCCGGACCTCGCTTTGCTCGGTCCGGCCTGCATTCATCAGAAGATTCTCACCAGTACAACTAACCGAGATCAAACTTTGGAGCGGTGAAGTCATCTTCTGATGAGGCTTCTGAAACAGTCACTTTCGGGCGATCGTCTGAGGTCGACTTGCTGACTGGCGGTGTATAGGTCACCGTCTTCTCGGCTTCACGAGTTGCACTGCGGATCTCGTCCTGAAAGCCAGAGACGCCCTTCTTGAACTCGGCAAAACTCTTGCCCAGGTTCTTCGCCACTGACGGCAAGTTCTTGCCGAACAGAAGCAGGGCAATAATGCCCACGATCACCATTTCAAAACCGCCAACACCGGGAAGGAATCCCATCGCAATTTCTCCCTCGGAGGGCTCAACCCTCCAAACATATCTCGTTACCAGCGGAACAGGCCATCACGTATATCAAGAATCAAATGTTTGAGACTCCGGACACACTGCGGCAGGTGTTTTCCAAGCAAAAGCAGACCCGCGACAGACACGATCAAAATCTCAAAGGAGTCAGCACCCGGAAGGGATCCCATCGCAATTTCTCCCTCGGAGGGGTCAATCCTCTGCACATCGCTTATGACCAACGAAACAGGGCGTTCCGTACATTCAAGTCCAGTGCTTTCAGGATGGGCTCCGCTCCAATGAGGAACAAACTGAGCCCTCCTGCGGAACTCACTGCAGCTTGTCAGAACCCTCTTCGTCGCCCTCTTTCATACCCTTCTTGAACTGTACCAGGCTTTGCCCGAGTGATCGCATGGTCCCTGGCAGTCGATTGCCGAACAACAGCATGACAATCACCAGCACGATCGCCATTTCCATCCAGCCTGGAACCCAGGCAAAGATTGGTTGAGAAGCGATTTTCCACAGCAGATTATTCATCGGAATTCGTCCGAAAATTTGAGGATCAAAAACCCATCGGTCATGTGAACCATCTTACCAGTCTGAACGCGCGAAGTCTCAGGGGTATGAGGCAAAATCATGCCCGGGAATCCTGTTTCCCTCCGAAAAAGCCCCGCGCAGTTGGAAAAACCGGCTTTATCTCATCTGTTCAGCAATGAGAAACGCAATCTCCATCGCCTGTTCGTAATTGAGACGTGGATCCACCTGGCTGCGGTAATCGCGTGTCAGATCCGATTCGGAAAGGTTCCCGGGACCACCAATACACTCGGTGACGTCTTCTCCGGTGAGTTCCAGATGGATTCCGGAAAGTCGACTGCCCACTTCTTTGTGGATGCGAAACGCGGTAATGATCTCTGACATGATGTCATCAAACGAACGCGTCTTGATTCCATTGCGAGCTGTTTGGCCGTTGCCATGCATCGGATCACAGCTCCACAGGACTTTGCATCCGGAACGCAGCACCGCTTCCGCCAGTGCAGGCAACTTGGATCGGATCTTTTCGGCACCAAAACGATGAATCAACGTCAGTCGCCCCGGCTCATTATCCGGATTAAGGATCCTGATCACCTCGATCAATTCATCGGGCGCCATGGAGTTGCCAACCTTCAGGCCGATCGGATTGCGGATGCCCCTGAAGTATTCAATATGAGCCCCGTCGATCGCTCGCGTGCGATCACCGATCCAGGCCATATGAGTCCCCAGGTTGTACCAACCTCGCTGTCGTTCCATGCGAGTCAGAGCCTGCTCAAACAGGAGCAGCAAAGCCTCGTGGGATGTGAAAAAATCAACTCGCGTCAACTGCGTCAGTTCGCCCTGAGAGACAGCCTCCATGAATCGAATTGAATCGCTCAAAGACTCCAGCAACTGCTGATAACGCCGCGAACCTGGAGTGTTCCGAACGAACTCCAGATCCCAGTTCTCCGGATGATGCAAGTCCGCAAATCCGCCTTCGCTTAAGGCGCGGATGTAGTTGATTGTGAGCGATGATCGCTCGTACGCTCGCAGCATCAATTGCGGATCAGGTCGACGCTCAGCGGGCGTGAAACCAGAACGGTTGACGATGTCGCCACGGTAGCTGGGCAATTCGATATCGCCTCGTTTCTCCATGTCGGCAGATCGAGGTTTTGCGTACTGGCCGGCGATTCGGCCAACTCGCACGATGCGTTTCTTTGATCCACAGATCAGCACGAGGCTCATCTGGATCAGCACTTTCAGCTTTCGCAGAATTGTCCCGGAGTTACAGTCATCGAAACTCTCAGAACAATCTCCCCCCTGAAGCACAAACGCGTTGCCGTCTCCCGCCGCCGCCAATTGTCCTCGCAGTCGATCGACTTCCCACGCGGTCACGAGCGGAGGCAACTGCGACAACGTCTTCAGGGCCTCGGTCAGCTCGCCGGGATTGTCATAGTTCGGCTGCTGCAGTGCGGGGCGTTTCTGCCAGGAATCCGGGGTCCAGGTCGTAGTCATGATTCGAGAATGTGGTGGCTATGGAATTGCGTGTGATGAATCTTTGGGAAAAGACGCAACAGGATATCGCACGCACCACATTTTGTATTCCGTTCGCCCCATTTCCCGCCGAGATCTCCGGAACACACGAAAAGAAAGCGGGCGAGTCATCGTTGCGGGTGTCGATGACTCGCCCGTTGGAGCGTGGGCCAGCGCAGAAATGAAATACCGGCTGGGAGGAGGAGCTGGTATTTCCTGAGCATTAAGAATCAAAGAATCTTGATCGGTCATGCCCTTTCTGCTTGAAGTCAGAACGACTTCTTTCGCCCTGGAAATCCGGCCCATGAAGGAGTGCTGCCGGACGTCACGCTTCGCTCGCTGGGGAGTTTTCTGCCGCTGAACTCGAATTCTTCGGTCGGCTCAAGGTCGGAATCCCCTGCTGTGATGGGGGCGTTTCCTTTTCGAGAAGACTTGGTTGACTTCGATGTTGTGGGTTCCAGTTTTCGCGGCTCAGACCCCTCTGAGTCGCTCAGAAACTCAAAGAGGTCCGAATTCTGCTCTGTGGCTGGCTCATTAGGCTTCGCACTCGCGGGCTGACCTTCGACTCGTCGTGGCGTCGGAGCAACGATGGGTGCCTTCTTGTCTCGCTTCAGACGCAGGTCCACGTTCTCTGTCTGAGCACCACTGGTTGCGGTTTTAGGCTCTTCGGACTTCGCTGTGAGGGCCGCCTTATCGCTGCTGTCGGCTCCCGCGAATTCTTCCGTATCGGGGCTTTGGGAGCGAATGATTTCTCCGGCTGATGCACGTCGAGGTTTCGCGGGTGGTTTTGATCCTTTTGACACGGGGAGTTCTGGACGAGACGCCGCTTGGGCCTTCGAGTCCGCATCGCTCTCATTCGCTGCCAACATTTGTTCTCTGGGTAGCGTTAATTTGGGCATGCCAGCCAGTACCCAGCCGCGCCAGTTCTTCTCGAGCGACTCAATACCAGCGTGATCAAAGTTCGCACGAATCGCTTCTTCCCAGGTTCCTCGTTCACCGTCCGCGATAAACTTGAGATAAGCGTGCCGTCCCTTTTGCTGCACAAGAAAATCGGCCAGTGCGTATCCCTGAGCGTAAAGCGTCAACATCGGGCGCTGTCCCTGCGGATACTCCTTCATGGACAGCAGGTCACGCAGTGAGATGATTTCGTTCTTGTTGCGAATGACTTCATTCAGCAAGGCTAGCTGCTTGAGTTGTTCGGAGCGATGCTCAAACAGTGTCGCCGCGCCTTCGTCTGCCCAACGCGGTAACGGACGACGAAAGTGGCAGGCAAAAATCGTGTGATTAATCTCGTGTGGAAGCACCGAGTCCAGAATGCGTTCCAGAGTTCCCTGGACCTGCATTCGCCAGTTCAGGACCTCGCCACGCACAAACTGAAATGTTGTCTGGCCACCGGCCCCCAACGCACCTTCTCGAACTGAGATTCGGCAGGGGCGACTCCAGTTGGGCAGTGGTTTGCCGAGCCAGAAAACGGCCAGTTGACGGCGATAAAGCTCCGCGGCTTTGCCAACCTGCTCCGCGACTTCCGGACGATCTGACGTCACTGCAAAGTTAACGGTTTGGTACGTAGCGGCCTCAAGGCTCTGGCTGAGTCCCGCCAGTATGGCCACGACGGCGATGTATCGCAAAGTGCGAGCGTCCCTGCTCATTATTTGGATCTCTGTTTGCGTTCAATTGGATGCAGCAAGTCCGTTTGCCGCGTCGTGTGATTCTTCAGTTTTGACCGGCAGCAAATGCCGATCCAGCCCGAGAATCCTCAATCAATGATTGTTGGTCAATGTGGTTTAAAGCCATTCATAGTAGGTGCTTACGGCAATTCATTTTCTGCCAGGCCCTCACGTATGCACGAGATGGAACTTCGGCAGATTCTGCAGATGTTACAACGGTTGTCAGTTTTGCATCCAGAGCAGTTTTGCCGCAGGTTGTAATAGAAACTTCCAACGTGTCGTTCTGCGTTTGGTAATCCTGCCCGCTTGTCCACGCCTGAATGAATTTCCCGGAAATCATGCCGCCTATTCTGGCTGTTTGCTCCATAATTTGCCTTCTGCCTGCTTTTGCATGCCATTTCCGTGACGCTAGCATGCCGTCGCGATAGCTTGATACAGCGAACTTCGCAGGCTCTACGGGTCGCAGAAGATTGTCGCACGGGGCCTTAAGCGGAGGCGTGCGAATTGAAGAGCTGGCATGGTGAATTGATCTCAGCGGGGACGGTCGTCGATGAAGCGTGCATTACTGGTTCTGGCGTGCGTTGCCGGATTTTTCACAACGGCCCGCATTCATTCGGATCTCTCCGCCGATCAAACATCGACACCCCAGGAGGCGCTTCGCAGTAATCCTCCATCTGTCTTCGCGTTGACGGATGCGCGAGTTGTCGTGAGTCCCAACGTGACGCTTGAGAAGGCGACTGTCGTTGTTCGTGGTGGCAAGATCGAATCCGTCGGTGATGTTGCAGTTCCGGCGGATGCACGGGTCATTTCGATGGCTGGCAAGACGGTTTACCCCGGTTTCATCGATGCCTACTCAGAACACTCCGTGGCTGGTGATCCCCTCGCTGGGACCGCTCGGTACTGGAATGGACAAGTCAGTCCACAGATCTCCATGGCCGAGCATCTTGCTGCGAATGAAGATCTAAAGACTCTTCGGAAGCAGGGCGTTGTTGCTCAATTGATAGCCCCCGCGGCAGGTGTGATTCGAGGCACGAGTGCAGTTGTGAGCACCGCTGATGGAGAACCCAACAAGACGCTTCTGGCAGCGAATGTCGCTCAGCATCTGCATCTCACGGTTTCACGCCGAGGTCGTGACAGTTTTCCCGGCAGCCCCATGGGAGCCGTCGCGCTGGCGCGGCAGGCGATGTATGACGCGCAGTGGTATCGTGATGCTCGAATTGCCGTCGAGGCAGATTCAACCCTGCCCTTGCCTGAACACAACGATGCTCTTGCGGCACTGCAGGCGGTATTGAACGGCGCACAGCCGGTTGTTGTCAAAACATCGAATGAGCAATTCGTCTTGCGAGCCGATCAGTTTGCGGCCGAGTTTGGGCTGTCACTGATCGTGGTCGGCAATGGTCGCGAATATCGTCGATTGGCGGAGATCGCGGCAACCAAGCGCCCGATCATCCTGCCGTTGGCATTTCCAAAAGCTCCGAACGTGAGTACTCCGGAGACGGCTCAGGATGCGACTCTGGAGTCGTTGATGCACTGGGATATCGCTCCCGAGAATCCCGCCCGAGTTGACTCGGCGGGAATCTCTTTTGCGTTCACCACTGAGCGATTGGAATCAAAAGCAGATTTTCTGAAGTCGCTTCGCAAAGCTGTCGCTCGTGGGCTTTCACCGCAATCCGCCTTGAAAGCGCTGACAACAACGCCTGCTGCTTTGTTTGGGATGGACGATCAACTGGGCACAATTCAGTCGGGGCATCTGGCCAGCTTTGTGATCACTGATGGTGATTTGTTCGAGAAGAAGACTAAGGTCTTGGAGACCTGGGTTTCCGGGCAACGCTTCGCACATTCTCCTGAGAAGGTTCGCGAGGCTGAAGGCTACTATCGCCTTGATGTCCAGCCGACGCCTCAGTTCGATGGACAGCTGTTTGTTGAGATCACGGACGAAGACGGCAAACTGCAGGGACGAGTTTCACGCCAGCCGATTCCTGTGGAACCGATGAAAGAGAAAAAGAAGGCTGGAGATTCAAAGGAAGAGTCTGAAGAGAAAGATGACAACAGCCCGGAGTCTCCCGGTGAAGAGTCATCTGATGAACAGAATTCCGTCGCAGATGAATCAGCCAATGACGAGAAGTCTGGCGATCCCAAGGAAGACACGAAAAAGGATGTGCTGAAGCTGTCCGACGTGAAGCTCAGCGATACCGCACTGACGGCCACGTTGGCAGCGAAGGATTGGGGCTTCGAAGGCGTGATTCGGATTTCTCTCACGCTGACCGAACTGGATGCTCAGCAGCAGGATCGACCCGCGGGGCTGGGGACTATTGTTTGGCCGGATGGAGCAACGGCAAGTGTTGTGGCGACTCGCGTTGAGCAACCGAAGGAACAACACGAAACTACTGAGGAACGCACTTCTGAGAAACCCGAAGGCGATGAGGCAAAGTCCGGAGCCTCTGATGACGGTAGCAAGAAAGGCGGCGACAAGAAAGAAGAGGAAAAAGCTACTGGCCCTGCTTCATTCGCCGTGAATTATCCACTGGGAGCATTTGGACGCGAAGAGATTCCCGGACAGCCACGTCCGACTGCATTTGTTCATGCCACCATCTGGACATGCGGGCCGGCTGGCCTCATTGAAGATGGGACGCTGATTGTCGCCGAGGGAAAGATTGTTGCGGTTGGCAAAGAGATCGCCATTCCCGAAGGCGCGGATGTGATTGATGTGCGAGGAATGCACATCACGCCTGGAGTTATCGATTGCCATTCTCACGCCGCGACTGACGGCGGCGTCAATGAGGCGACTCAAGCGATCACCTGCGAAGTTCGTGTGGGTGATTTTGTCGACGCAAATGACATCACGATCTACCGACAACTTGCAGGCGGAGTGACTACTGCCAACATTCTCCACGGTTCTGCCAATCCAATTGGTGGCCAGAATCAGGTCATCAAGCTTCGCTGGGGACAAACAGGCGACGGGATGAAGTTCACCGAGGCACCTCAGGGAGTCAAGTTTGCTCTTGGCGAAAACGTAAAGCAAAGCAACTGGGAGAATGCCAACAATCGCTATCCGCAGACTCGCATGGGAGTCGAACAGCTCTATCGGGATTCGTTCGAAGCCGCTCGTGATTATGCACGCAAAATGGATGCATGGAAGCTGAGCCGTCGCGGCCTGCCTCCTCGTCGAGACCTGGAACTTGACGCGCTGCGAGAAATCCTGGACGGAGATCGCTGGATTCACTGCCACAGTTATCGTCAGGATGAAATCCTGGCCCTGCTCCGGATTCTGAAGCAATACGAGATCACGATCGGCACGTTCCAGCATATCCTGGAAGGCTACAAGGTGGCCGATGAGATGGCCAAAGCCGGCGCGATGGCGTCAGCGTTCTCCGACTGGTGGGCTTACAAGTTCGAAGTTTACGACGCGATTCCTCATGCCGGCGCGCTGATGCACAGGCAGGGTGTTGTGGTGTCGTTCAATTCTGACGACGGTGAGCTGGCTCGACATTTGAATCAGGAAGCGGCCAAGGCCGTGAAATACGGCGGGGTTCCTCGTGAGGAGGCTCTGAAGTTTGTGACATTGAATCCTGCACAGCAATTGCGGATCGATCATCTCGTAGGATCAATTGAAGTCGGTAAGCAAGCGGACTTCGTAATCTGGAATGGAGATCCGCTTTCAAACTTCAGTCGTTGCGAGCAAACATGGATCGATGGTCGCTGCTACTTTCATCGGGATGAAGACGATCGAATGCAGCGGGAATCGCTTGAACGTCGCAACGTGCTGGTTCAGAAAATCCTGGAGTCCGGTGAAGACATGCATGAAGCCGGCGAACGCGACACCGATCCGGCAGAGCTTTGGCCACGAGCCGACGAGTTCTGCCACCATTTTCGTCATCAGCAATCTCTGCGCACTCAGGCACAGGAATAGAGTCAGCCAGTTGTTCTCAGGAGTCTTACCATGAAATCAATCAACCTGCTGATCTGTTTGCTGTCTTGCGCGACGACGTTGGCTTCAGATCAGATTCCCGGCGCACCTCAGAAGAAGCCGATTGCTTTGATCAATGCCGTTGTGCATACGCTCACCGGGCCACCGGTCGAAAAAGGTGTGCTGGTCTTTGATCAGGGGAAAATCACCGCAATCGGCGCTGAGATCAAACCACCGGACGGAGCGGAAATCATTGATCTCAAGGGGCAGCATGTCTACCCGAGTATGATTGAATCGCATTCGCAGTTGGGGCTGACAGAGATTTCGTCAACTCGAGCCACGCTGGACTTTGCAGAATCCGGCACAATCAATCCCAACGTCAGCGCTCATGTGGCCGTGAATCCGGACAGTGAGCTAATCCCGGTGACTCGGGCCAATGGTGTCTTGATCGCAGTCAGTGCACCATCGGGTGGACTTGTCAGCGGCAAAGCCTCGGTGATGCAACTGGACGGCTGGACTTACGAAGACATGACGCTGCGGGCTGACGTGGGACTGATGATCAACTGGCCTCAGATACGAGCCCCACGGCCGTCTTCTTCCAAGTCTACGAAAGAAGAAAGTCGTCCGGATGAACTCAAGACCTTGAGAACTCTATTCGAGCAATCGAGAACATACGGGAAAGCTCGCGCGGCATCCCCGATGACTCAGGATTTTGACAGTCGACTGGAAGCCATGCAGCCGGTTGTGACCGGTAAGATTCCCTTGATCGTGGCCGCAGATCGTGCTCCGCAGATTCAATCAGCAGTGGCTTTTGGAGTCGAACAGAATGTTCGAGTCATCATCTTTGGTGGCTACGATAGCGAAGCGTGTGCGGAGTTGCTGAAACAATACAACGTGCCGGTGATCATTGACGCGATCCACAAGGATCCTCGCCGAGATCACGACGACTACGATGCGGCTTTTACGTTGCCGGAGCGATTGCGAAAAGCGGGTGTGAAGTTCTGCATTTCGGGCTCCGGACGTTCTGAATCGTGGAATACTCGCAACCTGCCGTATCAGGCCGCAACCGCTGCGGCCTATGGACTTCCATACAACGATGCGATGCGAGCTGTCACGGTTTATCCGGCCGAGATTCTGGGCATTGTTGATCGAGTCGGCACGTTGGAGAACGGGAAAGATGCGACTCTGTTTGTTTGCACCGGGGATCCTCTGGAAACAGAATCGCAGGTGACGGCCGCGTGGATTCAGGGCCGGAAAGTGGACCTTAGCAGTCGGCATACGCAGTTGTTTGATAAGTACTCTGAGAAGTACCGGCGGCTAGAGGACAATCGATAATGATTGTTCGCTGAATAGTGCTCTGCAAATGGATCCGGGCATCCTCACTGAAGCCACCGGAAATTTCGGATTTCAAATTTGAGATTTGAGATTTCAGGAAGCTCGCAGCGACCTCCGCCCGATCATCGAATCTGCGCCACCAGTTGCCGCAGTTTGTGCTCGTCGATGACGACTCCCTTGGGCTGCTGTTTAACCAGCTCCATAATCTTCAGCACGTCCCGGTCGTCAGCCGTAATCGCCAGTTCTGCTAATCGATGAGCGACGGCTTTACGACCGCAATGTCGTCCGAGAACCAATTGCAGCTCGCCACCGCCCACAACTTCGGGGCGGAACGGCAGATAAGTGTCAGGATTTTTCAGCAGTCCGTCCTGGTGAATTCCAGCTTCGGTCGCAAAGATATTGGCACCGCCAATGGGCTTCATGCGAGAAATCATCACTCCGGTGAGTTGAGCGACAAGCTGACACAAAGGAGCCAGCTTCGTTGTATCAATGCGAAACTTACGATGATATTGATCGCCATGCATCGCCAGGGCCATAGCCACTTCTTCCAGAGAAGCGTTGCCAGCTCGCTCACCAATTCCATTGACAGTGCACTGCACAACGTTGGCCCCTTCTTCGATGCAGGCCAGGGTATTGGCGACGGCCAGGCCCAGATCGTTATGAAAATGGACAGCGAGCAAAGCACGATTCAGATTTGGCACGCCGTCCTGAATCGCCTTGATGAAATCGGCGGCCTTGCGCGGCGTCAGTAGTCCCACGGTATCCGGAAAACCAACGGTGGTCGCACCGGCATCGATAGCTTCCTTGTAACACTGGCAGAGATAATCGACTTCGGTACGGCTGGCGTCTTCCGGGCTGAAGGCGACGATTCGAAACTTGTCTGCCGCGTATCCCACAGTCTGGGAGATGATGTTCAGAATCTCTGAGCGACTTTTGTTCAGCTTGTGAACTCGATGCAGCGGACTTGTTCCGCAGAACAGGCTGACCCCCTTCTTATGCAGAGGATTTCCGTCGAGAGCTTCAGCGGCGATATCGATGTCGGAACGGACAGTTCGGCATAATGCAGTCAGAACTGGCTTCTTAATGACTCCAACCATCATGCGGATGGCTTCAACGTCAGCGGCAGAACTTGCCGGAAACCCTGCATCAAGAGAATGGATGCCTGTTTCTTCCAGTGCCCGAGCGATCCGCAACTTTTCGTGAGGCTCCAGCGTGGCCCCGGGCATTTGTTCCCCATCGCGAAGAGTCGTATCGCTGAAGAGAACAGTGCCGCTGCGTTTGTGGTGGGAGATAATCGCGTGCCGAACTCGCGCGGCGATCTGGTCCGAAATCTTTTGGACGGCACGATTCTGGGCCATGGGAGTCTCTGAAAAGAACTGGCCGCCGATTAACGCGCGAGCCTGAAAATGTTACCAGGGAATTCGGGAGACTTACGCGACGACCGACCATTGCGTCAAGTGATCAATGACGCCAGCCCCAGCGTCAAAGCGGCCAATATCGCTGGTTTACGGCCCCTATGAGTGCCATCGAAGGAGGTAGGCGGTGCCATTGGGACTTTCGTTACCATCGATTCTTCCGGCTCGATCCGCAAAATCGAAACATTTTCACAAGTCAATGGAAATGACGGATCGATATCAGGAAGGACGCTGGTACGCCGGCGTTCAGTGTCTGGATTTAAGTGTCAGGGCACAGCCCGATCCAGAATCTGTCAGGCAGGATAGTACTCATGAAAACTCCCACTCTACTTTCAGGGAAGAACTCAATGCAGACGTTTCGCAGACAAATACGACGAGGGGTCGTGCTGACGGCGATCTGCTTAATGACGCTTTCGAACAGCGGATGTACGCTGACCGGCGGCTTCATCGGAGTGATGTGGGAGTCGATGCTCTTCTGGAAGACGCTTCCTGCGGTTCCAGTACCAGCTCGTGCCAGCCAGTTGATGGAAGACAAGCTTCACGAAGATGAACGCTACAACAAGGTTCCCGTGCTGGATCCGGTTGAAGGCGACGTCTTCTGCGTCGACCCTCCAAGCGAAGATCAGGTAATTCGAGCCCTTCCTGATGACGGGGCGGGCGGGTTTGCCTTCTTCCAGGAAACTCAACTGAACAACGTGCGAATCGTGGTTGAACCGCTCGTCGATCGCCTCGACGAATGCAAAGTGTATCCACTGGTTGGCCCCTGCCGACTTCACCACTGCCACTACAAGTGCACGATTTACTACGACAAGACCATACGCTCCTACTGGCCGGTTCCTTTCAGCCACGTTGACCAGTCAGAAGAAGTGGTCTACATCGACAAAGACCATCTGATTCGCTGTGCTGGCCCGACCGTTCAGTAATCAGCAGAAAAACTCAATAGTAAGCTTAAGCCCGGCCTTTTCAGGTCGGGCTTTTTTGTTGGCTGGTCACAATTCTGCCTGACAGTCATCGCAGACGATCTGCGGCGAAGATAAGATTCGGGAGGAAAGCGTGACAACAGGTGGGGCGGCATTCGGTTCAATGAGGCCCCCACATCTGTGATTTGCTGACGAGCATTCGTCTGAATTCAAGGTTTACCGGTGGCTGATTCGCTAACAGACGAACGAAACGGTGCTGCAGGAAGCTCACAGCTTTCTCGTGGTTCCGCTTCCACGTTGTCGGCGAATGCAAACGTCGCTGCGAGTTCAGATGTGGAAGAGCCGCTGCCACAAAAGATTGTGATCCATGAGCCGAATGATGAAAGCGACGAGCCAGAGATGGGGCCGGTGGTTGCGGCTCTGACGTCGGCCTCATCCGTCAGTTTCTTTTCCTCAGCGACTTTCCACTTGCTGACATTCTTGACGGTTGCTGTGGTCGCGCCTTGGCTGGGACTGGACTGGTTGTTGCCCACCGAGGAAATTCAGCCGCCACTTCAGGCAACTTTGGGTGACGAGGATATTCTCGGTGATCAGGCAGCATTTGAATTCGTAGCGGACATCAGTGACCAGTTTGAAAAGCCAACCAGCAGTCTCGAACAGTTGGCCGCAGAACTGCAGCGTTCCGAGAACGGTACTTTGCTGGCGGCTCAGGATGATGTCTGGAAGAGCATTCTCGGCAGCAAGGAGAATGATCCGACCGAAGACGGTGGCGGAGTGCTGCTGAAGGTCCCTGAATCCGGACTGGCTGTCACGAAGGGCAGTTTTACGGCGTTCACGATTCCTGCCAACCCAAAGCCACGAGAAGTGTATTCAATCGTGATTGAAGTCCGTCTGCCGGATGACGTGAAGGAATTTCGAGTCAGTGATCTGGTCGGAGAAGTTCGTGGGTCGGATAAATACGTCCAGAAGATTCCTTATGACAAAGATGCTCCCTACGCCGCTGGGTATCCCGTCGAGAATGCAGGCATCAAGGTGCTGACCAGCTCCTCCGTCCTGAACGTTGAAAAGAACCGAGTTCAGATCATCGTCAAGGTTCCCGGTGCGGCCAGGATGGTTAAAGATGTCATCAAGATCCGCTCCCGGAAGTTGAAAGAAGAGCAAGAATTGACTCTGGTGTTTGGCGTTCCTGCCAGTTCTTCGCCGAACGAGAAGTCTCAGGATGAATGATTCCCGTGGACTGCGGCAGCCTGCTGCCGCTTTGAAGTTCACAGCCTGCTGTGGGCAACCGTCTTAATTCGAACGATCTTTAGAGCCTCGTATTTGGCCGCAGGCTGCCATCACTAAAGCGGCAGCAGACTGCCGCAGTCCACGCCGGCTGAGACTGGCGATTCTCTGCACACTGAAAACTCTGCTTCTGCCAGCTTGCCATTGGCTCTGCTGGCTCGCTCAGTCACCAGCCTTCCTCCACTCCAACCGGATTCGCCAAATCACTCTTTCACTCTGACCGCGTTGTGGGTTTGCAGAGCGGACAAGCGGCGGCGGCTGATGTGTCTTTGCTGTTGAGATTCGACGCAAAGACAATTCCGCGAGCAGTCGTCATCAAGCCTGTGACAAGAACACTGATTCCGGCGATGCGGATCAGGCGACGACGAATGTTGATTGTGGCCATCGACAAACCGGCTCCCGTGATAACCATGACGGGGATTGTGCCAAGGCCGAAACAGAGCATGATCAGAACGCCCTTGCCGACGTGCCCAGAACTCGCGGCCAACGCCAGAAAACTATAAACCAGACCGCAAGGGAGAAATCCGGTCAGCAGGCCCGCGATGAAAACACCGATGTTCGAGCCGCCTCGAAAGAACTGGCTGAACACGGTCGTTGTCACGCATGGCAGACTGGACCGCCGGCGCACTCGCCACTTCAACCAGCCAGCTGCATTCAGGCCCTGTACAATCAGCAACAGTCCGGCGACAACGGCAAACATCGCCTGTGCCCAAACAGTGTTGCCCTGGGACCTCAAAAACTTCGCGCCGATCGCGGCTGAGGCCACGCCGAGAAACATATAGGTCAGCGTCCTTCCAAGACTCCAGCAGCATTGCCGAGCGATGGCTCCAGCGACTGACTTTGTCCCGAGGCTCATCGTCGCCGCGATTCCTCCACACATGCCGATGCAGTGAGCGGATCCAAGGACGCCGCTGACAAAGATCAAAGCAAGTTCGGTAAGAGTCGACAACATGGAAAAATCGATTACGTAAATCAGAGTTGGTTAGGATTCGTCGTCACAGACCTGGACGGAGCAGCATCTGACTCCGGGTCGAACAATCTTGCATGAGGACTCGGCAGAACAGCACTCCGCGACGGTTCGGCCGTGGTTTCGCCAGTGGAGTCTTTTTCAGACGTGTTACTCGACACCGTTCGAGCCGCAATGAGGCCTGTTGTTGGTTGTTCTTGTTCAGCCGCCGAGTCCGGCGAGTCAGCCATCAGTCGCAGTGAGTTCGTAATCACCATTAGACTGCTGATAATCATTAGGCCGGCAGCCACGGCGGGATTCAGTAATCCGAAAGCTGCCAAAACAACACCAGCAAAGTTGTAGCCAAAGGCCCAGAAGAGGTTCTGCCGGATGACTCGCGTGGTGCGACGCGCCAACTGCACGGCCCAGGGAATTCGGCTCAGATCATTGCTCAACAAACACACCTGAGCCGAGTCACGAGAGACATCCGCTCCGCAGCCCATCGCAATACCGACGTCGCTGACAGCCAATGCGGGAGCATCGTTGATGCCGTCGCCGACCATGGCCACCGTCGAGCAGCGTTCTCGAATCTCACGAAGATGACGGACTTTCTGCTCAGGCCGCAGATCGCATTCAATTTTCAATCGAGATGCAGGAGCCGGTGCTGGCACGATCTTGTGATGATGATCATGATCGTCAGCATTGCCAGCCGCACATTCCGCGCTGCACTGACAGCCGACTTCATGACAGTCGAGCAGGTTGCGTCGCAGTTGTTCAGCCTTGGCCGCACGATCGCCGGTCAGAACGGTGACCGGAAGATCCAGCTCTATGCAGCGTTTTACCGTCTCAGAGGATTCTGGACGCATGGTCTCGGTCAGCAGGAACATAATCACGGGCCGAGCCGCAATCGACACGGCAACCACCGAAGCCGCTTCCTGATCGGCGATCGACAAAGCATGAGCCATCCGGAGTCGCAGGCGAGGCGAGATATCACCTGAAGCCGTTACGAATTCCAAGCTTCCCAATCGCAATTGTTTTCCATTGGCGCTGAAAGCTTCAACCCCACCACCGGGAACTGAACGGATATCTCGCAGATCAATCGACTTGTTCCAGTCGCGTGTCTCTGCCGCATTACAGGCCCCGCGATTGGAAGCGGGCCATTCTTCGACGAACTGCACAACAGCTTTCGAAAATGGATGTGTCGATGTTTTCGCCAACGCCGCACAGAGCGGCAGGATGTCTCTTGAATCATGATCATCAAGCACGCAAAGATGCCGCACCTGCGGACTGCCGGTGGTCAGAGTTCCGGTCTTATCGAAGCAGATCGATTTGACGATCGCCAGACGTTCGATCGCTTCTCCGCTGCGGAACAGAACCTGATGTTTCGCAGCAGTACTTAGCGCGGTCCACACGGCAAGCGGCGTGGCGAGACCAAGAGCACAAGGGCAGGCAATCAGAAGCACGCTCAGTGCATGTTGAATGGCGACTCCAATTCCGGCTGACCAATGGGCGATCAACGTCAGAACAGCGACGCCCGTGATCAGAGGAAAGAACCACGCGGAAACTCGATCCGCCAGTCGCTGGTAATGACCTCGCGACAGACGAGCTTCCTGAAGAAGCTGCAACAATCGCCCGAACGAGCCAGCTTTGAAGACAGCGGTCGCTTCGATGATTACGTTACCCTCGAGATTCACGGTGCCGCCCAGCAGGCGATCGCCGGTGACTCGAGCTACGGGAACACTTTCCCCCGTGAAGACCTGCTCATCAACCGTCGTGCGTCCCTGAACAAGGATCGCATCGACAGGGAAGCGTTCACCTGGGCGAATCTCCAGACGATCACCGAGGGCAATCTCGGTGCACGGGACTTGCTCGGAGCCTTCGGGCGTATTTCGCGTGACGGATTCCGGCAGCAACGCGGCCAGCTGATCGAGCGCCTCGGTGGCTCGATGTTTTCCGGTGGCTTCAAACCAGCGGCCAAGCGTGACCATCACCAGGACTGTTGCACCGACCTCGAAGTAAACCGTTTCTGATCCTCGCAGCACATTCACCACCGAGATCACATACGCGGCTGCGACGCCAGTGGCGATCAGCAGGTCGGTCGAGAAAATGCGTTGGCGCCAGCTGATGATGGCGTTTTGCAGCAGTGGAATTCCCAGCAGACCCAGCACGGGCAAGCTGAAGATCATGCTGAGCCAGCGAAAGACGTCAAACAACTGCACCTGAAACGGGTCGCGATGGACGTCGTAGACATCCAGGGACCACATGGTCATGGTGAACGCCATGAGGTTCATCGAAAAGAAGATGGCGATTCCCAGCCGAACAATCGTCCAGCGAACCGCTCCTTCACGACCACGTTCCTGAGTGATCGTGTGTGCCATCCGACAGCCGAAGCAACAATAGACGTCGTCGCTGGCGGAAGCATCGGCCGTCGCCGCACTTAATGCTCGCGGCGACGGTGATCGAACTCCAGCCACAGGAAGTCCGCACCATATACAGCACATTGGCTCCTCGGAGTCATGCGCTGCCGTGTGGATTGGATCTGCAACCGTGAGGGAGGATGTTGTCATGGGGGCAGAACCAATTCAACCTGCATCGCCGGAAAGAAATACCGGATGATGTAGTAGACAGTACCGATCCAGAACCCGAGCCAGATGACTCGGATGTACCACGGAATCTCATTGCCGCGGTAATAGTGGTAAATATGTTCCTGTTCCGGCGTGGTCTGTTCGGGGCCACCGGAAGTTTTCGTATCAGACATTTCGATCCAGCTCCCGTTCGTTTTCGAGCATGTTGTATTTTGGCTGCTCCAGGTCGTGGAACATCCCGTTCAGGGCGGCCCACATCAGCAGGCAGAAGAAGCCCAGGCTGGCCAGCAGATAATTGACCACGGGCGTGATTGCGAAGCCCCCGCTGTCACTGACATTTTTCGTCAGCGTGATCAGCTCACCAAACTTCATGGCAAAACCTAGAAGGCTTGGAATGAGAATGATCACGCCGAAGACAATCGTAATTGTCCATGCACCAGATCGATTCATCGGACTACTCTTTCCATCAATTCAGGCAACCGCAATTCAGACGAGCGGCAGGGCTTCAGCCCTCCGTGTTATCATCACGGAGAGCTCTTTGTTCAAAACTACTTTGGAGCTTCTGTAGGAGTGGCCTCAGCTGGAGCAGCCCCTTCAGCCGCAGGAGTTTCAGCAGCCGGTGCTGCATCGCCAGCGGGTGCTTCTGCAGCAGGCTCCGCCTCTTCAGCCATGCCCTCTGCGGCTTCATCCTCAGCGGCCTCTGCGTCAGCTTCCGCCGGCTCAGGCTTTGGAAGCGCTGACTCGACGTAGGCCTCATAGTACGGATAACTTTCCTGCCATGACCCAAGCCACTGGACATAAGTCATGATGGCTAAGCCCCTCGCGTTAGGCTTGTCCGCGGATCCGTCGAAGAACCACGGATACTCCGGCATCGGAGATTCCTGAGACAGGCTGTCTGGCTTATAGAAATGGACCGCATGCCAGTCATTGGAACGACGACCGCCTTCACGGCAAAGATCCGGACCAACTCGACGAGTCCCAAACAGTACGGGCCGTTGCAGCTCATTCTGATACTCGGCTGATCGTGACACCGGCCCCCAGCGTTGCTCTTCGTTAGAGACCGGGCGAATGAACTGACTGTGACAATGCCAGCAGCCCTCACCAACATAGATCTTGTGGCCAACTCGAAGGGCATCGCCACACTTTTCATTCCACCACGCATCATGCTCAGCATCGCCACCCGGTGGTTTTCCGTAAGCCGCTTCAAACGCTTCCGGATAACGCCGAGCGAGATCTTCGAACTGATATCTCAGATTCGGATTGATCAGTTCCGCGACGGTCTTTTCCGGGATGTCGTTGTACATCAACCACGGAACAAGAGCGTTCGAAACAAAGGCGAGCACGAAGAAACCGATGCCCGCGATGTAAAAAATTCCCGACTTGCTTTCAAACATGGTTCGTTACCAGTTCTCAGATTTCCGTTGTCGTTTTACAAATGACCGAAACACGCGACAGGCCGTTTCGGAGAGGATCGAATGCTGATTTTTGATTGCAGATTGCCGATTTTGGATTTGAATCGGTGTTGGCTGCTTTGTCAGGCGTTCGCTGGTGCTGCTTTCAGGGTCTTAAAGATGTTGGTAATGAGAGCAATCAAACCGCCGAACATCGCCAGGCCCGCGATCGCTCGAATCGCCCAGAATGGGACAGAGAATTCGGTTGATGCATCCCATGGCTCCAGAGCGGCCCATGACCAGCCCTGAAACAATCCCAACAGAATCAGGTCACCAGCCATCACTGCCAGCCCGACCGTCGAGAGCCAGAAATGCCATTCGAGCAGCGATTGGCTGGCCCATTCCCGCTTCAGCAAACGAGGGAACAGGTAGATCATCATTCCCATGATCCACATCGAAAATACACCGAACATGACCATGTGAGCATGCCCCACAACCCAGTCACTGAAGTGAATAATCTTCTGGAAGGTCAGCGTGACCTGGAAAGAACACTGCAGGCAGGTCAGGAAGTAGAAGACCATTCCGGTGTAGAAGTATCGAACAGGCAGATTGGTTCGGACGATGCTCCAGTTGCCCCAGATCGATCCGAAGAAGTTGATAATCACAGTCGTCACAACCAGCTCCACGGCGATCGTGGAAACAACAGCTCCGTATTGCAGGAACATCGGGATCGGTGTGTACAGGAAGTGGTGAATCCCCTGCAGAGGATAGAAGAATGCCAGCCCCCAGAATCCAACCAGCGACAATCCGTGACTCCAGATTGGCTTCTTGATCAGAATCGGCACGAAGTAATACATCAGGCCCCAACCCAGCGGCGTTACGAACAGCCCCACAAGGTCGTGAATGAACAGCCCGCCGACGGCTCCGGCACTTGTACCCGACACGAAGTACTCAGGAATAAAATTGCCCATCGCATAGGTCAGCGGAGTCCAGATAAATGCGGCCATGAAGTACCACAGCGTCACATACATCGGTCCCTTCATGCGGGCGATAGGCGTTCCAAAATTCAGTGCGACAAGCATCACACCAAGCTGAGCAGCCGGGTCAACCCAAACGGGCGTCTCACCCCATTCCAACCCCTGTGCTTCTCCGAGCAGAATGCCAACCGCGGTGGCACCAACAACGGCCTGCCAAGCCGCAAAGATGAACCAGGAGAGTCGGCGATCCAGCACCGGCTGCAGCGTCAGGCGAGGAATCGCCCAGTGCAGACATCCGAGAAATCCATTGGCCAAAAAACCATAGGCTACTGCGTTGGTATGCACCATTCGCCAGCGACCTGGTGAGAATAACTCAATCCCGGCGAATGGGTTGTGCCGAATCAACTGCAATGAAACAAGCAGCCCAGCCAGCATCGATGTCGTCAGGAACGTCAAAGCTGCCGCGAAGTACCACTTGATGATTTTCTCGTCGACCAGCTCTTCATGAGTATACACGCTTTGAGTTTTCGGAATCGTTAGCGTCGCCATCAGTTATTGCTCGAAAGAAAGGTTGCTGATTCTTTTGTGAAGTGGGTCTGGCTTCAACCGGACAGGGCAAGCCCCTTGGCTCAGTCGGTCGGCCGCTTGTAAGGCACATAAGCCCCGAACGGTTCCATCAGAGCCATTGACCAACCGAAGACAATGTGAGTTGCCAGAGCGACCCACCAGGGAAGATACTTTCCGTCCGTGATCCAGTTGCCACCAAACATTGACGGCTGCAACCACGATAGAATCAGGTAGTAATTGACGAACCAGACAACTGTCCCCAGAGCGGTGCCCCAGATCAGCTTGACCGCCATCGACTTGTCTTCTGCAAAGCGGGCAATCACGGCATGAAACAAACTGCCAAGCACCATGCCCGTTCCGATGTAGAGGCAGCAGCCAAGGGCGAGTATCAGGCCGTCATCAATCACAAATGGTGACGCGCCGGTCTGGCTTCCAAGTGGCAAGGCCTTTTCCCCAAGAGGAAATGTCAGATAGACTCGAATGATTTCCAGCGGATACTTGCCGGCCACCGTGGAGCCGATGACATTGAAGAGCAAGCTCACCATCGCGGCGAAACCACCCAGCACGAAGCCCACCGTCACGTAGTACATGCTGTAAAAGCTTTGCGGCTTCCAATCGCGTGGAATGTCGCTTGCAGCCAATTCCGCCTCCAGGGACTTCACCTGCGCCTTCAGTGAGTCCAGTGTTTTCTGCTTGTCTTGTGTGAAACTCTGGTCAGCCATAAGTGAACTCGCCTGTGGGATTTCAAACTTCAGATTTCAGATTCAGAATTCGGTGCGATTCCAGTTCACGTCGTTGGAAGTACCCCGGAGAACTACTCTTCTGCACCCGCAGCGGCAGCTTCGGCAGGCACCGGATCGTTGTAAGGCTTCATCAAGCCGGCCGGAATTGCAGTTCCCTCACGCCGACGATTAGAAACGCTGAGCACATAGCTGACGAGATTCCAGATCGTTTCCGGCTCGCTCTCAAGAGCACTCTTGAATCCCGGCATTGGAGTGCCATTGATCCCATTCATAATGCGGCGGTAAATGTCGATCGGCTCCTGGCCGCCGTGCAGCATTCCCGATGTCAGGTCTGCAGCTCGCGTTGAGAAGCCCCAGGAATCCTTGCCGATGTTGTCTTTGGTGTGACCACGACCGTCGTCACCGTGACATTTATTGCAGCCCTTCGACAAGAACGCAGCACGGCCCAGAGCAATTCGCTCTTCGGTTAACTCGGGCTCCGGTGTCAGTGGCTGAGTCAGCGAGTGAGTCGCATCAACCCAGCGAGTGCCCACGACTTCCACAACTTCAGGAACGTATTCCGGGTCCAGTTCTTCTGACGCTTCGGCTTCGATGGCCAACTGATATTCCAGCTCGCCACGTTGAGCCAGCACGATGACGTAATCAACAACGGCCTCGATCTCCTTCTTCGGAAGAAGCCGAAAGTTGGGCATCGATGTTCCTACGACGCCTCGGTCCAACACGGCCATCAGGTCTTCGCGACGTGGTTTAGTTCCGTACGGCGTGGACGTAAATTTGAAGATCCCGCGAGTATAGTCGCGAGGGCGAGGATACATGCTGGCGGCGACGGGGCCGTTTCCATCCCCGTTCACGCCGTGACACTGCACGCATCGCTTGAGATAAACGTCCTGACCAAGCTTCAGATGCAATTCTCTTTTGAAGTCCGGAGCCTTCTCACTCACAAGCTTGGGGCGAAGCGCGGTGCCGGCGTTTTCGACGACCGCTTTGGTCACCGCATCACCGATCTCCGGGGCCAGCTTCGTCGTCTGAGCACTCGCGGTCCACTGAACCGGCTCAGCCCTTTGACAACCAGCAAGGCAAACCAGCGCTATCCCGAGACAAGAAAAGTTGCGTGCTGAAATCATTGAATACATGACCTGTCACAACAGACGAGTTTTTGCACTCCGATGACGCCTTCAAGTTTGCCTCAAAGTTTTCACTGCCATCAGACAACGCTCGACACAAAGCATTGAGTGTGCCAATCGTGGAGTTGTCACTGATGCGACGATAAGAAATCCCGGAAACTGGAGTCCTCAGTCAAGTCGGAAGTCATCTCAGGGAAGATTTGACGGCTCAAAGCCGCAGAAATCAGCGACGGCTGGCGTTCGATGGCGTATGGGAATTACAGGGCCCGGCAACACATGCACACATCGCCGCGCGCTTCGCACATCAGCCTTTTTGAATGCGTGACGGGCTGTCACACAAATGCACCACGAGAATTCTGCTGGCTCGCCGCACTTGCTGGTTGCCCTCGAGAAAGGCCATTATCAGTGGAAGCCTTGCAGGGCGTTGAGCTGGTTACGCATTATGTGTTTTCATTTAACGGCGAGCCGCAGACGTAGGGGAAATCCAGCGACGACGCCTGCGGCTTGCCGTTAAATAATTTGGCCATCAGCCGCGATTGCGGTATCAACGAAAAAAGGGCCGAGGAACCAGTCCTCGACCCTTTTGATTTGTACCTTCTGACGCAGCCATTTTCGAAGCTGTGTCGGAGAGTCGACTAGCGTGACATGAATACAACAACCTTGCCGACTTCAACCTTGAGCATAACGTCGTCGATGGTTGGCAGCGTGGTTACGATGCACTTCATCAATTCCTTGTCGACTGACAGCCATTCCGCACTTGCGGCTGGAGCAGACTCGCCAATGAAGTTGTACAGCTTGCGAATGTTTGGTCGATTGCGAATCGTCACAACATCGCCTGGACGGACCATGATGCCCGGCTTGTTGACGGTCTTGCCGTTCAACTGGAAATGGCGGTGAACGATACCCTGACGAGCCTGTGGGCGTGTCAAAGTAAACCCGGCGCGTCGGATAACATTATCCAGACGTCGTTCGCACAGGATCAACAGTGTCGATCCTGTATTGCCCGCTGTTCGCTTCGCGATGTCGAAATAGCGGAACAACTGGCGATCTCGGAGCCCGTAGTAGAATTTGATCTTCTGCTTTTCGGTCAGAGCGGCACCGTAGATGGTGTCCTTCTTGCGGCGCTTGTGCATCCCAGGAGGATACTCTTTGCGTTCCGCAGCTTTGATAGCTCCGGCGTTCTCGTAAACATTCATTCCCAGACGCCGATTGATGCGTCCCTTTGGACCTGTGTAACGACCCATTTCCCTGAAAAACTCCCATACTTTGCAATCGGACTCTGCACCATCCTGCGAAACGCTCGACAGGACCGTCACCAAATTTTCCGGAAACCAAGTCCGGAATACGACAGGCAAACACCGCAATTCATGCGGCTGCGTGCAGAGAAAAACCCCGCTGTCTGCTGTAAAGCGAAGCGGGAAACGGACAAAGGTATCGACAACGGGGCCAATGAGCAACATTGAGAAACACTGTCGGTGCGTAAAATGCCGGGATTTCGCACTCGTGATATCAGCGCCGTCTCAGAAAATTGCCAAAAACACGGCAATTGCCAATCTCCCACCCCTTCAGTCGCTTCATAGGACCAATTTTAACATCCTGAACTGTGGGGAATTGAACAGGGGCTAACAGTGTGAACAGAGAAGACATTCAACGCGGCTTTGGCTGTTCTCTGCTTCCTCCTGTTGAAAAACTCGCTGCAGCCGTCCCCCCAAAACGCGATCCAGATGTAATTGAACAGGAGCACGCAGAGGAAACAGAGCAGGCATTCAGCAGGCGACTGCCGCTTTTCCCTTCGACCTCTGTTACCTCCTGTTGAGAATACCAACCACACTCCGTTGAAGAGAATCGCTTGCGATCTATTGCAGCGTCGACAAGTACTCAACGAGATCTCTGAGTTCCCGCAGCGTCAGCGCGCGGTGCATTTCGGGCATGGCGGATTTGGGCGCTGTTCTGTCTTCCACAACGTCGGCTGAGATCGTCACAAGTTTGCCATCAGGCTGCTCGATGATGATCATTCCGTTCTCCTCGCTGCGGATCACCCCCGCCACCAACTGACCAGACTGAAGCACGATTGTGACTGATTCGAACCCCTTCGCAATCTTTGCACTCGGCTCCACCAGTGATTGCAACAACGACGCGCGGTCATGACGTTTCGCCACCTGATTCAAATCAGGCCCCGCAGTTCCTCCATTGACCGCGCTGCCGACTTTGTGACATCTGACACACTGTGCAACGCGATGTCCCACGAACAGACTTCGTCCTTGATCAGGACTACCGCCTTCGACGGCCGCTTGATACTGAGCCAGCAAGCCCTTTCCGCTTTGCTTCGCTTTGAACTGGTCGACAAGACTCTTCAGTTCCGTTGTATTGCGCAGCGTCGCGGCTTCAATGACTTCCAGATGCAATGCCGGAGCCAACGAATCCTCCGCCAGTTGCCGGGCCAGAGTCAGCAAGACTGCATCAGTCTGCTCCTGCTGCAGCGTTGCCACGGCGCTGATGGCACGTTGGCGTTCGAAAATCGAAGCGGCCGATGACTGAGCAATCTCAATCAGTAATCCTCGTCCCCGATCGGGCTCCAGTTTCAGTAACAAGTCCCGCGCTTCGGCTCGCAGGAGTTCAACATCAGACGCCAAAGCAGCATTAATGCTTACAGAAGTTTCCCGTGACTCTCTGGCCGCCAGCAGTCTTAACGCAGCCACGCGAACAGAAGAACTCTTTGAGGAATCCGTGACCCACGCTGCGAACTCACCATCTTCAATGGGAAGTTGATGACGATTAATCAAAGCAACCAGTTGACTCTGAAGTGTATCCGGCGTCGTTGCCAAAAGTGCTGGCAACTGATCCGCCAGAACTTCTCGACAATGTTTCATCATCTCGGCATCACGAGCAGTCAGAGGACGCCAGAAGCCAGTCACGCGATCTCGAGACGACGGTTCGGCCCAATCAATCAACGCCTGCAGTGCCTCCTGACGAACTGCAAAAGTACAGAGTGAACTTTGAGCCATCACGAGGACTCGCTGCAGGGAAACAACATCTCCCAGACGAAAATTGGCGTTCACAATTCGCCGCAACAGGGAATCCGGCATTGCGCCGAGCGGCGAAAGGCCAGTTGTCTCCGCAGACTTTTTCTCTGCCAACTCAGCCAGTATCCTCGTTGCGCATTCCAGAGGCAGATCGTTGATGGCTCGAGCCGCCTCCGCTACGACTTGAAGATCTGAATCCATCAGAAACGCCACCACTGAATCAACATCCGCAGAGTCTGGCGCATACGAAGGAATGTTAACACTCTCCGTAGAAACCCAGCTCTCCTGTAGTTCCAGCAGCCACTTACGAACCGTCAGCAGCACGGACATGCGGATCACAGGATCCTGATCGGTCGCGTAACGCGACAATGCGGAGCGATCTTTGATTCCCGTCAAAGCCATCACGCCGGCGTGTCGCAGCCACGGATCTGAATGCCCATTGGCCCGTAGCATCTCAATCACTTCTGGCAGCGCGGCCGCATACTTCGTTCGACTAACGGCCAGGGCAGCAAACATGCGAACTCGAGGATCCGTGTCTTTCAACTTTGAAGTTACCGCAACGGCGGCAGGCTGATAGCGAAGATCACCCAGAGTTCGCAGTGCCTGAGCACGGACTTCGGAATCCTCGTCGTTCAGTAGCAACATCAACCCTTCTGCCGCCATATTCTTCTGCTGCATTACTCGGCCTGACAAAGGCGGGTTGCCGGAATTCGCTTGTGATGAGGCCGCAAGTTGTGTTCTATGCGCATGGGCGGCGATTTGTCCCAGTCCCCAGATTCCATGCAGCCGTTTGAGCAGTGAGTTGCCGGCCGCGGTTGCATGAATGAACAGCGATGTTGATGGCTCACCTTTTGCCGCCAGAGCAAACTGGGCTCGCTGGCGAACACGCAGATCGACATGCCCCAGAAGTTCCGACAACTGTTCCGAAGGCAGGCCTTTGATACCTGCTCGCATCAGGCTTGTGGTTTCAGTAACGACAGCAGCCGATTGATTCGCCGGATCTGTGACTCGATAAATTCGACCGCCGGAGGAACCGCCATCCCAGATGAGATTCACAAAATCAGACACATACAACCGACCGTCATATCCGAACTCACAATCCGTGGCAAAAACAGGTTTCAAAAAATCTTGCTCGTCGACAATCTGAAACCCGGCACCACGTGGCACGATGGAAAACGATTCGATACCGCCATTGCCTGTGTAGTTGCACAGAAAGAAATGGTGGTCATAACGTTCTGCAAGACCCGTCCCCGGATAGTAAGTGAATCCCGACGGACCCGCGCCCAGCTTTCCGACAGGAGGCAGCAACCACGCTGGTCGATCATCGGCAACCGCGGGGGCCGCCGTTGAGACGGCTGAATCATTCGCAATTGGGGTGGCCGCAGCATGAGACTCCGACAGATGCCACATTTTCTCCGCGTGCCACGGGCCGGTCAGATAGGGTTCCGGCAAACTTTGAAACGCCATGTTCCAGCCACTGTGTCCGCCTTCGATCACATAGACCAGTCGGGAGTGATCTCCTTTGTCACAATTGTTGTCAGCGGCAAACAGGTTGCCGTATTTGTCGAAGATGATTTCCTGCGGATTTCGGAGTCCACGCATCACGACTTCCATTTCGCTTCCATCGGGCAGACAGCGAAAAATCGCACCATTACGCGGACCGTGCAGAGTCATCCCTTCGCGAGTTCTTAGATGAAACCCGCGATCGCCGACCGAAAAATACAGCTTCCCATCCGGGCCCCAGCATAAGCCATGCAGATCGTGGCCAAGAAACCCGGCGTTAACTCCAAAACCAGATTGCACGATCGACCGTTCGTCGGCCACTCCATCCCCGTTGGTATCTCGCAGACGCCAGAGATTGGGAATGCAGGTGAAAAACACATCGCCGTCGGTGGCCATGACACCAGCTGCCATTCCATCCAGAGTCCCGTTAAACCCCGGAGCAAATACCGTCGACCGATCCGCGCAGCCATCGCCGTCGGTGTCTTCGACGAGACGTACCTGGTCGGCCGTCTTCGTAAACCATTCCATGCCGCCTGCGAACTCAGCGGCCCACTTTTCATACATGCGAAGACGGTCATCTGTTGTCTGAAGCTGCAGATCGTCCTCCAGAAGAAAGGGCCGTGTTCGATTCTCCTCTGTTCCAAGATTGAATCGGTATTCTTCCGCCACGAAAACTCGATTGTGTTCATCGAGCCCAATGGCCACAGGAGAAGCCAACTTCGGCTCAGCGGCGAACAGATCCACAGTCATCCCTGCGGGAACTCGAAAGGCCGCCATTTGTTTTGTGGCTGCTTCCGTTCCGTCTGGCAAATCCTGAGCCCGGCCCAAGGTTGCCATGATGGCGTTTGCGGCAAAGACCAACAGGCCACAGCAATACTTTTGATGACTTCGCAAAACACACCTCACTGATCATCGGGATCAGCCACCGACGTTGAACGGAGAAACTCTTCGGTAGCGTGAAGGTTCTGCCAGGCTTCGTCAAGGAAAGTGAGATGCGGTCTTCTGCTGTGTCGAGAACCCGGAAAGGTGATCGACTCCAATCCACGGCAAGATCCCTGAGATTTGATCCCTGGGGTTCAAGATTTGAGTTCTGAATCCGAAGACACAGAATGTCCAAATGAAGACCATTTCACCCATGGCTGATTGCGGAATCTTAAGGCAGGGTTACGTCCCAGACTTTTGAGCGACGAGATTTTCCTTTGGGGCCTTCGACGTTCAGCACGACAACAAATTCGCCCGGCTTTTCGAACTTGTGTGTGGGATGTTGGTCGTTTGAGGTCGTGCCGTCGCCGAAGTCCCAATGCCACGTGGTGATCTCGCCCCACGACAGATCGCGAAATGCGACGGTGCGATCTTCGACGCTGATGACCTTGGACGACCAATCGGCCTCGACCGGTTTTCGCAGACTGGCTTCGATCGGTTTCAGACGAAAGGCAACAAGATCTGACGCATCTCCGTACATCGTCGTCTTGTGCGACAAATTCCAGAAGCCGTTGTACTGTTTTTCCGCATCACTGTCATAATCGAGCACGGACCACGACAAATCAATCAGTTGATTCTCCTCCAGCTTTGACGCGATCGCTCGAGATTTATCTGGTGGCGCGTAATCAAACGGCGTAATAAAGAATTCGAGCGTCAGCTTTCCGGATTCGCCGTGCTTAAAGTTGTAACGAGTCGCTGAATTAGCATACGGCAAATCTTTGATCCACGGTTGAGATCCCCAGACCATCGTCCAGTCTTTTCCTTCGGCTGGCGTGAAGATGTGATAATTCTGCGCGTGAACTCCGTGGAAAAGAAAGTGCGTCTCCATCTTGTCTCGGAGAGCGGCCTTTGGATGCATTTGACGAATCAGCGGACCTCCGGAACGATCGCCATCAACGACGACTTCAAAGATGTCGTTGTGCAGATCGGTACTGGCAAAGTCCCAATAATTGTCCGACGCTTCGTACAGAAAGTAGAGATGGCTCTGACCTTTCACCCAGCCGACTTTGACGCTGACGTCGAGATTCTCAGGGTCGCGTTTGTCTCCGTGCTTTCCAACGGTATCAACCAACTGATCCGTGCCGATCGCGTAGGAATTCGGCACAATCGCCCAGTCGCTGGCATCGCCATCGATACGAGGAATCTGGTTCGCGGGAAACTGAAAGATGGAATACTCCACATCAGGTCTCGGCGATTCCCCTTCGGCCTGCATGAAAGCCATCAGCAGCAGCAGTGTACGCATAGAAAAATCTCCCTAAACGACGAAAACAACCTGAGCTATCAATGCGCGCTTTGCGGGGCAATAAAGTCGATGCCCGGCGGCGACATGGTTGCAATTCCTCGTGACTGATACCAGGCTGCGAATCAAAATGGTGTTTATTTTGAATCAAGTCCCCTAGAAGCCTTAACAAAACCGTAGCTGAGCTCGTGAGAGCTCAGAAACCGCTCCGAATTCTCACGAATCCGGCTACATGCGCATGTTTGGTTGAGCGTTCTTCGTACCAGAACTTCGAACTGTGTTTCTATTGCCACCTCACGTGCCACCCCGCCAAATCTTCTCGAGTTCTCTCGTAGCTGGATTAATCTTTCTCCTCTGCGCTTCAACCAACAGAGTTTGCGAGGCGACCGGTGTTGCTCACCCGATTTCGATTACCGAAGTTCAGATGTTTGTGACTCGCAGCAAAGCGATTCTGCGAGTTCAGATGTTTGCCGAAGACCTGATTCTGTTTCAGGGGCTCGAGCCAAATGATCAGGATCGACTGATTCCTGAAGATCTGAAACGGGGCCTCGAAGACCACAAGAAGTTTCTGCTGGAAAAGATCTCGCTGCGAGATGCTAACGGAGAACTCTACAAAGGTCAGATTACGGACATGAAGCCGTTTGAGATTCCTGCCGACGGAATCGCGGCGTCGGATATGATGCAGCACACTGCGACGTATGAGATCGAAGTCCCGTTTGCGATGCCTCCCGAGTTCTTAACGATTCAACAGGATATCACCGACGCGAATTCCATCGTTCCCAGTGAGATGAGCCTCAACATTCATCAGGCTGGCACAGGGCTGAATTTCACCGAACGACTTCTGCCCGGTGGCTCAACCACAGTGCGTTTCGACTGGAAACAGGAATTGGCTGAAGACGCATCCGACGAAGAATGGGACTCGTGGTTTGAGAAACAGCGCGAAGCAACGCTGGGGATCACCAGCTACAGCAGCGTCTACTCGTTCATCTACATCGAACCCGTTGAGATGCGGCATGAGATTCTGATTCCGTTAGCCACACTGGCGACGATTCTGCCCATCAAGCATCAGGATCCGGCATTTGTTGAGATTGGCGAGCAGGATGCGATTCGCGAGCAAATCCGTAACTGGCTGAAAGATCAGAACCCGGTTGTGATCAACGGAACGAGAATTATCCCGGAGTTTACGCGGATTGATTTTTACTCGCTGAATCTCTCCGACTTCGCTGCTCAGGCTGCCGCGCAGAAGGTCAGTATGGCGAGCGGACGAGTTGGCATCATCATGACGTATAAGACACCCGATGATTCGATTCGCGATGTGTCGCAGAGCTGGAGCACGTTTTATTCAACGATGACCAAAGTGCCGGCCGTGGTCATTGCTTATCCGAACTCGATGAGCAAATTTGAGTTCTCAAGGTTTAACACAGCAGAGGACAATACTCTGACATGGAAGTGCAAACCCGAAGATCTACCGAAACAGATTTCATCAGTTGACGCCGTGTATAGTCCAAAGCCGACGATGCGATTGTTGGCAGGGAGCGCTGTCTTGGCGGCGGCTGCACTACTTCTGTTGCAGAAGACTTCCGCGACGGTAGGCCGAGTCACCGCCGGGGTGCTGTTGATTGTTGCTGTCGTCGCATGGAAACCGCTCTCGGTCGAGATTGACCACCCATGGAAAAGCCCGGAAGAACTATCGCCTGACCAGGCCAAAAATGTCTTCACCGCACTCCATTCCGGGCTGTATCGTTCCCTCGATTTTGGCACCGAAGATCGGATCTACGATGCTCTGGCTCAGACCGTAGACGGCGAGCTACTGGAAGATCTCTATCTGCAATTGCGTCAAAGCCTGGAGTTGCGAGATCAGGGCGGAGCCATCGCGCGGATCCGTAGCGTAGAATACGATGCTGGTGCTGCGGTTGCTCGCAAGGAAAGTGTCGTGCCGTGGCCAGGATTTCAGTATAAGTCAACGTGGACCGTGTCCGGGACTGTTGAACATTGGGGACATGTTCACGAACGGCAGAACCAATTCGATGCCGTGTTTACCATCGAACCACGCGAAGGCCACTGGAAGATTACTCGCATGGACGTCGCGGGACAGTCGCAGAAGTCCGCTCGCACGACATTGCGAAAGTTTTAGTCCATCGTCGTAGGATGGGCATTCCTGCCCGTCGCTCTACTTCGCTGTTACTTAGTGCCGTTGCACGTCGGGACGTCACGGCGGCGCATTGCTTCAGGATGCGATAGCCTGTGGGGTGTGACAAGTTCGCCGCGGCGAACGCTGGCACACCAATTGGCAGCAAAACTGGTGTGCCCGCGCTCCGCTTGTCACACCCTACAAAACACTCAGATTCAATAAGTGGTAAGCACGTCGGACAGGAATGTCCAACCTACAGTCAAAACCTTGCACTCTGTCACGTAGACTTCTTCAGGAAACAAGTCTTCAGAACGATGACCGTTCCGTTGACTCGACCTTCGACATGCTCCGGGTTACCTGTCAGCCGAATGTTGCGAACAATGGTTCCTCGCTTAGCAGTGAACGTGGTCCCTTTGACGTTCAGGTCCTTGATGATGCAAACCGCATCACCATTCGCCAGGGCCGCGCCGTTGCTGTCGACGGTGGGTTTGTCGCTGACTTCGTCGGAGGAATCGTCTGCCGCAATCAAAGTCGCCGATGAAGCCCAATGCTGCAGGTCTTCGTCGAGATACATCTGCTCGAGCAGTTCGCTGGCCCAGGCTTGCTCTTCCAGACACTTCAGAATTCGCCAGGCTAGAACTTTCACGGCTCCGGTTTCATTCCAGATGGCATCCTTCAGGCAGCGCCAGTGATTAACATCCAGAGATTTCGGCGTCTGAAGTTGAGTATTGCAGGTTCCGCACAGCAGCACGCAGGAATCCGCTGCTGACTCATCCCGTGGAGCGACCACATAGCCATCCAGATCGGAGTCGGCTCCACAGAATTCACAACGCGAACCAGCGCGGGTCAGGAGCTCGACTTTCACAGCGGCAGTCACGGGCATCAGTTCAGTTTCAGTATCAAGGCGTTACCAGAAGTGGATAATTCAGGCATGATTGTGGACCAATTCCCGGCGTGGGTCCAACCGGCTGCTGCAAATGACCAATGTTGGCGACGGCACGCATCAAGTGTGCGAAAGTCGACGACTCAAACTCCCGCCGTTGTTTTCATCACCAGCGAAGCCGCGCCAACAACGCCGGCATCGTTTCCCAGACTCGCCCTCACGATCTCGACTCGGCCCTTTGGCAACAAGACGGCTCGCGAAAGTGCATCTCGAGCGGGCGTTGCAAAGAGTTCGAAGTGATCATCAATCAGGCCACCTCCCAGCACAAATCTCTGCGGAAGAAATGTGTGAGCCAGCGTCCAGATCGCAGTCGCGGTTGCTTGTGTCGCTGCGTCAAGGATCCCGGCCGCGACGGTATTCCCCTTGGCAGCTGCCGCGAAGACGGCTCGGCCATCCGCAAATCCAGCGACTTTGCCAGCCGCATCAATGGCTGTGCCTGAAGCCATCGCTTCAAAACAACCACGCAGACCACAATAACATTCCGGACCATCTGCGGTCGTTGGGATATGACCAGCTTCTGGATGCTCACCCGCCACTCCGCGATAAATCTGCCCCTTCATGATGGCGGCAAATCCAATCCCCGTGCCGAACGTCAGCATGACCATCGGATCTGAACCGCGACCGGCCCCAAAACGAGCCTCCCCGGAAGCCGCCGCATCGGCGTCGTTCTCCATTCTCGCGGGGACCGAAAATCGCTCTGCCAATGGCGACACAAGATCGCAGTCATCCCAGGTGGGAAGCGTGTGGGGATTATGAATCGTTCCTCGCAGCGGATCGACAGGCCCGGCACATCCAATCCCAATGCCATCCAGCACTTCGTCCTTCAACCCGGCATCACTGATGACGCTGTTGATCCCGGCAATCATTTTGTTGAGTGCCGTTGTGAAGCCGAGTTGAGGCTCGGTGGCAAATCGAACATTCGCCAGAACTTCTCCCTGTGAGCTAACTGCTGCGACGGCGATCTTTGTTCCGCCGATATCAATGCCAATGGCAACCATCGTTTCCCTGCTCTCTGATCGTTCACGAATCCAAACTTCTGTGATGTTTTACCGTTTGGCAACGCGAAAGACCGGACAACGAAAGATCGAGATCACGGACTTCCCGGGAACGACAAGAGATCTTCCAGTCTCCCATCTGAATCACAATGAATGGCGTTGAGCCACCTAGCGGACTGTAGTTTCCTCTGCGGAAATACCATTGTTGTTCATGATCTGCACGTCATTGGATTTCTCAACGAGGACTTTTGGCGTGCCTTTGGGCACACTCTCTGCGATCGGGCCAAACGTATTGCCGCGTATCATGACATGGGCCGCGTTGGTGATGGTGATTGCCGGGCCGACGGGCCAGTTCCACCCAAAGACACTCGGAGTAGTCCCGAAGCCGGAAAACGAGTTTCCTTCAATCAGGATCGTCGTGCTGTCGTGCGAGATGTTTTCCGGCGCATCGCTCACGATGGGCTTAGTGCCGGGAACGCCCGAAAGTGGTGATGCGCCGATGACAATGTTGGGATGATTGTTATCGGTGAAAGTGCAGTCGCGGACGGTGAAGTTGCGAATCGACGATCCTTCCTCGAAATACCATTCGGGCGCCGCGGAAATCGCGGGCTGGAAGCTATTGCTGAAAGTGCAGCGTTCAATCGTGCAATTGGCGGCTTTCAAGTTGAGGCACTTCGCGCGAAAGACTTGAAACCTGCTCTCGCGGATGATGGTTTCCTGCCCCACCGTCGCCACATTGATGAGCCGGTCTATGCCGTCCGTCATTGATTCGCGGCTGAAATTCATGCCGACGCCCACGCCGACACGCTCGGTCACGACATCCCGATCCAGAGCAATAACGAACGTTCCGTCTGGGTTGCGTGTGGCTGTTGTGATGATGGCGTCCGAACGTTTCTTTTTGTGGTGCCAGTCCCAGAGTTCTACCCGGTCACCCGCGCGGTAATCGCTGTTTTTGGCCTGCACGACCAGCGTCCGCTTATCCCTTTGCTCGATGATTCGCGTGTAATTGGACAAGATATCAATGCCGTCGTCGTCTATTTTGGAAAAGTCGCACTGATCTAGCAGAAGCTTTCCGCGCAGGCCGCTTATCTGGCCGCCGCCCGCGCAGGAATAAAGTCGAGCTGAGCCGGGAGGCACGCCGATCACGAAACGCCGGAACGTCGTTGTGCCTTCCAACCCGTTGACGTAAAAGCCAGCGTTGGCCCCGCCGCCCCAGTAATTGATTTCTTCCAACGTCGTGTCGCGAAGATTGCTGAGAATGAAGGCGTGGCTGCGACTCTCAGCGTAAATGAAAAACCTCTTGCCGGGCCAGTTCTCGATGTGAGGCGGCCCTTCCAGTTTCCACCTCCATGTGTGCTCACCGGTTTTTACCATTTCAGACGGGTTGGGCCAGTAGCGATCAAGCTGATAGTAATTCTTCTCCGGGAACACGAACGGATGCACCTGCGAGCCTTTGAACGTCGGATCGTTTGGTGCGGGATAGCCGGGGTCAATCGACACTTCGCACGTCATGTTTGGGATATCCACACTCGTAATCGTGCCCTGCGTGTAGCCGAGAGGTTCGTGGTCAATGGAGATGTTGCGGATTCTTACTCCCTTGCTGTCGAGCAGGCGGAACACCGGCGCATCCAGATCGCCCGACACAATGGTCGTGTCTCGTTCGCCTTGAAACGTCAGCCCGTCAGCGCCTGTGATGCGAATGGACTTTTCCGCTCCGAGCGCCGTCTTGTAGCGGCCCGAAGGTAGCAAGACGACAGCGCCCGCCCCCTGTTTTTGTGCCGCGACAATGGCTGCGTTGATAGCTGCCGTGTCGTCGGTCACGCCATCGCCCCGGGCGTCAAAGTCTTTGACATTGATCGGTTTCAGCTCGGCTGGCGTTTCCGCTACAGATACGGCAGCAATAGACGACAGAGCGAGCACTGCAATCGCCATGAGTGTTACAGCAGCAGCTGTGCGTGTTTGTCTCTGCCTGGTTTTCATGGGGCGTGGACTCGAAGGCTCGCGAAGCCCAGCATCAAGGGTGCTCGCCGGGATGGTTGCTCTGGTAAGAATAGTGATCGACATAGTCTACACGATATCGACTACTTCAGCAGCTTCTTCATCCCTTCCCCGAGTGCATCGCCAATGAGAAAGTAGCTCTCCGCATTGCCGAACCAGTGATGTCCGTGACCTGTATTCGGTGAAAGTTCCGCAGGCCGCGCAAAGTCAGTTGTTTTGATGAACAAGGCATTCTTGATTTGTCTGGTCCCTTCTTCCTGCGCCTTTCTGAATTCGAACATATCGCCGCTCGTCACCGGTCCGCCGTTGCCCAGTTCGCCCACAACCACCGGCAGATTCGGCGAATCGAATTCTGCGCGGAGATCTTTCACCAGGTTGACGAGATTCTGTGCATACTCAGCAATCGCAGGCTTCTCACACATATCGTTCCATCCCTGCTGCCAGACAAATCCGGCGATTTCGTATTCCTGATCTCCAAGCTCAGCCAGGGCAGCCCGTACTTCTTCCACCATCTTCGTATAGTAGGGCCCTACCTGGCCACCGGAACTGGGCGGCCTGAAATCAAAGAACAGGCTCTTGCCGCCCCAGGCCGTTTTGATTAACAGCACCGGTTCTTTCAAGTAGTCTCCCATCACGAATCCGAAGCCCAGTTCAGGTCCGATATGACTGCTGCCGCCATAGCCGGTGTAGCCCACAGTCAGCCCGCCCTTGCGGACGTTGTCGCCAGCCTTGAATGAGATCTGCACATCATCCCGGACCACCCATTCGCCCTTCTCGTCTTTAAGGCACTTCATCTTCCCGGCGCTTTTCGAATTTTTCATCGACCAGAGCAGGTTGCCCTTGCCGCCGTTGTAGTCCCTCTCTCCATCCATAGACACCACGCCCTGCCCCTCCATGTTGGATTGACCGGCGAGGATGAAAACCTTCACTGGGTTCGCGTCGGCGCTGGCCGCAGCAAAGAATGTTGTGATGAGTATTGTGGCGAAGTACTTCATTGTGATCTATTTCATTGTGATGTGGGTGAATGTGTTCTGTTTCATTGCTGTTTGGTTTCGCTGGTTCGCTTTTCAAGATCTCCGTTTCCGCGGGAAGACGGAGCCAGTAGTGTGTTTCTCACGCTTCCTTGCAGGCGATCGAATACTTGGGACAAAAGTCCGCGCGACTTTGGCTTGCTTGTCCTTCCTGGACATTTGCTCCAATCGAGGTACCGAAACGAATTAGTTGTCGGGCCAGCATTCGACCGACACCGGGGTTGTTGTCCGAAACCTGACACAGCTTCACGATTCGTCTTGCAAACTCGAAACTTCTGGTTGGCAAACCGGTACTAATCTTTCTTTAACCCTTCACCCCTTATTTGAGTCGGATGAGTTTCGGGGAGTCTGTCGAGGATTCAATCGCGGTGATCGTTTCGCGGACGGAGTTGGCTTTCTGGAGCATCAGATGCGGTGGGAAGTCTTTCTCATCCTTCTCGAAATAGTTCGCGATCCTGGTCAATTCCGGAATGACCGCTTTGGCGTGGGTGCCGTAGCTGAGGAGGATCTTCATGAGCTCAGGCGTGCGGATTTCACTGGCCCATGGATTCTGATCGCGGGTGTAGATCACGAGAGCGTGCATGCCTTCTTCGATGTGGTGCTGCGACAGGAGACGCAGGCCTTCCACGCGAATCCCGTCGGCGAACATCTCGCCGCTGGGCGCGGGCTGGACGATCGCCTCGTGGATCGCAGGCAGCAGCGGCTTGATCTCTTCGAGCGAAAGATGTTGATAGACGGAACCGATGCTGCCGCGAGCACGCCCGTCCTGGTTCTTCAGCCCGGCCCGCACGGCCTTGTAGAGCGCGGGACGATCCACACCTTCCAGTGACCGGCCAAGCAATCCGTCGTTGTCGAACAGAGCAAAGGAAAGATAACGCTGCTGCATGCCGCGCGGGTCATTCTTTTCATCCACCTGAGCCAGCAGTTCGAGCAGTTGCGGCACCGCCTTCGTGGCCGGCGCGCCGATGGCAGAGAGCGCTTCAGCCGCTTTGATGCGAAGCCAGAGGTCTTCGTGCGACAGAGTTTTCCGCAGGGCATCCACGGCAGATGCTCCGCGTCCGCGAATGAAGATCAAACCCTGGCAGGCTCCATAACGAGCGTCGAGGCTGGGCGAATCGAGCATCTCGATCAAAGTCGCAACGGCAACATCCTTGCGGCGTCCCAGAGCCATGGCCGCTCGCTCGCGCACGATGGGCGACCAACCGCGGAGCCGATCGAGAATCTGTGCGTCGCTCAGCGCATCGTAGAAGCTGTCGCGGTCTTTGTTGTTCCAGCCGCGTCCATCGAGGATCAGTGATTGGGCGGCGGCGGCATCGAGTTGCGTCACTGCAGCAGGCTGTTTGCCGGTGAGATAAAGCTTCTTCAGCGGCATAGCGTAGGCCAGCAGATAGACGCCGGTGCTGTCCCATCCCGCGTAGCTGTCTTCTTCCGGTTCCGGCGGGCCCTGGTGCAGGAAATTTCCGTCAGTACCGCGTGCCAGGTCAAAGTACCAGCTTCCAAACTCAGTCATCCAGGCTCCGGTCGCATTCGGGCCGGACTGTGCAACACCTGGCATCGCCCAAAGGATGTTGAAGAAATTGCCGGTGTGTCCCGTGTCCCGCTCCGGTCCGTGGGACGCGACGCTCATTCGCGAGAAGAACTCCGCGCCTTTCGATTCATCCATGAGGTTGAACAGCACGGCGGCCATTCCGCACTTTCCGTTGTCCTCGTGGTTCTCAATCCAGGGATGATGGTCGCCGTAAGGAATCGCTCCTTTGCCGGTATAGAATCGCAGCAACCTGGCACTCCGCTCGATCGCAAGATCCAGAGCGGGATCCTTCAAGCCGGCCTCACGGGCCATCACTAGTGAGATCGTCAGAGGCAAACCGGGCGAATTCATCATCCCGTAGCCGCCGAGACGGCCGTCGGGCCGAGCGAACCCGTGGCCCCACGAACCCACTGCGCTTTGACCGTTGGCAGCTTCGAGCGCGAGCCGAGTTAAGCCCGGCATGACCGACTCATCGCCCGTTGCGATTTTGTATTCGGCAAGGAACATCATGACGTAGCCGTAGTACCAGGTTGCCATTCCGTCGGTGCTGTAGTTCGCGGCCCACTCAGTTTCCTGCTTGATCAGCGGGAGGTAACTTGGATCGCCGCTGGCTAACAGCGCGAGGGCATTGAGCGATCGAGGAATAGGATCCTGCCGCTCTGCGTAGGAAGGATCCGCCATCCGCCTCGCGAGATCTCTGCACCCTTGTTCGAGAATGCGCTTGGACTTCGGGCAATCGTAGGGAGCTGTGGCGCTATAAGTTCCGAGCACCGGAAGCTTCACCACGACCTCCTTCGAGTTGCCCGCGCGCGACCGTGTCAGGCTAAGATTGCCCTCGCCTGCCTCCGACTCGGCAACCGTCAGAGCCTTGCCCATTTCGGTGCGCGGGTCGTAGGAAAACGGCTTGCCTCCGATGCCAAGAATCGAGTCACCGACGGCGAAAACTCCATCTGCAGGGGAACCATCCTCGACTTTGGTGATCGTGATCTCGCGAGCATCGGATGTGACCATTTTGTCACAACGAATCCAGCCTCGCAGGCCTGTGGCACCCAGATTCCAGTCATGCTCCGCACCAGCGGCGATGCGTGAGCTCTGCGCCGCGAAAACGATGGTGAGTGTGAAGAAGATAAGACTGGTTTTCATGCGGATGAATTCTCTGGCTGGAAAGAGGGCCTGGTCATGAAGTCTGTTCTTGACGCAGGTTGAATGTAGCTGACGCGGACAGAAACTCCATCCCTCACATCGCATGTCCCACTGCCTGGTTCATGGAATGACTCGTGAAAATACGGGGTGAGACAATTAGTTTCGTGACAAAACAACTCGGATTCACGACAGGTTCTCCTGAGACCCGAACTCGTCGAGCTGCCGAGGTGCTGCATTTGCCCTGATGTTGGATTTCACCCGAGGGCTGAAATGGAGCGCTCTCAACTTTTCGGGAACTCAGCGTTCCGCCGATGCGTAAGGCTGGAAATCGATCATCGCCGAGTATGACATCGCGGCAACGTCAGTTCGATTTCGGTTCGAAAAAGCTGAGGTCTGAGCCATGGTGAGTTTTGTTGGACAATGGAAAACCGAACTCAACGATTGTACACTTTTGGGCCCTGCTAAGCAAAAGCGAACCTTCCTCCCCCACATCCCACCGGAAAAAATCATGCCACGGCACATCAATCGTCGGCAATTCGTACGCAATGCAACGGCTCTGGCTGGCGCCGAGTTACAACGTCCATTGTTCGTTCAAGGCAAAGTCAAGAGAAGCGTCGTTATGAAAACAACTGTGCCTTTATTGGGGGCGTCGTTCTGGTGGAATGGCCTCATCACTGCGATCGTATTCGCATTCTTCGCAGCCTCCGCGATGGCCGAAGACAAGACTGACGTTACGACGGTCGTTAACTCGGCCGTTAAGGACAATAAGCTGTCCATCGCGGCCAGCAACGAAAAATTCGGCGACACGGCTCCTGGTGTTCCGAAGAAGCTGACCGTCGAATACAAAATTGGGGACGAAAAACTTAAGGCTGAGGCGAGCGAAAACGGGACGATCGACATCGCCGCACCGGAAGGCCAGAAGCTCGATATCACGAAGGCGGTCTATGGCCCGGCGGACGGTTCAAAACCAGTCAGCCTGGAAAACGCCTCCGAAGTTCTGGATACGCTTCCTGGCTTTGCGATTGAACATGTTCTGGCCGCCGACGCAAACACGAACGGTTCGTGGATTTGTATGGCAAAAGATCCCAAAGGACGGTTGTTACTGGGCGGCCAGGGGAAACAACCCATCACGCGCGTCACGATTGAGAATGGCAAGGTTGCCAAGCAGGAGATCCTGAATATCCCCGTGAGCGAAACCATGGGGATGTTGTTTGTTGGCGATGCACTCTATATCAGCGGCAGCGGAAGTCGCGGATTCGCTTTGTATCGCTGCCGGGACACGAAAGGCGACGACAGTTACGACGACGTCGAATTCCTTCGCGAGTGGCAGGGAGGCGGCGGCGAACACGGATCGCACGGTCTGGTGCTTGGCCCGGACAACATGCTCTACGCCGTATGTGGGAACTTTACGGCTGTTCCGAATGATCTCGTGGCCAGTTCTCCACATCGCAACTATGCCGACGATCTGGCTCTGCCGCGCATGGAAGATGGCAACGGATTCGGCGCTGGCGCGAAACCACCAGGCGGTTACGTTGCTCGCATGGATCTGGACGGCCAGAACATCGAATTGTTTTCGTCAGGTCAGCGCAACACGTATGACATTGGTTTCAATGCCGACGGCGAATTGTTTGGCTTCGACAGTGATATGGAATGGGACTGGGGAATGCCCTGGTATCGGCCGATCCATGTTTTTCATTCCGTTCGTGGTGGCGATAACGGCTTCCGAGAAGGCAGCGCGAAGTGGCCTGACTATTATGCGGACGGCTTGCCTCAAACGACGACGATCGGCATCGGTTGTCCGACAGGTGTTGTCTTCGGTTCCGGTGCAAAATTCCCCGTGAAGTACCAGAAGGCATTTTATGTTTGCGACTGGACCTATGGTCGTTTGATTGCCGTTCATCTAACGCCAGATGGTGCCAGCTATACTGGCACATTCGAAAACTTCGTCGCACCGAAATCTCTGAAAGGGAAAGGCGGAAAAACTCCGCTGAATCTTACGGATGCCGTGATCGGCGATGACGGGTCAATGTACTTCACGATTGGCGGCCGTGGGACTCAGGCGAGCTTGTTCCGAGTCACCTACACCGGCGAAGAAGCTTCAGCAACGGCTGCAGAGACTGAACTGCAGAACAAAATCGGTAGCGACGCAAGAGACCTGCGGCACAAGCTGGAGTCATTCAACGTGAGTCCGGATCCGGCGGCAGTGGAATTCGCCTGGCCTCATTTGAAGAGCACGGATCGATACATCCGCTATGCCGCTCGCATGGCCATTGAACGCAATCCTGTTGAAGAGTGGCAGGCAAAGGCACTGGCGGAAAAGCAGCCGGACGCTGCGTTCACGGCGCTGCTGTCGTTAGCTCGACTGGGAACTGCGGAGGCCCAGCCGGCAGTCCTGAAGTCGCTGACATCGTTTCCGTTCGCCAAACTATCGGAAGAGCAAACGCTGAACAAATTGCGAGTGATCGAAGTTTCAGTCGCGCGGCATGGGGTTCCCACCGGCGACATCGCAAAGCAGGTCATCGACGATGTTTCTCCGCTTTATCCTGCAGCAAGCCAGCCCGTAAATCGCGAACTCTGCCAGGTCCTGATTGCTCTCAACGCTCCAAATGCGGTGGAGAAAACCGTTGCACTGCTGAAGGCCGCGCCGACTCAGGAAGAGCAGGTCATGTACGCGGTCAGTCTGCGTAACGTCAAAACAGGATGGACACCTGAGCTTCGCAGAGCCTATTTGTCGTGGTGGAATCAGCCGAATTCGACTGAACATCCCGCTCAGGTGAATCAATGGTTTGAGGAGGCCGGCATTCGATTCAATAACGGTGCCAGCTTCGCAAACTTCATGGCGCACGCTCATGAAGAAGTAAAGTTCACAATGACTCCGGAAGAGATCATTGCAATGGCGGACGTGCTGGCTGAATACGACAAGGTGCATCCGGCAAAACAGGCTTATGTTCCGGGTCCACCGCGTGAACTGGTTAAAGAATGGGTTACTGCTGATCTGCAGCCGCTGCTCGGGAAAATCGGGAGCGGACGTGATTTTGCACGCGGTAAAAAGATCTTCAATGACGCTCAGTGCATCGCCTGCCATCGTTACGGCGATCAGGGTGGAGCCGTCGGACCGGATTTGACCGCAGTCTCCACGCGATTTAAGCGTCAGGATATTCTTGAGTCATCGACGGAGCCATCCAAGGTTCTTTCCGAGCAGTACATGAACACTGCCATCGAAACGACCGAGGGCAAAGTGATCGTTGGCCGCATTACGGAAGAAACCGATGACCATGTCATCCTTCGCCCAAATCCGCTGCAACCAGAGACAGTGACCGTGAAGAAGTCCGAGATTGAGTCGCGACAGCTTTCAAAAACTTCGCCAATGCCAACAGGACTTCTCAACACGTTCACGGAAGACGAGATTCTGGACCTGATGGCTTATCTTGAATCGTTTGGCGATTCAAAGCATCCGAATTTCAAGCGATAACGAATAGCCGCTCAGCTATTGCCACCGCAACTTGCGGATAGCAGGCTGTTGATTTAGTCGTTTAACGGCAAGCCGCAGGCGTAGTCTCCTGAATTCGGCTACGCCTGCGGCTCGCCGTTAAACGAGAACGCTCAATATGCGCCTAAATCAACAACCCGGATAACACAGTGGTTGAGCGGCCGTTGTCGCGGTGAGATTCGGCAACAATCTCGTTCCCGTATGCCCTGGAACGCGAAACTCTCGACAAATGTCAGTGGAGGCGTTTTGCGTGATTCATTAAACACAGGAGAATATCACCACGACCTTCTCGATCGGCCCAATCCATCAGGAAACGCAGCACTGTCAAGGTGCAGACAGAGACTGAAGTAGCCCCTCGATATCCTGCAGATCCAGCTTCATCTGTTCCGCACGCTCCTCTTTCTGAATCATGTCCAAAGCCAGAGCTTTGGCCTGTTCCAGAAGAGTGCGAGCTTCATCCGGACGCTGCAGTTTGATAAGTGCCTGAGCACGAAGCGTGGGAAGATTGACCATGCGGCGACGCAGATTGGCGTCGGATCTGTTCTCGACTGGAATCGACTCCAGCAGCGTGATTGCCGATTTGAGGTTTTCATCCGCCTGTGAGTAGTCTTCGGCCTTCAGGTACGTTTCCGCAATCTTCGCGCGAACATAGATCACGTCTGTCGTCGCATCCAGTGACGGATTTTGCTGGTACTTCTGATTGGCGATTCCTTCGGCCAGTCGGTACTGGGCAATCGCTGCTGCAGTGTCACTTTTCGCCAGATGAACCTTCGCAACTTTGGTATGACACAGCAGAACATCCTGTTTGGCCTGGCCGTCGAGCGGATCGATAGCCACCAGTTCGAGGCTGACTTCCAGTGAACGAACGGCATACTTCAACGCGTTGTCAAAATCGTCCTCAGCCAGAGCGATGTCAGCCAGCATCTCTGCGGAGAACGATTGAAATCTGCGAGCGACCGTGCTTTTCAGATCAATGACGGCCATTTTGTCGGCCGTTTCCCCCGCGGAGATGAAGTCGGCTTTCGCTTCAGAGACCAGCTTCAACATCATCCTTGCGTCTCCACACTTCATGAATGAGACAAACAATTCACGAAGTGAGTTCTGATCTTCGGGGTCAGACAACAGGATCTCTTCGCGAATCTTCCGGGATGACAAATAGAACTCCAGGGCCTCCTGCAATTGCCCGCGAGCGGCTCGCATGTTTCCCTGCCGATCGATGGCCACACAATGATCTCTCTGCGCTGTCAGGTTTTCAGGATTTGCCTTTGAAAGCTGTTCTGAATACCGTGCGTCCTCAGCATAAAGAGATTCCGCCTTTTCAAGATCTCCGCGTTTTGCGGCGATGTCTCCGAGACGCGATGCGAGGATGCCGACACGACGCAACAGGTCTTCGTTCTTCTGGAACTGATCGCGGAACGGCTCCACACATTTTTGTGCGGCAAGGAATTTCGCCTCCGCGAGGTCCAATTCACCATTCTGGAGATGGATTTGCCCGATCATATCCTGAGCGATTGCAGCCGCCATGGCCCAGTCCAGCGACTCCGGATTTGCCGCCCGATATTTTTCCCGAGTCTCCGAACAGACTGCGATCAACTGCATCGCATCAGCAGTCTTTCCGATCTGGCGCAACAGTGATGCCTGCTTGTACTGAATGTTGGTCTTCTCAAGAATTGTCTTCAGATCATCCGGATTCTCGGTCAATAGGCTATCCACCACGAGCATTGCTTCGCCATAGAGTCGCAAAGCAGCGTCTGAGGGAGAGGCTGATTCCATGTCCCCAAATCGGATGCTGCCATTCACGTCATCCGGACCGAACTGGGCGAACAAATCGGCCAGATCTGTGAGTGCCATTACTGAACTCAACGACGCCACTGAATTGCCTCGAACCGAATCTGAAACGACTCCCAATTGATTCAAGACCTGCGTCAGCACGCGTTTTCTGACCACTGCACTCCCAGGCACATTGGCCAGACTACGTTCCACGTCCGTGATGAACGAATGCAGAATCTCCTGAATTCGCTGACGTTGTTTCTCCGCATCGTCCGCATGCTGAGAAGCCAGCGCCGCCTGCTCCTGCGCATTCCGATTGGCTTTCGTTTCGCGGTCCAAAGATTGCGAGATATCGCGATTCTTCTCGGCCAAAATCTGCAGAGTCACGGCCATGGCAATCACTGCGATGGCAACACTTCCGAGCATGGTCCCGGCAAACACAGGTCTTCGCTTGAGCCACCGGCGAGCTTTCTGAAATCTCGATTCCGGCATCACACTCACAGGTTGATCCGCGAGCCACGCCTCGACGTCCGCCGCGAGATTCTCTGCACTGGCGTAAAGTAACTCCGCTCGATCTTCCATGGCCCGGCGGCAGATTGCGTCCAGCGCTGGAGGAATTGAAGGAACGACCAAACGAGGCGAACAATGATTGCGCATTCTCGCTGAGCCACCAACGTGGATCACGGTCTTTACGTCGGCGCGAAATTCTCGCAGCGACTGAGTCGCCTGCTCTGATGAGAGTTTCGGCGTTCCAACGGACTCAATATCGCCGGTGTGTTCAACGGGGACAGAATTGGTCAACAGACAGAATAGTGTCGCTCCCAGCGAGTAGACATCGCTGGCAGCGCTGGTCAGTTCAACCTGTCCCGTTGCCTGCTCAGGACTCATATAGCCCGGCGTTCCGACGATCGTGCCTTCTCGGGTGTGCTGTGCCTTGTCACCAGTCGATGGCCCTGAGCCGACCTCCTCGGAAAGCTCAATCTCCTGACTGAGTTTGGTGATCGCATCCGAGGATGTGTTCTCTGCAACGGATGACTCCATCGAGGTTTTCCGCGCGAGCCCCCAATCAACGATCAACGTTTCACCGAAGTCTCCCAGCATGATGTTCCCGGGTTTAACATCCCGATGAATCACACCTCGACTATGCGCGAATCCAATGGCGCGGCAAACTGCGATGAAGCGGATTAGTAAGTCTCGAGCAGCCGGATTGCTCCGAAAATCAATTTCGCCCTCTTCTGAAGATCTGGATCCTTGATGCAATGCGGCAATTGCCGCCTGCATTGAGTTCCCCTGAATCAAACGCATGGCGTAAAAATGTCGGCCGTCCTGGCGGCGACCGACGGCGTAAATCGGAACAATATTGGGATGTTCGAGATGGCTGGTGATGGTCGCTTCCAACAGGAAGCGACTGACCAGTGCAGTCTGGCTGACAAGTGAGCGTTTCAGTTCTTTAAGTGCCACTTCCCGCTGAAGATCATTGTCGAAGGCCGCGTAGACCGTCCCGATACCTCCTTCAGCGATTCGACGCAAAATGCGAAACCGCGAATCGGAATCGGTTTTGACCTGAGGTTCGTCCGGCGTGGCGACTGGACCGAGATTCCCAACGGGAGTCGGCAGCCCCATCTGATTCTTTGTTTCACGGCGACTCAGTTCTGATGCTTCAGACTGCGTCCGTGGCTTCGAAGGTCGCCCCTCGAGCCCCCACTCTGTCCAATCTCTGTCGATTCTTGACGCAGAGTTCGGAAATCGCTTCTTCAGATCAGACAATGCAGGGAGTTGATGCCACGTTGCTGCGATCTCCAGCTCCACGCGGATCAGTTCATACTCCAAAATCGGGCGGAGTAACTCCGAGGCGCCCACGACCAGATCTTCGATACGGTTGGCTGTTCCCTCGAGACGACGCTGCTCATACTTTCCGCAGATCTGATCGATCAACGAAAGCTGTTCAGAAGAGAGGCTGGCATACTCCGGGTCAAGAAACGTCATGCAGATCTTTCAACGAATTCTCAGGCCGAACGAGTCGACCAAACCAGCAAGCCAGACCGCACAGGGTGATCGTGAACTCTCCTGCACCACTCACCGCATTGCGGAATCCGGCATCCTTCAAATCTACAATCACTATTGCGCCAGAAACAGTGACACAAAGCGTTCCAAAATCTCTGCGTCACTCTTCGACAGGATCAGTACTGGGCATTTCGGCGCTTTCCAGCCAAAGCCGTCGGATTCGCTCCAGCTTTCTCTGAATGGTGCGGCGGGTCACGCTCAACAGTTCCGCGACCTCTTCATTCGTATGCCCCTCAAGCTTCAAAAGCACGATTTGTTGCAAGTCTGTTTCGGGAAGCAGTTGCAGCAGGTATTGCGAGAGATCAGCGACCTCGGCGGCAAGCTCCGGAGTCGGTTCACGTGCAGGCACGTTATTGAGCGGACTTGAGATCTCGGAAGCACTCTGCAGCACGCTTTCGTTAATAGTCCGATCACCACTGCGACGCTGCTGAGCATCGTAGCGATTGCGATTGATGATTTTTCGGCTGGCGATAACGACCAGTAACGCCCACAGATTGTCGCGATCAGAAATCTCCGGGAATCTTTGAGCCTCAATGCCCCGACACAAACTTCGGAAGGCGCTCAGGGCCGCGTCCTCTTCGTCGTAAATGCGGCGAGTCTCAGCCTTGAGTCGACCACGAGCAAAATTCATCAGGCGACGACAAAAGTGTTCCCACAGCCTGTGAGCGGCCTGCGGATCTGCCGCCGACAACTGCTCAATCCACAGCGAAACAGGCTCTTCAGCGGTCGATAGGAAATTTTTTGGATTCGATGTCACACAAATGGCTCGGACAGTGATTCAAAGAATGTGAGGCGGAAAACATAGCTTGGTCGCATTCTTGAGCCCCTCACGTAGCTGCGTCAATCATCGCAGGCTCTCCGAGCCGGATTCCGAGGAACTCCGCAAGTCGTAATCGCCAAAACTGTTCATCAGGGAAACCATCGTATGCCCGTCCGTTTCACATTAACAAGTTTCCTTCTCAGCGCTGCCGTCGCTATGCCTGCTTCGTTTGTTGCTGCAGACGACCTATTTCAGCAGCAGGACTCAAATAAGGATGGTGTTCTGAGTGGCCGTGAAGCGACTGATCTGAAGTCGCTGGATCAGGACAGCGATCGGGAGATTTCTCTGGCAGAGTTCACTGCAGCTGCGAAGGAGCAACTGTCGCAGGCAAACAGGCTGGCACAGCAGCTGTTTGCAGATCGAGATTCAAACAAAGATCAGCGATTGTCCGGGACAGAAATGTCGGGCTATGAAGAATTCGACAAGAATGGTGATCGCCGGCTTACTGAGACCGAATTCAAGACAGGCTTTGCGAGCGCTGACTCCGAAATTCGAAGTATGCCAATTGCGGAAATTCGCAAAACGGCCGCCGATCGTTTCAGCAAAATTGATATCAACGAAGATGGTCGGCTGACAGGAACCGAAGCCGCTGGTTCCGGACATTTCGACCGCAACGCCGACAGTCGAATCGTGAAGGAAGAGTTCATCATCGGCCTGATTCTGAGTACAGCATCCCCCGACTCGGTATCACCCGACGATCCAATGCCAGCGTCTCCAATAACAGAAGAGGGCATTCATAAAGCGCTGGCAGATTATGTTAAAGCCCTTGATGATGTCGCGAATGCGCAGCTGATCACCGGCGCACTTCACACCAGCATTGTGCATCAGGTCGATCAGCCGATCTTTGAGTATGCTCTGAAATACGCAAAGTCCTCGCATGGGAAAATGAAGCTGCCGCTAAAGAGTCAGATTCACATCTCGACATTAGAGAATGGTGATGTCGAGGCCCAAACAGAACTGAAATGCGAAAAAGGATCCCTGAAGCTGGTGATCCGTTTGTCGGAGGGAAAGATTGTCGGCTTCAGTATGGATTCCCCCGAGTTGCAGGAAGTAGAGACGTCACTCTATCAAGACCTGCAGGAAGACGAACTGCAGCAACGATTTGCCAACTTCTACGCGATCATCGCAGAAGGGCCTCTGGAATCGATTATGAAGGGGGAAGATGATGTTGCCGCCGCATGGATTCATCCTTCCGTCGTCGAGGAGGTTGGACGAGACAAGTTCAATGGGCTCTTCCAGCAAATCCGTGACCGCTTGACTGAAGTGAAATCGACGGAGCTTGAAACCTTCACGACAGAAGTCAGCACAGACAACATTCGGACGTTTACCGTCACACAGCTCGTCACTGGAACTTCGAGTGTTCAACGTTATGCGACGACATTTCAATGCGTAGGCATGGACGCCGTTGTTACGGGCCTCTCCATCGAAGCTGCGTCGGATGTCGCACCAACTCCCGGCCCAAAACCTGTAGAACCTCCCGATGCCGATAAGTCTGCAGACTGGCCTGAGACCGTCGCATTGAGCGATGGGCTCTCGTTTCGCATGCCCGGTGAGGTACGTCGGACTGAGAAGGAGCCATCGGAAGGAGGTCTTACGCGTTTTGAGTATGTGATCCCGGAACAGGAAATGTTGTTCCAGATCGATGTGATCAAATTGAAGGTTGATATCTCGGCCGAGTCGAAGACCTTCTTTGATACGGTCAGAAAACAGGTTGTGGAGGATACCGGCGCAAAACTCATGGAAGAACGGCTACTGGATCAGGACGGACCTTTGCCGTCGCAGGTACTGGTTGTGCAACAAGAGAACGGTGCGACAACAATTCTGCGGAGTGTTGTCGATGGCACCCGAGTCTACTCATTCCTGTGGTCCGGAGCCGCCTTCGACGACAACGCTGATCATAACTTCGCTCGGCCGTTCCATGAATCCATTAGACTGCTGGACGAGGAAGGCAAACCGCGACCGGGCTTCACGACCAAAAAAGCCAAGGCGCCGAATGCAGAGGTACCTGCTGTCGAGAAGGCCCCTGTGCCAGCACCGAGCGATGATGATCTCGCCCCGCCTCCTGCTCCTGTGGATCCGGTTGCACCACCAGCCCTGATCCCCGCCCCCGCGCCGCCAATGTGAGTTGGCTGAATCGCAACGTTCATTAGTCGCAATTCCCGGGCTCTTCTCAAATCCTCAGAACCATGAATCTCGAAAAACTCATAATCCTGAGCCTCAGCGTTTTCACTCTCTTTGTGAATTCGTCCACGACGGCTCAGGAACAAATCGCCACCGGCAACGCACAACAAAAGTTTTCGAAGGATCTCGAAAAGCAACTAACCAGCGGACGTCGGCTTGCAATTGTCGTTGGTATTGATGCGTACCCTAAGAATCCACTGAAGTGCTGCGTTAAAGATGCCACGCTGCTGGCTTCAACACTGCGAGATCGTTGCGGCTACGATCCGGATGGCATTTTGGAAATGACCGATCGGCAGGAAGATCCAAATCTTCGCCCCACCCTGAACAATCTTCGACATCAGATCCGAAGATTTCTCTCGGATGCCACACCAAACGATACGGTGCTGGTCAGTTTCTCCGGCCACGGCGGTCTGCGATCTGAGGGAGTTGGTGAGAACTTCAAACTCATCGGCTACGTTTGTCCAATCGACTTCGATGGAACTCGCGAAAAGGAGACGTCTCTGCCGGTCGACGATTTGCGTCAAATGCTACAGGAATGTCTGGCCGCTCAGAAGTTGTTGATTCTTGACTCCTGTCACTCCGGCAGCGCGGGAGCGGCCTCCGGATTCACGATCGCGGAGAATGTCGGTCACGCACTCCAGAAGGCTCAGGGTCTTATCACTTTTGCCGCCTGCCGACGCGATGAAGTTTCCAGTGAAGATCGCGAAGCCGGTCACGGAGCATTTACGCTCAGCTTTGTGCAGGGACTCGAAGGGTCAGCGGACTTTGACCAGAACCGCATCGTAGACAGTGATGAACTTTATCGTCACGTGCTGGCAGAAGTTCCGGCCAACGTGAGTGCTCTCTATCCCGGCCGTAACCAAACTCCTGTTCGAGTGATCGGGCAGGACGTGGTCGGAGTCTTTGCACTGGCTCCGGTATTGCCAAAGCCAAAGGCGACCGCGGCTCTAGCCAGAATGAAGCCCGGCAACATCATGAAGAACTCTATCGGAATGCCGTTGGTTCTTTTGCCACGCTCCAACTACATCAAAGGGTCTGTAAAGTCGGAGTACAAACGACGTCCCGATGAAGAACTGCGGGCCGTGATTATCGCCAAAAGAATTCTCATGGGAGTCCATGAAGTGACTCAGGCAGAATTCGAAGCCGTCATGGGGCACAATCCCAGCTATCATTCACGAGATAACGACGGGGCTGACGCTGTCACCGATCTAAAGACCGGGCGATTCCCGGTCGAGCAGGTTTCATGGACAGATGCGGTTGAGTTCTGTCGAAAACTCAGCAATCAACCCGAAGAATTGTCCGCCACTCGAGTGTACCGGCTTCCCACCGAATCTGAATGGGAGTTCGCGTGTCGAGCCGGTAGTGCTCTGGCTTTCTCGACCGGTCAGATCATTGATGGATCGCAGGCGAATATTCGAGCGGACCAGCCATATTGGTACGCTCGCCGAAGTGAATGGTTGAAGCGAACGAAAACGGTGGGAAGCCATTCGCCAAACCAATTCGGCCTTTGTGATATGCATGGCAATGTCGCTGAGTGGTGCCTGGACGACTACAACGAACAACCGTCCGGCCTTCACCTGATCCGAATGGATACCTCACACGACGTGAGCGATCCGGTTGAAATTCTTGAGCACATGCATGAGCTGCTGAACGCACCGATCACTCTGCAGTTCACCGTGGAGCAAAAGCACAACATGTGGAAAGAAGCAACGGATCCTTTGTGCAAGTCCGGTGGCAAGAGCAAGGTCATTCGCGGTGGCTCATATCTGTCCGACGTCGCTCAATGCCGATCGGCCGCCAGAAAGTTTCAGCCACAAGATTACGCACACAAGGCACTTGGCTTCAGAGTCGTCTGCGAGCAGTCCAATATGGGCCGTTAGTGCTGCCTGTTTTTCGGTTCTAAAGTTTCAAATTTCAAATTCCCTGTCTCTCCCCATGACGAAAGGTCCCCACTCAATGAAACCCGTTCTGATGACAACTCTGTTAGCATCGCTGATGCTGATTTCCCCGGCCCGCGCTTCCTTCGCGGACGAAGCTGAAAAAACAGAGACACGCAAGTATAAGCATGACTTCGAGGGGCAGGATCTGACAGGCAAGGTCTTCAGCAAGCAGAATCTGGATGACGCCAATTTTACGGATGCAAACCTCACGGACGCGAAATTCGAGAACTGCAGTCTGAAGAACTGCAACTTCCAGGGCGCCGTTCTGAACGGCACCAACTTAAGTTATGCCGATATGACCGGATCGGATTTCCGCACGGCAAGTGGCCGTACTTTCTTTCACTCGACGATCCTCAATAAAGTTGATTTGTCTGGGTTCGATCTTCAGGGCAGCAACACATCGGAAATGAAGTTCCGCGAAGCCAAACTGCGAGGCACGAAGGGCTTCAATCAGATCTACGGATCTGACTTCTATATGGCCGACTTCAGCGGAGCGGACTTGTCCACTGCCATGCTTCTTGATCGAACCAACTTCCGCAAAGCGAAGTATGATCAGGTAACTCGCTGGCCGAATGATTTTGATCCCAAGGCTCTGGGGCTTATCTATGAGGAAACAAAAGCGGACGACGAAGACGCCGAAGAAATGGCTGAAGATGACGAAGATGAGACCGAGAAGCCCGCTCCAAAACCTCGTCGCAAATCATCCGGGAAAAAGACCAATGACGAAGCCGCATTTCAAAAGCTGGACAAAAACGATGATGGCACTTTGTCAGGTAAAGAAATGAAGGGACTGGAAGACAAAGATTCCGATGAAGATGGAGAAGTCTCTCTGGCCGAGTTCCTCGCGGGAGCTTGATTCTCTGCAGTAGAATATCGATCGCTGGATTTGCCTGCACAAGGGCGGTCGTTCGGATCAGTGCAGGTGATTTGTCACTCTGATGCGACAGAAACGAGCTGCATGCAAGAAACGCACGCGGCTCGTTTTCGTCTTCGGCTGTCTTAAAACGGCTGAAGTTACTTTCTTTCAGTTCGCGAAACGCAGCGGTGTTGGTGAAACTATGAACGAAGCTGGCTGGCTGATTTCGGCACTGGCGGTGACAGGAGTATTCCTGTTGCTCGGAGTAATCGCAGGGCTCTCCTTTCACTTCGATAACAAACGACGACAGCAGTGGCTGGAAGTCGCAACGTCCCTCGGGTTTGAATCTCTTGCAATCTTCCCGACTGAACTGGACGGAGTTGTCGGACGCTCGCCTCTGCTGAACACCGGAAGGAAGAGAACGTGGACCAACATTTATCGTCGGCAGGTTGATTCGCTGGGGGTCGTGTTCGGCGACTATCGCTACACAGTTGGACACGGCAAAACCACTAACGTTTGGCATCAGACGATTATTCTTTTTCACTCGCCGACGTTCGAATCACCTCGTTTCGAAATCAAACCCGAAGGATGGTTCAGCAGGATCGGGGAAATGCTGGGTGCTCAGGACATCGACTTCACGGAGGCCGCGCAGTTCTCAAAGAAGTACGTGCTCAAAAGCGATGATGAAGCCGCAGTCCGCGACTTCCTTCGCCCTGATACTCTGGAGTTGCTGGCGGGGCTGCATCACCTCTGTCTTGAAGTCCGCTCAGGAAGCCTGATGTTCTGGTTCGATCGAAGAACCATTCCACCGTTGGAGTTCAAAACGGCGTTCGAACAGGCCTTCAGCGTCTATACTGCGATGAGTAATCCCGCGGCTTAAATCTACACTCGGAGTGTGAAAGTTTGTGGAAGCTGTTCGGGAATGCTCATTCTTGCCCGCAGTCTGATCTGTCACGACTGATAGTGGCGGTTGATGAAATCATTTTGTACCCAGAGCAAACGATTGAAGGCACGGATGACTATGGTCTTCTCTGAAAGCTCCAAAGGAAGCGCAAACAGGACCTCAAGGAGCGTATCTGACAGGTGCCCCATGAGCGCATTCATCTGAACAAGCGGAACATTGATTTCCTTATTTCCAGCCTGCGGCGTATGAATCCTTCCGACCATGTCCAGATAAGGGACCAGTTTTGCATCACAGGTTCGCCCCAGAAGTGTACTGAGGTACCTCGCGAGATGTTCTTTGCGAAACTGGATCTGCGGATGGGCCGACGTGAGCGTCTGCAGGTCAATCGGTGGAGCACCTTCGAATCCCGACTGGCGAGGCAGAAAATGTCTTGCAGTTGCGTCGTAGGCGAGAAGCCGTGCGTAGGTCTTCTCGACCAACTCTGGAATCATCGGACCAAGGTACATTGCGACCGACTGCACTGCATCAGCATCGGCCGATTCGAATCCAATAAACTCCGCAAGGTATTCGAAGCGATAGACCGGGTCTGACTCCAGCCGCTTTTCATCGATCAACTTCATGGAACACGTTTCCTGTGACCTGCCTTAGATGGTGCGAAATGATCACGATGCAATCTGTTTTGGTTCAGGAAGAAAACTGCTCCGGAAATCAAGTTGTGTTCCCGGAGCAGCGTCCAGTTAATGCAGCAGTCGACTACGAACCAAGCATCACGAGTTCAGCTGGCGGTTCCGCTTCGATCAACTTCAGGTCAAACTTTTCCTGCAGGATTCGAAACACGTTGGGAGACACAAACGCTGGTGGAACAGGACCCAGACGAATGCCTTTGACTCCCAGTGCCAGCAGACTCAGAAGAACCGCGACTGCCTTTTGCTCAAACCATGACAGGACAATAGACAGCGGGAGATCATTGATCCCGCAATCAAAGGCTTTGGCCAGTCCAAGTGCAACCTGAACAGCTCCGTACGCATCATTACACTGCCCCATGTCCAGCAATCGAGGCAATCCGGCTGCTGTGCCGTAGTCATGATTGCGAATGCGATATTTCCCGCAGCCAAGCGTAAGAATCACCGACTCCTGCGGCGCCCCGTGAGCCAGTTTGGTGTAGTAGTTGCGGCCAATCTCTGCTCCATCGCAGCCGCCGATGAGATAGAACTTCTTGATCTCACCACTTTTGACAGCGTCGACGATTTTGTCAGCGAGTCCCAGAATGACCGAATGATGAAATCCGACCGTTGATTCTCGCAACTTGCGATCCTTCAGCGGAGGTAACTCTTTCGCCTGAGCAATCACTGCAGAAAAATCGTTGGATCGCAGACGCTTGCCCCCCGGGACCGCGGTGAAGCGAGTTGTATAAAGTCGATCTTTATACGAGTCGGGCGGAATCAACACACAGTTCGTGGTGGCAATAATCGGCCCTGAGAACGACGGGAACTCCCAATGCTGATTTTGCCACGGGCCACCGTAGTGACCGGCAAGATGCGCATGCGCTCGCAGCTTTGGATAGCTGTGCGCTGGCAACATTTCGCCATGAGTATACACGTTGATTCCCTGTCCGGCGGATTGCTCCAGCAGATCTGCGAGATCAACCATGTCATGCCCGGTCACCAGAATGCCGGGACCAGCCTTTGTCCCCTCGTATACGCTGACGGGAGACGGTGTACCGAATCGTTCGGTGTGTCCTTCATCAAGAAGCTGCATGACTCGAACGTTCTTATGACCGCACTCCAGAACAATCTCCAGCAGTGTCTCAAGGTCAAAGTTCACGTTGGTCATCGTGGAAAATAAAGCTTCCTCGATAAACTCACTAACGCTGTCATCGACCTTGCCCAAACGCCGCGCATGGTTGGCATAAGCAGCCATGCCTTTCAGACCATAAAGCAGGATTTCCTGAAGGGACTGCACGTCTTCATCTTTGCCGCATACACCGACGTCCGTACAGCCTCGACCGTTTTGTGTCTGCTCGCACTGATTGCAAAACATCGCCAAACTCCTTGCCACGTTGCCTGCTAATGATTCAAGCGCCAAATCTTCAAACCAGACCGGCTGGTGCGATATTTGAACCGAATCGCCAAAACAAGACATCAATGTCGTGTTTTAGTCGGGCGTGATCGAGTCTAAACAGGACTTAATTATCCTGTATTCTGAAAATTGGGGAAGATCTTGTCGCTGCTCAGGCGATTTGCCGTGAATTGGCTCTGCTCAACCAACGTCCCCGTGCGCGTTCGTTGTGCTTCCGCCAACATCAAAATGCAGACCCCGATGCGAGGGTTCTGGCAAGCGGGCAACGCAAATATTGGATTTCGAAAGGAGGTTAGACACACTCCATCAGGGGACGAATGGTCGCTCGGTGTTCCATTTCAGCATAAGTTCAACGTTGTTCTTATATTGAGTGTTGTCTGCGTTCTTGCCACCTTCCAGGTGCTTCGCGCCGACTTCGATTCGGTAGACGTCTTCTGACTCTGGAACGCCATGATCGCCGGTGCGTTCTTGCCAGTCACGAAATGCTGTCCGCATTGTCTCCAGTCGTGACTGATGTTCTTGTTTCCCCGCCAGGTTATGGAGTTCAAACGGGTCGGTCTGAGTATCGTACAACTCTTCCCGTGGACGCGTTTCCGCCATAATCAGACTTTGATCAGCGTTCAGCTGACCAGCCGCGTAGAGACGTCGCATGGCCTGTTGAATTGGCTTGTTGTCCTTGTACCGATTCGGCTGAAGATACGGCCGATTCGGGAACCCGTTGAAAATGTATTTCCAACGAGTATCCCGGACACTGCGCATCAGGTCGACTGTTTCATCGGCGCGATCACGCGCGGCGAAGACATACTCGCGCGGCTGATAATCGGCGGCAAGAATATCCTGCGAGTGCATCGACGCAGGCCGTGCAGTTCCAGCCAGCGCCATTGAAGTCGCGCCGAGATCGATGTGCTCGACAACGTCATCTCGAACAACGCCCGATGCAACTGCGGGGCCAGCCACGATCAGCGGAACATGAGTCCCTCCGTCGTAGAGAAACTGCTTATTGCGAACATGACTGATGCCGTGATCCGTCATAAAGAAGATCACTGTGTTGTCGAGTTCGCCAGCGTCCTTCAATCGCTGGATAACTCGTCCAACTTCCCAGTCGGTATAACGGACGGTGTCCAGATACTGAGCCCAGTCTTCCAGGATGACAGGATCGTTCGGAAGATAAGGTGGCAGATGAACATCATTCGGCGAAGTGACGGATCCAAGATCTCTCAGGGCTTTCGCGGTCCACTTCGAAGTATCCGCGACATTGCGATATTTCCCGCCATGCATTTGAACCTGCACAAAGAACGGCTTCTTCTCTTCTCGCGCTGCCCAGTGAGTGCTGTCATATGTGGCGGCTTCGTCCCACTCAAAATTGTAATCCGTTTTTGCAACCTTCACCGCAGGCGAATCTTTGACATCTTCGTCGCTGCGCAAAAAGGCTTCGACCGTCAAATTGTTTGTGTGGTATCCGGCCTTCCGAAAAACAGCCGGCACAAGTTCAACGTCCGCCGGAAGATGAATCTCGTGGCCCGGCACTCCGGATCGATGATTCTGAGCTCCAATACTAGTCTGATACCGGCCGGTGATCAGTGCGGATCGACAGATGCTGCAGATGGGAGCTGTCACGAAGGCACGCGAGAAGCGAGTTCCCCGGCTGGCCAGTTGGTCCACATTCGGAGTCTGAATTGTCGTTTCGCCGTAACACGAATAGTGAGCCGACATATCTTCAACGATCATCCAGACAATATTGGGCCGCTGCTTTTCAGGAACTTCGGCAGCCCTTGCTTCCGATGTATCGGTCGCCTTCAAGGCTTCTTTCTGATTCTTTTGCCGACGGTTCTTTTTACCGGGAGTCGATTCGCCGGACTTCGCGTTCTTCTCGGAACCGTTTCGAGTAACAGCGGCGACATTCCTGGCAGGCAGTTTTTCGGCCAGTTCTTTCTTTAAGCCTTCATGTTCGGGCAGTGCCGCCAGATTGGTCCATTCATATTCATCATTGGAGTGATCATAAAGTTCTTCGCCGCCATCAGCGTAGCGGATATATCTCCAGCGGTCGGTTCGTACGGCATGATTATTCTGACCGAAGGTCGTGATAGCGATGCCTGAACCGGCCGCATTCGGATCTTTCAGGAGAGCCCGAATCGACTGTCCCTCGACATGCTTCGGAATGGAAATTTCAGCGAGATCACATAACGTCGGATAGATCGTCATGAAGTCGACAGGACTCTTGCAGACTCCACCGGGCGTTGTCGTTCCGGGAGCCACCCAGATCAGCGGCGCACGAGTCGCTTCTTCCCACAGAGCGAACTTCCGCCAATGTTCTTTCTCGCCCAGATGCCAGCCATGATCTCCCCACAGGCAGATGATGGTGTTGTCCTTGTAAGGCGATTGTTCCAGAGCATCCAGAACTCGCCCCACCTGCCCGTCGAGATAACTGATCGCCGCCAGGTAGGCCTGTACGGCTTCTTTCCATCGGCCGGATTTCAGCACAGCGGCATGATCGCCCGAAGCTTTCGCCATCTTCAATCCGGCTGAAGGAACATCCGCTAGATCACCGTCTTTGGTCGGCGGCAGCTCAATCTGATCAAGCGGATGCATGTCAAAATATTTCTGCGGCACGTTCCATGGCATGTGCGGTTTATGAAAACCGAGCGTCAGGAAGAATGGCTTGTCATGGGATTTGGAGAGTTCCGAAATTCCGTAGTCGGCGATCTGAGTATCCGAGACGGCACTGTCATCGCCGTGGATGACACCGAATGCGATACCTTCGATGCTGCGATCTTCAACTCTGGCACCACCAGTTCCCTGTTGTTCTTCACTTTTTGTCGCAGTCCATTGCTCGGGAAATCCCAGCCCGCCGTGCCACAACTTTCCCATCCCCAGCGTTGCGTATCCGTGCTCTTTAAACTGAGTAACCAGAGACTGCTTAACGGTGACGGCACCGCCATAAGGATTGTTGTTGTCGTAAACGCCAGTCGATCCCGGTCGCATTCCGGACAACAACGCTGTTCGCGAAGGATTACAGACTGGCGCTGCACAATGTGCGTTGCTGAAAGTCACTCCCATTTTGGCGAGCCGGTCGAGATTGGGAGTTTTTGTCTGGCGATTCCTCCCGAGATGTCCCACCCAGTGGTTCAGGTCGTCGACAGCGATAAACAGGACGTTGGGCCGAGTTTTCTGGTCAGCTTGAACCGGCGTTCGCGTGGAGACGTGCGAAAACAGGGCTATCAGTGTGATCAGAATTGAGAGGCGTGGGGAGTTCTTCATCAGCAGATCTCTTCCGGTGGTGGGGGCTGGATGGATGTGCTATCTTGCCAGATTCACACGAAAAGGCCGCGATCTGAGATTGGCGGCGAGTTTTTTTAGCATACCTGATTCGCTATGGCTGGACGATCTGAGGCACGCCGTTTTGTGCTGCAAATGTTGTATCTTGTGGACCAGAATCCTGACGCCGACAAGACCCGGATTCAGATCGACATGCGCAAGCAATTCACGGAAACACCGCTCCGCGATTTTGCCTGGATGCTGTTCAGCGGCGTCTGCGCAAACCGTGATCAACTGGATGAAGTGCTGCGAAAAACTGCCGTGAATTGGCGAGTAGAACGGATGCCTCCAACGGATCGCAATGTCCTGCGAATGGGGCTTTACGAGATGACAAAAATGGGCACTCCGGCCGCTGTCGCCATCGACGAAGCCATCGAGATCGCTCGCGAATATGGCACAGAGAATTCCAGTTCCTTTGTGAATGGAATCCTGGACAAGCTTATTCCCAAAGACGCGGCCACGACGCCAGCTGACGATGAATAACGTTACAGCCGGGAGTCCGTAGCTAACCACCGGAACCAAAGGTACCCGCGAGTTCCGGCAGGTGGGGCAAATGATAATCTGCAGGCGGTTAATGTTCCGACCAAAGTAGCCATCTCGCTCCGCGAGATGTGCCTTATTCGATGCACGTTGTGTTGCCAATATCAGCCGCCATTTTCAAGGCGCATGGGTGAGTTGTGCTGGGGATCAGCCCGGAGTTGCTTCAGCGCTGGCCTGGCTGAAAGGACTCGTCTCGACGGAGCGAGACGGCTACATTGATAACCGAGACCCCGGCGATTCCAAAGCATGGGCAACTCGCAGCTTTACAACGGCGAGTATTCGGCCAGTGAGCTGAAAGCCAATGAGCGACGTAGGTTAGACAGACAAATTCAGCGACTGAAAAATCAGGACCAGAATCTTTCGGTCGCTGAATTCTTCGGTCCATGAATCGGTGAACTGTGTGTCATCAGCGCTTTGGCAGCCATTGAACAGCATCGATCACGACATACCCATCTGCGTCCTTGTTCGTGATCGTGACGGCCGCCGATTTGTCCGCATCAAACGAAAAGGTCCCAAGCGACTGAAAATGATCGTCCGCATCGGGCGCCGACTGTTGATTGATCGTAATGGTCTTCGTTCCCTCTGAAGCCTCAACCTGAATCTGCACCTTTGACGAACGGTTCGCATTCGGTGGCCATGAAACTCGCACTTCGTAAACTCCGGCTGATTGTAGTCGAGCTTCGAAGATGGCGGAGGCCTGACCATCCTGAGCAGCTCCTTCGTGACGATAACCATTGCCCACGAAATAAACGTACGCATTACTGGTCTTCCAGTCGCCAGTGAGTTTTGCGTCGTCATCGTCGACTACAATGCCTTTCAGCTTTCGGGGATCAACAAAGACCTTGGCCTTTGCATCACCAGCCGACGCGGCGGCTGCATAATCAAGCACCTGTCCCTCTTTAAGCAGTTGCCCACGCAGATCAGCGTAAGGCACTTGTTGCACTGCAAGATCTTTGTCGATCGCCATCACCGCCGCAGTTGCCGCACTTTGGCCAAGAATCATAAAGACGGGCTCCATGCGAATCGAACCGAAAGCAATGTGTGAACTGCTGACGCAAACACTGACCATCAAGTTGTCACACTGGCCCTTCTGCGGCACTAGTGAACCGTAAGCAATCGAATACGGAGAAATCCCCACGCCGATGTCGCCTTCGTTCTGAACGTAACCATCAGATGTGATGTAGCGCTGCACATTGTGTGAATCGATGGTGTAACTTCCCATGCCCACCGAATCCGGTGTTGGCTTCTTCTTCGTGAGTTCGTTCTCGGTCATTACGAACTGACCGATCATACGGCGAGCTTCCCGCACGTAGATCTGATGTGGCCAGTGTCCGTTGTCGACGAATTCATCTTTCGGCAATCCCCACTTCTGCATTTCTGTCTGAACCTCTTTGGGAATGCGAGGATCATTGGCGACAAAGTACAACCATCCCTGCTGATACCGGCGATGTTCCTCCAGAATCTCCTTGCGACGTTCGTAGCTGGCTTCGGGATAGTCGTAGTTCATTCCGATATTGTCGGTGCTGAACGGGCCATGATTGTTCGTGTCTGTTTTGTGGTTCGGAATCGGATCGAATTTATCGAACGTCTCCTTCCAACCGGCCTCATAAACTCTGACCAACAGTTCGTACTGCTTTGGGTCGTAGCCTTCAGGCATTGGGAACGGAATTCGATTCTCCGTATGGTCGGTGGCGCACCAGCGATAGCAGTAGGCCTGAATTCGTTTGTCGCCTGCACCATATTCACCGGGAGGTTCCGTGCTGATCTTTGGCAGAACGCCCGAAGAAGGATCTCCCGGAATCACATACGGGCTGATTTTGGACTTCAGTGCACCGAAGTGATGTCGATGATGCAGGACGCCCGTCTGAATACCGTTCCAGTTTTCGTCATAGACAGAGTTCGCTTCTCGCCCAACATGGTACGAAACTCCTGCGGCCGCCATCAGATCACCTTCGTACGTCGCGTCGATAAACATCCGGCCGCTAAAGGTCTTGCCGGATAACATCATGATGGTGGTGATTCGAGCATCTTCCTTGAGAACTCCCTTTTCGCGATCCAGCCATTCATCACGGTAGACCGGGATCTGAAATTCCCTGATGTAGTCCTCAAACACACTTTCGGCCACATGTGGCTCAAAGATCCACATGGTGCGATTCTCACCGTCTATCGCCGGCGTGCCCTGCCCCTTGTTGCCGTATTCGGACTGCTTTTGCCAACGCCATGTTTCGGGCTGCTGATACTTCTTCCAAAGTCGATGATAGAAGTCTCGTGATAACCCGCCGATGACGGCCTTGTTGCCTGTATCCGTGAAGCCAAGGCCACCGCTGGAGAGACCTCCCAGATGCTTGTCCGGGCCAACAACAATCACCGTCTTGCCCATTTTCTTCGCTTGAACCGCAGCAATGACTCCCGAAGAAGTCCCGCCATACACGATGAGATCGGCCTCAAACTTCTCAGTCGCCTCGAGGATATCCAGCGGGCAAAGACAACAGGTCAACAAGATCAGGCAAAGAGGTCTGCCAATCTTCAAGCAATCGATAGGTTTCATAACGTGGTTCAGTGTGGGATGGAATTCGGTTTAACATGAGGGCGTCAAACACCGGAATCCCGGCAAGCATTGATTGAGCTATCCGGACTCAACAATGCTCAGCCAAATCCGACGAGGTGGAATGCCGCACAACACTGTACGGAAGTGCTGCATCGGGAGCAAACAAGCAGCATTTCCGAAAGGCACTCGCCATTCCGGGGCCCAATCTTGTCAGGCTTTCGCGCTTTATTCGCCTGTCGTCGATACGGGGCGACGTTCGCGATCCAAAGGCGTTCGTTCGATCTTTAAGCCGGCTGCCGTTCAATCGATTATCGAACGATGATCACTACTGAAGATCGATCCAGTATCCTTGTCCCTTTGATCATTCACGTTGTCAAAATGCCGCATCAGGGTGTAAAGCAACTGAAACAATATTCGCTTTGCCAACGCTGGGATTGACATTTGGCGAAAGAAAACATGAGCAGTCGACAACCGAATCTGTGGCTTCTCTGCATCACAGTTTGCCCAGGCCATTCTCTGTTTCGCAAGACGATCCCGAATCTACGTTGGAATCCCGGTAAACACCAATGAATGGGCGAGTTCCATCGGATCAGTTATCTGCGTTCATCGCACCCAGAGTTGTGCTCTGCATGAAGGCTAAATGCTTTTCGGGATTAAGGGGACATGTCTTGTCAGCGGGATCCTCCAGGGAATGACAACGCGTCTTTACGTGAGTCCAATCAGATTTGGTCCGCGACTTGCCATTTGCAGTTGAGTTCGTGGGTGTTTCCCCATGATCAAGTCCGGAGAATATCACGACTCGACCTGACGGACGAGAAAGACTCTGCTGGATCCGCAACGCCATCAACCGCAAGTCCTGACTTCCGACACCACCATTGGGACTGGTGTTGCCGGAAAAGCCGAGCGAATGACTTCCCAGGACGGGCAGATTCCAGCGTCGACTGATGATCGTGATCGGAGAAGGTCGCAGTCGCATTAATTCCATCGCGATCAGTGGAGCCGTCAGCAATAGCCCGAATCCAAGGAATGAACAGACAAACAAATTCTTTCGATTCGAACTGATGTCATCGACCACATTTACAGATGCCGGAGATGTGACGACAAACTCCGTCAACTCGCATTCCCTGAGCTGATTGATCTGATCCAGTTGCTGGCTCAGCTCTGAATATCGCTTTTCTTTCTCATCAACGTCCAGTTTGAGTTCCAGCAGCTCACTTGATGAACGCTTGACGTCTTCGTTCGTGGAACGATTCTTCTCCAGTTCAAATTCATCGATCTTCGCCAGAAAGTAGTCGAGATCCTCTGTCGTGGCTAGCGGCGGCAACTTTTCCAGAATGCGCTGCAGGCAGGCCTTATCCGACTCAGACAGAACACGGTTGGAATTACTGGAAAGCTGTCGAAGAAACCCGATCGCTTCCGTCCTGCGCCACTCATCGTCAGGCAACCATTCCGAAAGCGGTAAACGGTCAAGGATTCTAAGCGTGGATGAAAGCTGCTCGTCACTGACAATGCCATACCGCGTCAGAGTTTGTTCAGTGGTGCTGCGGAATTTTTCAAGGAAAATTGCGCGGACCCATTCCGCCGGAGATTCCTGGATCAGCACTTCGATCAGATCATTGATCGGCGGCACTGGATTGGATTGAGCCACATGCGGGGGCGGACTCCAATGTGGTGGAAAGTCAGTTTGATCATGTTTCGACATGAACATGAACGCAGCAGGAAAGTCTCGTGCGATGATCAATTGTTCTGCCACGCGTCGTCGTTATTGCTCCGGCTGAGTCACAGGCAAGATGAACCGCCAGATCAGGATCGATATTGCAGCCAACAACCACGTTGTTCCATGCACTCGGCTGGGCTGTGAAAATTTTATCGGTGTCCATGGTGTCGCTGTGGGGGCCAGAGTCATGATCAGCAGGATCAACAACGAAGGAAAGCCGACAATCTGCAGCAACAAAGTTATCCCCTGTAGGATTCGTTCGCTTTCCGTCATGCGGACGCCGCCCATCAGATGCAGTACCGGCACCGGCACGAAACGAACGGCGATCAGCATGACCGCATCGCCAAACAGCAGCACCGTTGCGATTACTCGCCACAGTGGTCCAGCCCCATAGACGACACCGATCACGCGAATCATGAGCACAACTCGCCAGACAGAAACGATTCCCAGCAGTCGCAGGTTCCAGAGTGTTGCATCGCCCGGGCTCATCCAGCGTTCAAAGGGGATGGCATAAAGCCACGCGAGCGGTGCCGTAATCCAGTACAGTGGGAGAAACGTTGGGAAGCCACGGAAGAATGTCGGAAGCCGTTGAGTCTTCCCAATTCCCGTCAGGCGAACCAGCATGTACAACAGGAACGCTGTGAGCAGTGACGCGCCGTGAGGAATCAGCAGATGCCACGGTTCATGCAGCAGATCTTCGCCATCGTATTCTCGAGCGAATCCCGCCGACAGAACCAGCACACCACCCAGCACCAACGCATAAGGACTCGCCGCAACATCCAGAATCGCAGACCGCCGTCCCATCAAAAACCGGATCAACGTCAAGGGAGTGACAGCTTGCGGCCGTGCTTGTTCAGCCTGAATCTCTTCGGCGGGCGTCTGTTGAGCGATCTCTGCGGATGGACTGGTCATGTGTTGCTCGAATCCTCACGCGCAGGAATGAGAGCATTGTCGCGTCGCTCCCGTCGCTTTCAAACTACGGCCGAGTTCTAAATCGCCGGGCTCGAGAATGCCAGTCGACTGCAGGAGGCCAGAGCCACGTGCATTCACGTCATCTTAAGGACTATGAGCTCCGCGGCCACAGCATGCAATCCGGCAGCGACGCCAGAATTACTTATGCTCGAAACTCGATAAACATCATGGGGAAGAATCAAAGACATCTGGTAATCACCCGTTTGTGACATCCCTGCGTTCCCTGCGGCTTTGAAGTTAAGCGAGAGAAACAGCAGATCGTCGGCTGTTCCACGAGCGGCCTTCGGAGCAGTCGGAATTCATGCACTCATTTGTTTAACGGCGAGCCGCAGCCGCAGGCGGAAACATTAAAATTTTCACCTGCAATTGAACACACTATCAGCGAGTTCTCGTAATGGAACCGCGAATGAACGCCAAAAGCGAAATCGGCCGCCTACCGCTCGCCGTCAACTTAGTGAGTGCCTGATGGAGATCGCTGTAAACTAATTGCTTCAAGACGACCATCGAACCTGATGCTTTTCTTGTATCGCTGAGTTATCTTACGGCGATCCCGCAGTTCTGAAAGGAGCAAACCGTGTTAACGGCACTCAAGAGAATCACGCCGCAGGAATATCTGATTCGCGAACGCCAGGCGTCGCTCAAAAGCGAATTCTATCAGGGGGAGATTTTCGCGATTGGCGGAGGCTCCGCGAATCACAGCTTGATCGCGGCGAATTTCATGGGAGAGGCTGGCAACGCACTCAAAGACAAACCATGCCTCGTCTTCAACAGTGATCTTAGGGTTCAGGTTCGATCGACGGGTCTGTATACGTATCCTGATGCGACTATCGTCTGTGGCGAACTGTTGTTTGATGACGATCATCGCGACACGCTTCTTAATCCCACGGTGATCGTGGAAGTCCTTTCTGATTCGACGGAAAAATACGACCGCGGTAAGAAGTCTAACCACTATCGCCAGATTGCATCATTGAAAGAACTGATTCTGATCGCACAGGATCGTTCTCATGTCGAACGCTTCACTCGCCAGCCGAACGGCGACTGGCTGTTTCACGAACAGAAAGAACTTACAGCAGATTTCGAATTGAAATCGCTCGGCATTTCCATTGCCATCTCGGAATTGTATCGCGGCGTGAAGTTCGAACCGATTGAGGATGATGTCAACGCCAGTCGCTGACCCCGATTAGTTCGTACGAGACTTGCTTCTCGCCGAACTGCGGATTCTGCGGCGGATTTGGTTGCGACGCCGTGTCGCGGTGGCGGAGAAGACGCGGCGCAGAACGTTTCGGAAGCCGGCTTCCAGATCTTCTACTGTCATGCAGTCTGGCTGATAAGTTACGTCAAACAACGTGTAGGCCGACCATCCACGTTCGACCAGCAGGCGTCCTTCCGATTGCAGTTGACGATAAAGACTGGTCCCGGGAAACGGAGTTTGCAGCGTGACCTGGATCTCGGCCAACGAACAGTTCAGCAGAAATTCCGTCAGTGATTCCAGCGACTGAGTCGTCTCGCCGTCAGCCCCGATAATAAAGCAGCCATTCACAGCCACTCCCGCACTCTGAATGGCATCGACCGCGTTCATGATCCGATTCAGCTCCGCCTGTTTTTCGCCCATGCCAGGATAGCGAAACACCAGTGATTCGATTCCCATCAGCACTTGCTGACATCCGGATGAGGCCAGTCTTTGCAGGATTTCGGGACGTTCGCCGATCCGCCAGTCGGCTTCGGTAAACCAGCGTGCTCCGGCATCCTGCAGCGTGTCGAACAGAGGATTCACATCGCGTGAACCGGCGAACGTGTTATCGTCCGCCAGTTCGATCAGAGGTCGAGGCATGAGCCGCTGAATCTCGGCCAGCTCTTCGCGAATTCTCTCAACGGGTTTTTCCGCAAATCGACTCAGTAGTCGACTAGCTCCACAAAAACCGCAGGCCAGCGGGCACCCGGCCTGAGTCTGCAACGTGAATCGTGCGGGCGTCTGAGGTAGCAGGTCGAAGCGAGGCATCGGCCACAGCGGCATCGTGTTCAACGCGACCACATAGCGTCGCTGCAGAGTCCCTGCCAATACATCCTGCAGCACCTGAGGCCAGACCGATTCTCCTCGTCCCACGATCACGGAATCGCACTACGTCTCTGCTTCTTCCGGACAAGCACTGACATGCAGTCCGCCGATGACGGTTGGAATCTGGTGGGATCGAAGATGAGCAGCAAGGCGATAAGCTTCTTCGACAGACGCGGTCAGTGCAGAGATTGCGTCAACATCCGGCTTATCGGCAAGAATGTTTTCAATCGATGCTTCAGAAACTTCGGACGTCCCGCGATAGCTGCACGTCCACGGATCTGGTGTCAATCCGGCGAGTGTCAGCACGCCCAACGCCAGCAGTTCCGCGATTGCAGAAGCTCGCTGCTGCAGCCCGGGAAGACTCATCCCAAGTTCCAGCATCTGCGGCTCGCGGACGCGAAATCCGGTCATCGGTACGAAGGTGACATGCGGCACGGATCACCCGCCAGAATTTCTGCGGCACGTGCTCATAAGTCAGCCCACAGAATGATGGCAACGTGCAGCGAGGGCCAGTGGTGGCGGACGCTACCGTGACTGAGCAGTGGAAGTATTCTCAACCAACTTCTGCGATCGCTTCTTGAATTGTCGTCGCACCACAAAGATGGCCGCGGTGATCACCAAAGCGGCGTAGATTCCGACGACAGAATGCGAAGGATTGACCACGTAATGCAAAATTCCCTCAGCGTGGTCTGGATGACCGTGGCCTTCGTGAGCCTGAGCTATCGGGGCCGCAAACAACAACAGGGAAGAAGCAATCAGACGTCGTGGCATTTTGAAATCGACTCCGAGAAATCACAGGAGGTAAAGAATTCAAGTCCCGGCTTGTCTCGACAACGTTTATTCTGTACGCGGCCATCAATGCGGCAATGGTCTTAATGACGCATCCCGCGAAAACCCGGCATCTTTTTCTACCGTGCAGAGAATAACGTTCAGGAACTGCTCAACAGGGACTTCAAACAAATCATATTCGGCTGCGGCGAACGGTAACAACTCCGGCTTGCGGTTGCCACGTTAACCCAATCCAGTCGCAATCGCGAAAATCGGCCCTACGAAGCACATCCCGAAGGAATACATCAGGCCAAATCATTCGGGTGGCGCTTCAGGAGCAGCGGAAGCATCGCCACCGCTGTTTGCTCGCCCACGGCGTCTTCCGCGGCGTCGACCACGGCGTCGAGGTCGTCGTTCACCATCCGGTCCAATTATTTCGTCCGGCTCGGAGTCTGTTGCATCCAGATCATCGTCTTCATCGTTGGCTTGGCCGTTCAGAGTTGGCTGCGCCCCGGCCAGAACTGGAGGAACGGTTCCCTCCAGGCCTGTCCCAAAATCATCCTCCACAGCCGGTCGAGATCGCTCAGGCTTCGCAGGCCCACGGGATCGTTCACGAGGAGGCCGGTTACCGGCAGTTTCTGATTTTGGCTGTTCGCTTTTTGGCCTGTCGGAGGCTTGTACGCGATCTGTCGCTTGTGCTCGATCTGTTGCTGGCCTGTCTGCTTGCGGCCTGTCGACTGGTCCTCGATCTGTTTGTCCTCGTTGACCGGGCTGTCGATCATTTCTCGGACCATTGTTTCGTTGGCGATCATTCCCCGCTGGACGTGAATCACCTCGGGGTGAATTGCGATCCTGCTGGCGCGGTGGACGTTCGCGACGTGTTCCAAAGTTCCCCTGATTGTTACGCGGAGGAGAAGAATTCTGGGGACCAGTCGAGGAATCATTATCCTCGACCGAGTCGGAAGAATTGCTCTCGCCGCCTTCGACACCAACCCCAAACTCCGGCGGCTGGAACCGCTCGATATCATCCGACAGCTTGCGACGTCCGGGAAACTGAACTCGGGGAGGTGGCAACTGCGGGACGTATGGTACGTAGGGTTCTTCGACAATCTCCTCTTCAACCAACTCACTGGGATCAGGAGGACTGAGGAAAGCCGAGACGTCAGGAGAAACTGTTTTTGGACGCTCCAACGGCGTCATAAACTTCGGTGGGTCCACACACGCGCAGGTGTAACTGGTCGTGAAGCCCGGTGCATGAACTTCTCGCCCACACGCCGCGCAGCGGAAGCCCCGCAAGACTCGAAGATCGTATTGAAGCGACGGACCTTTCATGGCAACCTTTGCTGGCGAACTACATCCATCGGGGTAAATTCCGAGCAGTCCTGGAACACGCTCCTGCGGAGTGTAGCTAACGCAGGCCGACTGCGGGAGCGTGTGACGGGAGTTCTCTGGATACGAGTGCAGCTTCAGTGTTTGGCAGAAGTAGAATCAGGGACAGAAAGTCATCGCAGTTCAGAATGCTGGTGTGGTTTGCGTTATCGGGTGCAGGGCATCTACCATTGGTTTGTACCTTGTATTTTGAGCCGTTTGACTCATCAAGATCTTCGTGCTTCCCGCTTAGCGTAATTCGGAGGTTCCGCAGTATGCGTACTTCGTTAGTTGTCTCAGCACTTCTGTGTGTGTTACAGCCGTCATTTCGTCTTGCCGCCGATGAGCCGTTCGCAGGGAAGCAAAGCGACTGGAACGGCTATGTGCGGTATGACTTCGAGATCAATAGCCGTCCTGTGTTGGTCGTTGTTCCGAAAGAGGCGGCGAAGGGTAAACCGTGGGTCTGGCATGGAGAATTCTTCGGTCACAAGCCGGCTCCGGATATTGCCCTGCTCGGCAAGGGATTTCACATCGTCTACACGCAGATCTCGAATCAGTTTGGCAGCCCGACGGCAGTCGCTCATTGGAATGAGGTCTATGATGTGCTGACGAAGAAACATGGGCTTGGGCCGAAGGCCGCTCTTGTGGGAGTCAGTCGTGGAGGTCTGTATTGCTATAACTGGGCCTCGCAGAATCCAGACAAAGTCGCCTGCATCTACGGTGATGCTCCGGTTTGTGACGCCAAAAGCTGGCCGATGGGCAAAGGGCACGGAATAGGAAGCACCGTCGAAGTGGATCGATTACTAGCCGCATACGACGTGAAGACCGAAGATGAGCTGTTCAAGGTGCTGTTGAATCCAATCGATTCACTCAAACCGCTGGCTGCTGCCAAGGTGCCCCTGCTCCACGTCTACGGCGATGCCGATGAGGTTGTGCCGTGGGATGAGAACACGAAAGTGATTGCAGATCGATACCGCGAACTGGGTGGCGAAATGATTCTGATCGGAAAGCCAGGAATCGGTCACGTCCATGGACTTGACGACTCCACGCCGATCATTGAGTTTATCCAGAAACACTGTCGCTGATCCAACAGACAGTGCCCATGGTGTTCCATGATCGCGTGCATCATTGTCGTCAGAAACCGCTGGCGTGAATTCACGCGGTCTTCTGTAGGCCATGCAATTTGTATAGCTGGTAGCTCCGATCGTTGGCCCGGTCGAAGCTACGCCAGATCTACCGGTCGCTGAGTCCAGGCAGAAATCGCGAGATCGATCAGTTCCACGATCGGGCTTTCGACGGCTTCTGGGACGGTCGATGGCACTGGTGGTTCGCCGGTAGGGTTTGACTCTGATTCGGCGGTTGTGTCTTCCGGACCATCTTCGGTTGCCGGAGCATGGTCTCGCTCCGCCATCGCGATTAGAACCGGCAAGTCGTTGATTGCCTCTGCATCATCAAAAAGCAATGACGCAGCCAGAGGAGTGCCTGTTGCTGGCTCCTCGTTTGAAGTCACGGTCGTAATCGTGAACGTCTGGGCCACGCTCCAGGTTGTCATAATTCCGTTTGCGTTGATGGCACGAATCCAGACTCGATAGTTTCCGGCCGCAAGCGCGGCGGGGGTGAATGAATTCGTAAGAATGTCTTTCTTGTTGAGGACCACTGCCGTCAAGTCATCACGACGCAGCAGCAGTTCATACTTCACGGCTCCTTCGACAGCCTGCCAGGTAATCAATGGCGTCCGGTTTGTCGAGCTTCCCGTTGGCGTCAGCACGGTTGGCTGGCCACCGGCGATGAAGTCCTTCGGACCGCTCCACAGCGAATAAACCCCCTGAGCACTCTTCGCGCGTACCCACCAGCGGTAGGTCGTTCCACTGAACAGTACGGGAACCTGTGTCAGAGAAGTTCCCTGAACGCTGATGTTCAACGTCAGCTCTTTCGTTTTCATATTCTTCAGTTGAAACTCGTAACTGGTGGCTCCCTGCACGCTGGTCCAATTGAATTTTTCACCCAGCATGGTTGGCGTGACATCACTCTGAATCGGCGCTGGTGCGATTTGAATATCGACTGGCGATGACCAACCCGCGCTGGTTCCGCCTGACCATGCCGAAACCCAGATTCGATACACGCCAATCGGCAGGGCTGCGGTTGGAGTGAATGTATTCGTGGTGAGTCCTTCCTGAAGAATCACCGGACTCTTGCCAGTTGACAGATTCGAGAACCAAATCCTGTATGTTTCGGCCCCGAGAACCGGACTCCATTCGATCGTCGGGCGAGATGTTGGCTGCATTCTTGTTATCGGAAGGATCGTCGGTTTTGCAACCGTTGAAAACTGACGCACAGCCGACCATGCCGACATTGTATTGCCGGTACCCAGGGAACGCATCCAGACAGAGTAATTGCCAATGCCGAAGTCAACGTTAGGCGTATAGCTTGTACCCGTCACGATGGTTCGATGAAACTCGTCCTGAGCCTGGTAATTGAGACTGCGTACCCAGATCTCATAGCCGACGGCCTGCGGGATCTCGCCCCACTGGAAGGTGACTCGATAATTCGATGTCACGTCAACTTTCGCGGCAGCAGCTGGTGCCGTGAGCACAGGAGATGCCAGACCGATCGTCACTCTGTGATCTTCGACTTCGCCATCAGGAGCAGCTCCTGTCGGGGTTAGGCCTCCGGCCGTGCTGATACGGACTCGGGCGTAGGACGTACCAATCACGGCGTTGGCTGGAACTGAGAACGTAAACCGCCGATTGGTATTGTTTGTGACAGCCGCACTGTCGATGATTTTCTCTCCGGGATCGGACCAACTGCCATTGCCGTTGAAGTCCACCCACGCGTCGACTCGACCGCCCAATGCAGCGTTACGAACCTTCACGACAACACTCGCATCTGTCCGACCGGCATTTACCGCTCCGAAAACGACACCATCTTCGTCTGCTCCGTCACCGCCTGCGAGAACGGAGTTCGCACCGTCCGCTTCGAGATCAACCGTTTCCCCCAGCGTCGGCCCGAAATCGAAGTTGATGCTGACGCGACCTTCATGGCGTGCACCATTGTCAGACTGAGTCACCGGATAGGGGGCAGGGGCATCTCCGAAATCGCTCGTCAGCAACACGCGATCTTCCAGCAAATCCACCGTCGACAGCGTATGTCCGGATTTTCGGCTTCTCTGTCGCACTTTTACGAGTTCACTCGCACCCGAGCGTAACAGAGAAATACAACGTGATATGATTGGATTCTGTGCCATTGCCGATTCCTGACTGTTCCAGAGTCGCAGACCTTGTCGACTCTATTTATCGAACAATCGTTAAAATTGGCCCGACTCGGATCTTTGAACGGCATCCAGATTTCTGCGTTAGCAGTCAGCAAATCCGAAATTGAAGCAGATTGTGCCGGAATGCTCTTCGTGGTTGCAGACAATCGCGGCATAGTCCATAAATCGCGTGTTTTCCTGCAGGTGTCGGTGAACGCTGCGTCTGCGCCTGGCGAGATCTGCATTCAGTATGAGCTCAAATTACGTTGTGGAGACTAACCCGAATGAGCCCTGGCGAATGCTGAAATCTCGGCAGAGTTTAATTCTGTTCTCGCTACTGCTGCTGGCGTTGGGTCTTCGCGTAGGCGCGGCGATTGTGATTGATCGCCACGTCCACAGTGAGGGCCGACAGTTCCTGATTGAAGGTGATGCAAACGGCTACTGGGAACTGGCGCAGAAGATTGCGAGCGGCCAGGAGTATTCCATCTACACTCCGCCCCGAAGGGTTTTAAGAACTCCCGGCTTTCCACTGCTGTTAACGTCCAGCATCACTATTTTTGGACAAAGTGTTTTTGCCGCCAGTCTTGTCATGGCTTTTGTGGGAACAGGTTGCTGCTGGTTGACCTGGTTGTTGGCTCGTCGAGTCGCGACTGTTTTCGTTGCCAATGTGGCCCTGCTGATCGTGGCAGTTTCTCCGCTGCAGATTGGTAGTAATGTGCAGCTTCTGTCTGAGACACTTTTTAGTTTCGGACTTCTGGCTTGTCTGCTTCCTCTCACGAAACTCGTTCGAACAGGGGAGGCACTGACGGCGGGCGATTCTTTTGTGGCCGGGTTGCTGACCGGCCTTACGACTCTGGTTCGTCCAGGCTGGATTCTGTGGCCGTGGCTAAGTTCTCTGTTGGTTATTGTCTGTAGCCATCAGGTCTGGCGGCGTCGGATTCTGTACGCTGCGCTCATTTTTGCAGGGTGTTACCTTGCCCTTTTGCCATGGGCCTGGCGAAATCACAACGTAACTGGCCACTGGATTTTCACCTCGCTGTGGTCCGGCCCCAGTCTTTATGACGGTCTTCATCCCGGAGCAACCGGCGCCAGCGACATGACTTTCGTGGATACCGAAAACGTCTTTTCGAAGATGTCGGAATACGACACGAATGCTCATTACAAGCAGAGAGCCTTCGAGTTCGCCGTCAATAACCCGGTGCGAACCGTTGAATTGGCGATTCTGAAAGCCGGGCGATATCTCAGTCCAACACTTAACGCCGCAGGCTTCTCAGGTGGCCCAGCTTCGCTGGCTTGCCTTGCCTGGTACGCCTCTTTTTGGGGCATGATCATCGTTGGGATTGTCCACCTTCGAAAACAGCCTGTTCTGATTGCTCTGTTGACCGGTCCATTCCTCCAGTTCTTAGTGGTTCATATGGTTTTTGTGGGCTCAATTCGGTATCGTCTGCCGGTCGAATTCCCGCTGTCCATCATTGCGGCTCAGGGATGGGTTGTCATGATGGCAAGAATCGGGTTGCGTCGAGCTTAAATGCTCGTAAAAACGGAATTTGCGACTGGCAGGGATGCATGAAGTTCTCGGCGGTTCTCAAGTGGATGCTGTGCATTGCGCTGGCGATAGTAATCGTCATGGGCGCGGGCGGTGTCTGGCTTTGGCAGAACGGCAATTCGATGATGCGTCAGGTGCTGCTGACGACGTTTGATAAAGCCGCCCCGGACCTGGAACTGCACTTCCGGGAACTGCAGCTAGTGACGACCTCAACAGCAAAGCTCAGCGGCATTGAGATTCGAGATCGCAAAACGAATCGTCCTGTCTTGCGTGCTGAATCACTGGAAGTCGCGGTCGACGAGGCGATGCTGATTGAGCGGCAGCAGGTGCTGTTGCGAACGTTAAGAGTTTCCGGCATCGACATATTGTTGCGGCGTCGTGCCGACGGCCGCTGGAACTGGCAGGATTATCAATTCGTTCCGTTGTCGAAAGATCCGCTTGTTCCACCGACAGTCACTCTGGAGAAGGTTCGTGCTCAGGTGATGCTGGAGCATGGTGAAGGGATTCCTCCTGCCAGCTTGTTGGTCAGTACGCCCTTATTTCAAGCCGTACCAGCGTCCGCGGAGTCCTACGACTTCAACGGATTGTTGACACTTCCTGGCGCCGGCGATCTTGCCATCAGCGGAGACTGCGATCTGCGCAAAAAGACATGGACGCTGGGAGGAAAGCTTAACGGCATGAATGCCGACCAGAGTCTTCTGGAGATCGCCAAGTCTACGGCACCACAACTGGCCGAGGAATTGCAGAAGCTTGATACTTCAATGGCTAAAGTTCTTCCGCCACCAACACCAGCACAGTCGGCATCCGCCGAGCAGGAGACCGCAGCGCTGGTGATTGGAACCAGCGGCGTATCACCGAGATTTCTGGGCGTACTGGATGTTGATTTCCGAGTCGAAAAGCGAGCAGACGCCTCGGTTCCGGATCTGCATCTGGATGTCGATATTCGTGACGGCCAGATAAGCTCGCCGGTCGTTCCGATTGAACTCACGGATGTGCGAGCCAAGTTCTTTTGGAGCAATTCCCATATCGAATTTCGGCTGATCAATGCGCGTGACGGGGATGCTTTGATTACGGGCGATTTGCAGATGCCGCTGGGAGTCAATGCGGAGGCACCGACCGCAAACCTGCATCTCGAGAACTTTCCGGTCAATCAGGACCTGAAGCCTCTGATGCCGCCCAAGTCACAGAAGTTTTTCGATCATTTTCAGCCGGTTGGTAAGGTCAGCGGCGATGTGGTGTTCCGGCAGTTTGCGTCCGGAAAGTGGTTGCCGGCCAGTGTGACCGGCAAAGCCGAAGGTGCGTCGATTCTGTTTCACAAGTTTCGATACCCTGTTTCCAACATCAGTGCGACGCTCAGTCAGCGACCTATGCCAGACACTGCCAGTTCGATGCATGAGGTTGTGTTTGATCTGGAAGCGGCGGGGCAGTTGGGTAATCTTCCAGCCACGGCTAAAGGATGGCTCAGGAATCCCGGGGCAGAGATCAATCTGGAGATGAATGTCCACGTCGACGATATGCCGCTGGACGGCCGATTCCGTGATGCTCTGGATGAGCAGGGACGCAAAGTCATCGACACGATGAACATTGCTGGTTTTGCCAGCGCGGATGTTCAGTGTGTGCGCGAGCCAGGCCTGGATCAGCCGACGCACATCAACGTCTCGGCCGCGGTGCATGACGGCAAGCTGCGGTTCCGCGGCTTTCCGTACGAGATAGACCGACTCAGTGGTAAAGTGCAGTTCAACTCAAAGGAGAAGAGCTGGCAGTTTGCAGAACTGCATGGCTGGCATGGGCCTGGCGAATTATCAGCTCAGGGATACTTCCGAGGTTTACCAGCCCCGGGAGAGCTGCATCTTGTCGTGCGTACCGAGGGCGCGAAGCTGGATGCAGATCTCTTCAATTCGCTCAATGAATCGTCGCGAGCGGTCTGGTCCATGCTGAATCCGGAGGGGCGAGTCAGTCTCACAACAACTGTCGACTGGACTGCAGCCCCGGGACAGAAGGTGGTTGTTCGTCTGGATGATGTGCATGTATTCGATGCTCGAGTTTACCCTCGGCCTTTTCCACTGCAGATGAATATTCGTTCTGCCTGGCTGAGTTACGATCCAAACGATCCGGCGTCCGCGGGTTCTCAACACTGTCGTATCCATTCGATCGATGCCGAACATGACGGCGCGGTGATCACTGCCAGTGGATGGGCGAAGGCCAGTCTCGATGGTTTATGGCAGTTACATCTCGACGACCTGAATGCGATTGAGCTGAAGCCTGACGACAGTTTGCGAGCAGCGTTGCCCAATGGTTGGCGCGAAACGATGTCGCGACTGGCTCCGACGGGCAAGGTTTCGATGGAGGCGTCGGAACTGGATTTCCGCGGCATCGCAAACAACAATGCTCCAACCACGGCCGCATGGAATACGACACTTCGGCTGAGAGAATGTGAAATTGCGGCCGGGCTTGATCTCAAAAAAGTCTCCGGAATTGTTCAGGCCAGCGGGACCTGGGATGGCTATCAGCTCCGCAATAAGGGAGCGATCCGGCTCGACAAAGTCGAAGTGCTTGACATGCAGATTGCCGGGATCAATGGCCCGTACACAATGACCGAGGAAGAGCTGGTGCTCGGTAATCGCGACGTGATTCAGGGACGAATTCGTCCACGCGATGTCCCGGCTGAAGAACGCATTCAGGCTCAGGCTTACGGTGGTTCACTGGAGATGGATGGCCTGATCAAACTGCGTGCCGGAAGTCAGTACCGATTGTTCGCCGAACTTCGTAACGCATTGCTGGAACGTTATGCTGTTCAGCATCTGACCGATCAACGCAATATTAGAGGCGTCGTGAATTCGTGGATCTTCGTGACCGGTGATGGAGATTCGGCATCGAATCTGACCGGCAAAGGCCAGTTCCAGATTAATCCGGCCGCGTTGTACGAAGTGCCCGTTGTTCTCGAAATGCTGGCGGCGTTGAATCGACTCAACTTCGCCGTGCCGGATCGTACGGCGTTCAAGTATGCTCTGATGACTTTTGAAATTCACGACCGAGCATTCTGGTTTGATCCGATTGATCTTGTGGGCGACGCGTTGACTCTGCGCGGACGCGGCAGCGTTGGTTTTGGCGGCGATGTTGTGCTCGACTTCTTCTCAAGGCCGGCTAAGGGGATTCTGTCTTCGCTGGCGACGCAGTGGGTTAACGTCAAAGTACGCGGAACGATCGACAAGCCTCAAACGGACGTGCGTAACCGGATCAAACTGGATGAGTCAATGCGACAGTTCCTTGGAACTCAACCGCGACCGGGCGAACCGGTTCCATCGTTGACGATCCCGAACTTCTTTAATGTCCAGCCTGGAAATCAAGCACGGCGGCAATAGGCAGCGACAAGAATACTTTTGCACTGCGGCAGCCTGCTGCCGCTTTGGCTCAGGCAGCCTGCTGCCAAACCGTAGGCCTGCACTCAACGGCGAAAGAACGAGTGATCCACAGAAGGCTGTAGATCGGAAAGCGGCAGCAGGCTGCCGCAGTCCAAATTGGGCGGGCAACTAACCCTTTCCTCGTCGTCTTCCGGCCTTGCTGGTTTTCTTGCCGCGAGTTGCAAACCCGGGTGATGAGCTGCCCTCGTCGTCGGGAACCGCTTGTCCCATCTTCTTTTTGAGATCATGAATGCGATCGCGAAGATGGGCGGCTCGTTCAAAGTCGAGTTGCTCGGCGGCGGCCAGCATCTCAACCTCCAGCTCACGCAGGAATTCCTGAGTGACGAACTGGGATTCCGAAGTGACGCCCACTGACTCACGTTCAATGCGTCGAGCGTCGATTTCTTCTTCGATCCCTTTTCGAATCGCTTTGCGAATTGTCTCCGGAGTGATCCCATGTTCTTCGTTGTACGCAATCTGAATTCGACGGCGACGATTCGTTTCATCGATCGCACGCTGCATGCTGTCTGTCACAGTATCTGCATACAGGATCACTTTTGCGTTGACGTTTCTGGCAGAGCGGCCGATCGTCTGGATCAGACTGGTTTCACTCCGCAGGAAACCTTCTTTATCGGCATCGAGAATGGCGACCAAAGAAACTTCCGGCAGGTCGAGGCCTTCACGCAGCAGGTTGACTCCGATAACCGCATCGAATTTTCCTTCCCGCAGTTCACGCAGGACTTCGACGCGTTCGACGGCGTTGAGCTCAGAATGCAGCCATTCGCAGCGGATGTTTTCTTCCTTCATATACGAACTGAGATCTTCCGCCAGCTTTTTGGTCAGCGCCGTAATCAGAACACGTTGATTCACGGCGGCTCGTTCTCGGATCTGAGCCATCAGATGCTGAACCTGACCTCGCGCGGGGACGACAAAGATTTCCGGATCCACGAGACCGGTCGGCCGAATCACCTGCTCCACGACTTCGCCACCGGTCTGGTCCAACTCCCAATTGCCTGGAGTTGCCGACACGAGCACTCGATAAGATGGCTTCGCGTTCCACTCGTCAAACTTCAGCGGCCGATTATCCTTCGCCATGGGCAATCGAAAACCATGATCGACCAGAGTTGTTTTGCGAGCATTGTCGCCTGCATACATGGCTCGAATTTGTGGCAATGTGACGTGCGATTCGTCAACAAAAATCAGAAACTCCTCCGGGAAGAAGTCATACAGCGTGTAAGGAGGTTCGCCCGATTTTCGCCCAGCCAGAGCACGACTGTAGTTTTCAATTCCGGGGCAGAATCCTGTTTCTTTCATAAGCTCCAGATCATGGCGAGTTCTTGCGGCCAGACGCTGAGCCTCCAGAAGCTTGCCCTCCTTGCGAAACTCCTCCAGTCGAGCATCCAACTCTTCACGAATCTCATCCAGGGCCGCGTCGATTCGACTTTGCGGAAGTACAAAGTGCTTGGCAGGATAGATGTAAATCTCTTTCAGCGATTGAGATTCCTTGCCAGAGACGGGATCGATCATGCTGAGTTTTTCGATCTCATCGCCCCATAGCTCGATGCGATAGGCGAACTCCTCGTAAGCAGGCCAGACTTCGATCACATCGCCGCGAACTCGGAACTTGGAGCGAGCCGGATCGAAGTCATTGCGTTCGTATTGGATGTCGATCAGCTTCATCAACAGATTGTCGCGATCAATCTGCTGTCCCACGTGAAGCGGAATCATCATGTTGAGGTAATCGACCGGCGACCCGAGGCCGTAGATGCAACTGACGCTGGCGACAACAATCACATCGTTGCGGCTGACCAGGGCACTGGTGGCCAACAATCTCAGGCGATCGATTTCTTCATTGATGGAGGCATCCTTTTCAATGTAGATGTCGCGTTGAGGAATGTAGGCTTCGGGCTGGTAGTAGTCGTAATAGCTGACGAAGTATGTCACCGCATTGTTCGGGAAGAACTCGCGAAACTCGCCGTACAACTGTGCGGCCAGAGTTTTGTTGTGAGACAGGACAAGAGTTGGCCGCTGGATCTTCTCGATGACGTTGGCCATCGTGAACGTCTTGCCAGATCCGGTGACTCCCAGCAGCACCTGAGTACGTTTGTTGTCTTTGATGCCCTGAACAAGTGATTCGATCGCCCGTGGCTGATCTCCGGCCGGGGCAAATTCGCTGACCAGTTTGAACTTCTGATCTTTATTCATGAAGGGCTCTGAGGAAAATCTTCACTGGGCTTCGAGGCTCGCGACGTCTCGTGATCTCTGGACGGACGATGTCGCTCTGATCGGTGTCGACCAGAGCTGTCGGAAGTTTCAGAGTGACGTCGACGTTTCTTCCACACCTGAGGATTCAGCCATGTTAGTGATTGCTTGAATAGTCTGCCGAGGAGTTCTTCCGAATCGGTCACTCCTTTGCCAAGTCGCGACAGAAATTTCAGGCAACGTTTCAGCAATGTGTCCGAAGTGTTGGAGGCCGCCCGATTCGCCCTCCGTACACGTTTCGACACACCTTCGATTTTAGGAATTGAGATCGTCGGCAAACAGCGTCCGATCCAACTGACCGGTTTTGAGAACACGTTAAAGCAGTGCGGACAGCGAAAATCTCGCATGGGCAGGACCGTGAAAATCACTCTCCAGCCGCGGAACTTCAACTGCTCAAGGCGATCTGAGCAGAAGGTGCATTTATACGGACTGGGAGGTTTCGGTGACACCGCTGTAGCCTGCGAAAATCTTTTCGAGCGTTGCCGGTAGAATGGCAAGAAAACGCTCGAGGCGAAATGGGAAACCGACCGGAGCTCCGTGAGGTTTGCACTTCGGAGTTCGGTCGGCTTCCTGATTGTATCGCAGTGCGCACAGTGGTCGGGTACAAGTTTCTGTACCCTTACACTTATTTCGCGGCAGCAAGAACCGCGTCATAGTTCGGATGTTCGGTAATTTCGCTGCAATACTCGGCGTAGGTAATGGTTCCGGTGCCGTCGACCACGAAGACGGCTCGTGTGAGACAGCGATCCAGCGGACCACCTGCGATCAGCACACCATAGTCTTCGCCGAACTTGCCGCAGCGATGTGCACTGAGGGTTTTTACCTGGTCAACACCCTCTGCACCGCACCAACGCTTCTGGCCAAAAGGCAGATCCATGCTGATTACCAGAATCTCGGTGTTCGTGAGCGACGAAGCCTGCTCGTTAAACTTCTTGGTTTCCATATGGCATACGGAAGTGTCGAGCGAAGGAATCGTCACGATGATCCGTTTTTTCCCGCTGCTGCTGCCCAGCGTCACTTCTTCCAGGCCATTGTTCTGCAGTGAGAATTCAGGGGCCTTAGCTCCAACGGCCAGTGCGGCCCCGGCCAGATCAACAGGATTTCCTTTAAGAGTCACAGCACCTTTGCGCACATTGGCCATTTCTGATTACCTTTTTTGAGTAGCATTAACTTCAAGTGTTTTGCGAACATGTGTTCGGCGACGCAGTATGAAAGAACTTCCCCGTCTTTCAACCTGTTGACGCCACGTTGCAGAGATTCCTGAGATACCACGACAAGTTTTCGCTGTTTACAATTCGGACTGGGCGATCCTGATTCAAGAGTTCATCAGCAAAGATGGCGAAACGATGTTCACGCGAAAATGCTCTTCACAATGCGAATGCTTGTCCGTTTGTCCGTTGGTGATGGCAGTGCTGCTTTGTTTCGTGCTGATGTCCGACAGACTGCAGGCAGGTCCTCCGAATATTCTTTTTGTCATCGCAGATGATTGGGGCCTGCATGCGGGAGCTTACGGCACGCCATGGGTGAGCACCCCAAACTTTGATCGCATTGCGAAGGAAGGCTTGCTGTTTCGCAACGCCTACACTCCGATGGCCAAGTGCGCTCCGTCGCGAGCCATTCTGCTGACAGGCCGTCATCTGTGGCAGAATGAAGAAGCTGGTAATCACATGGCCATGTTTCCGCCAAAGCTGAAAAGCTGGCCGGAAGTGCTGATGAGCAACGGCTGGTTCACAGGCATCACAGGCAAAGGCTGGGGACCAGGGATTGCGAATCATGCTGACGGCAAGCCGCGTCAGATCACCGGAGTCGGCTTCAATGGTCGGAAAACAGAACCGCCAACAACTCAGATTGCGAACAACGATTACGCTGCAAACTTCGGAGACTTTCTTAAGGCTGCACCTGAAGGTAAGCCGTGGTGCTTTTGGATTGGTACGCAGGAACCGCATCGACGCTACGAGTATCAATCGGGGGTGAAACTTGGTGGAAGAAAGCTCGAGGATATCGATCGAGTTCCCGGTTACTGGCCGGATAATGAAGTCGTGCGGAACGACATGCTGGACTATGGCTTCGAAGTGGAATACGTCGATCACCAATTGGGCCGAATGATGGCGGAGTTGGAGAAGAGTGGCCAACTCGATGACACGCTGATCATCGTTACCAGCGATCATGGGATGCCGTTCCCCCGAGTTAAAGGCTACGCGTACCACGACAGCAATCATGTGCCGCTGGCGATTCGCTGGCCGAATGGCATCAAGCATCCCGGTCGCGTGATTGATGACTTTGTGGACTTCACAGATATTGCACCGACAGTTCTCGATATTGCACAGATCTCTCCGATGGATTCGGGGATGCAACCCATCACGGGGAAAAGCTGGAGACCACTGCTTGAGAGTGAACTTGCGGGGCAAGTCTTAGCGGAACGTGATCATGTGCTGATCGGAAAGGAACGAACTGACGTCGGGCGTCCTCACGATCAGGGCTATCCGATTCGAGGCATCGTGACGGCGACTCATCTGCTGTTGAAGAATTATGAGCCGGCACGTTGGCCTGCGGGCAATCCAGAAACAGGATACCTGGATACCGATGGAAGTCCGACGAAATCGTTCATTCTGGATCTTGGCCGTGCCGATCGATCCGATCGATTTTGGAGTTTGAATTTCGGGATGCGTCCGTCTTTGGAATTGTATGACCTGAGATCGGATCGGGATTGCTGCGTCAACCTTGCGGGATCAATCGAGTACGTTGAACATGTCAAAGAATTGGTGCGGCTGATGGAGTCACAATTGACGGATCAGGAGGATCCTCGCATGTCGGGAAACGGGGCAGTCTTTGACGGCTATCAGCCCACGAACGGCGCGGGCTTTTATGAGCAATTCAAGAAGGGGCAGAAAGTGAACGCTGGCTGGGTGGAGGAGACGGACTTTGAAAGCGGTCCGCTGACTCCATGAGCCAGTTATGTCCAGTTTGACTACCTCGAACCCGCTCAGTACTTAGGCAGGCTGAGTGTCGTCAACGAACGCGATTTGGGACGGTCGAACTAACGCCAGAGAAGGGACTTAATATTTGGGCAAGGGAAGGCTGGCGGTATATTCGTCAGGATTCACCAGACAACCGGACTTGCCATCCACTCAGGGGTGATGGGGCAGAACTCCAGCACTAAACATTGCCGATAAATTCGATGATTGCTATAAGTGGTCCCCAGATCACTCTTTGTGTCCTGACTTGTCCGTCAGGGAAGCAATAGGAACGTGAGTTTTACAGAAACCTTATGGAGAATAAGAACGTGAGCGAAAGCGACGGCACTCAGGAAGAAGCACGCGGAGCAGAGCAGCAGGTTCAGGAAGTGGTGGTCAGTGACGCCAACGCGAATGCGGGCTACGCTAACTTCTGTCGAGTCTCCAGCACTCCAGAAGAACTGATTCTGGACCTCGGCCTGAATCCTACTCCTTACGCAACCGGCAAGGTTGAAGTTAAGGTCACACAGCGAATCATCCTGAATCACTTCACAGCCAAGCGTCTTTGGAGCGCGCTGTCAATGGCTCTGCAGCGACATGAGCAGGCCTTCGGCGTTCTGGAAACAGACGTTCGCAAGCGCGTTAAGCTCCCACCAAACGCGGGCTAGTCTCTACCGGAAGCCGGTCACCTCAGGAGATTCTGACGGTTTGTTTCCCGGTTTCTGCACAAGTTCGTCTGGCAAACACTGTTGGACGGCAAATCCATTCAAAGAGGCTCGGCGTCGAATAGATGCCGAGCCTTTTTGTTTCTATACTTCGGTGCCACCCGTTTCTGATGAACTTCTCGACGCTTGGGGCAATACACGTAGCGACACATGACTGAAAACTCTCAACCCAATGACAATCCTGACGATGGTCCGCACAGTCAGGAGATTCGCCATTCGCAAATCAGCGCGATGGTGCCGGCTCATGTTGCGAAGGGCGTCTTCACCACTGGTGCAGTAGTGCTGCAGGGGCAGCATGAATTTATCGTCGACTTCCTCCTGCGAATGCAACAGCCGCAGCAGGTCGTTGCTCGAGTCGTCATGCCACCGATCGTGGTCAACCAGATGATCATGGCGCTGAAGGATAATCTCGCGCGATACGAAGAACGATTCGGCCCCGTTCACATGCCGGTGATTCCGAACCAGAATCCACAGCAACGCCAGACCGCTCAGGAGTTGTACGATACTCTGAAGCTGGGCGATGATGTGCAGTCGGGCAGTTATGCGAATGCTGTGATGATTGGTCACTCTCCGACGGAGTTCTCCTTCGATTTCATCACGACGTTTTTTCCTCGCTCTGCCGTTTCGCAACGAGTCTTTATGGCGACGGCGAATGCCAAGCGGCTCCTGGATTCTCTGAATCATTCTTTTCAGCAGTTTCAGGACCGTATGCGAAATCCACCGCCACCACCGCCGGAGTTCCCTGATTCCGGCAACTCTGATTTCAATGCTCAGGAAGGCGACTGGCCTCCCGGTTTGTAGAGATAACTCATGTCACGATTTCGTTATTGTTTGAATGCCAGCACCATCCGCACGACTCCTGTTCTGCGGCAGATCGAGGTGACTCGACAAGCCGGGTATGAAGCCATCGAATTATGGCACGACCATCTCGATGAACATCTTCGCGCAGGCGGGACGCTCGCCGAAGTCCGCAAGGCTCTGGATGACAACGGTATCGTCGCACCGACGACGATCTATCTGGCCGGCTGGTTTCAACCGGCCGGAGAAGAGCACGTCAAAGCGCTTGATGAAGTTCGTCGCCGCCTGGAACAGTCAGCGGCTGTTGGTGCAAAGTTTGCCATCGCTGGACCACCACCAGGAAAAGCCGATCGAGCCTTGGGCGCCCGTCACTATGCTGAACTGCTGGAGCTCGGTAAGTCGTTCGGCGTAAAGCCTGCGTTTGAGTATCTGGGGTTTGTCGACGACATCAATACGATCGACGATGCCATCGACATTATTCAGCAGTCCGGACATCCGGAGGCGACCGTTGTTGTCGATCCGTTTCACTGCTGGCGTGGTGGCGGGCCCGTTGCGTCGCTTTCGAAACTGAAGAGCAGTCAGATTGCGATTTCACACTTTAATGACTCTCCGGCCGTACCCGCGGCATCGTTGCAGGAAGATTCTGATCGAGTCATGCCGGGCGACGGTGTTGTAGATCTGAAGTTTTACTGCGATCAGTTGGCTTCGACCGGATACAACGGCTACCTGTCGCTGGAGTTGTTTCGCGAAGATTTGTGGGCGAAGGATCCTTTGGAAGTCGCGAAGCTTGGCATCGAAAAGATGCGACCATTCGTCGAGTAATCAGCCAGCTCGTCTTCATCTTAACCCTCAGGCACATTGCGGCATTGGCCGGATCAGCATTGGTGAATTCAAAGTGACGACCCACAGCGCAACATTAAAACATCTGAATCAACGAGCCGATCATCTGACGACCTTCGCAAAGTCTCGCGGCGAAACGCTGCGGATCAGTGCTCAGCATTTGCCGAACGCCACGTTGCTGGACTTCGGAGTCAAAGCCGAAGGAGGTCTGGAAGCCGGGCTCTTGTTGGCAAGGATTTGTTTGTCGGGGTTAGCCCAGGTCGATCTTGTGCAGGGCGACAATCAGTTGCCTGCGGTTCCACAGATCCTTGTCAGAACTGACCATCCGGTTGCATCATGTTTGATTAGTCAATACGCGGGCTGGAAGATTGCGACCGACAACTACTTTGCCATGGGGTCCGGCCCGATGCGCGCGGTGGCTCGCAAAGAGGACCTGTTTCATCACCTGCCGGAAACCGAAAACGGTAAAGTCGCCGTTGGGGTTCTTGAGGCGGGCAGTTTGCCGGATGAAGAAGCCATTGCCGCGGTTCGAAAATCGTTACCCAGCGATTGCCGGCTAACTCTGGCGGTTGCACCAACAGCGTCACAGGCTGGTTCGATCCAGGTGGTTGCTCGATCGATTGAGACGGCTCTGCACAAACTTCACGAACTGCAGTTTCCTCTGGGCGCGATCATTAGCGGGACGGGTATTGCTCCATTGCCGCCAGTAGCGAAGAACGACATGCAGGGGATTGGCCGAACGAACGATTCGATCCTTTATGGAGCGACGGTCAATCTCTGGGTTCGTTGCGAGGACAGCGTGATTCAGGAAATCGGACCGAAGGTTCCATCGAACTCGTCAAGTGCTCATGGGCAGACGTTTTTGTCACTCTTCAAAGCCGCGAATCATGACTTCTACGCCATGGACGCGGCTTTATTCAGTCCAGCCGTTGTGTTGTTTCACAATCTGAAGTCCGGCAAATCATTTTCATTCGGCCTGAAGGTCCCTGAGCTGCTGCGGCAGTCTTTTGGTATGGAATGATCCGTGCTTGCGAACGATGAGGTTCCCTGAGAAACTCCCACAAAGCCAGCCGCCGAATTCCTCCTTCTTCTCTCAGTGATGCCTCATGTCTGACGCTCAACCCGTGCATGGAACTGCCCCGGATTTTCAGGAGCTGCTTCCGGAGTTTGAGCGATTATGTCGCATCGTGGCCAAACTTCGATCTCCAGAAGGTTGTCCGTGGGATCGTCAGCAGACGATGAAGACGATCAAGCCGTATACGTTGGAAGAGACTTACGAGCTGCTGGAAGCGATCGATTCGGACGACAACGCCGCGATTCAGGAAGAGCTTGGCGACGTCCTGCTGCAGGTGGTGCTCGATTCGCAGATTGCCGCTGATGAACGACGCTTTGAGCTGACGGCTGTTGTGCGACAGATTACTGACAAGATGGTTCGACGTCATCCGCATGTGTTTGGAGATGTTGAAGCCGCCACGACTGAAGAGGTTCGCCGCAACTGGACTGCACTGAAGCAGCAGGAGAAACCGAGTCGCACATCGCAGTTGGAAGGTATTCCTGTTGCTCTGCCGGAGCTGGCTCGGGCTGCCCGCATTACAGCTCGAGCAGCCGCCGTGGGATATGACTTTCCTGATCGGCGGATGCTGTTCGATAAGTTAAAGGAAGAACTGGCGGAGCTGTCTCATGAGCTGTTCGGTTCCGCGGAGATCCCTGATGTCGCGGCGACAGTAGATGCCGTGCGAGTTCCGGATCAGCCGATAAGTGACCTCGCGACTCGTGAACGTGCTGAGTCGGAGTTGGGCGACGTGCTGTTTGTGCTGGCGAATGTGGGACGACGCTGGGGGATTAATCCGGAGGAAGCTCTTCGCAAGTCCAACGCCAAGTTCACTCGCCGCTTTCAGGCTATCGAGGCCGCTATGAAAGCAATGGGGCTGGAAATGAAAGATGCCAGCCTGATCGAGATGGAAGAAGCTTATCAGGCTGCAAAAGCCAAAGAGAAACGCACGCAGGCATAGTCATAGGGAGACGCGGAATTCGTTTCGCTCAAGACCTCCGCCTGTCCATTACTTTGCGGCATCTGCATTTTCTGAATCGCTCTTCATTTGGCGAGTCAGTTTCTGTTGCAATCGCTGGAAGCCCCGGATCCAACGATCGTAATCTTCGGTCTTGTGACGGAAGAAATCGAGCACCTCAGGATGCGGCAGAATCAGAAACTTCTCTTCCTGAATCCCAGCCAATACGGCTTCAGCGGCATCCTCGGCCGTGATCGAATGCAGATGCAGGTAGCGATGAATCGGATCAGAGTCATCCAGCATGTCTGTCTCAACACCCAGTGGGCAGACACAGGACACTTTCACGCCGCTGCGTCCATACGTGACAGACAGCCACTCGGCCATTGCCAGATCTGCATGCTTAGTTACGGAATATGACGCCGAGCCAATCTCAGTCAACAGGCCGGCCGCTGATGCAGTCTGGACGATATAGCCTTCTCCCCGCGCGAGCATCTTTGGAATAACGGCGCGGGCTGCGTAGAGGCGTGACATGACGTTCACATCCCACATCCGCTGCCACTCGGCGTTTGTTGATTCAAGTCCGCCCTTGAAGGTGATGCCCGCGTTGGAACAGAAAACGTCTATCTGACCGCCTTGCGTCTCCGCGAGCAGAACAAGTTGGCGAACGTCGTCTTCAGACGCCACGTCACAGCGGTTAAAGATCGCCTGAGAACCAATCTGTTCTGCGACATTGCGAGCAGCCGTTTCATCAAGATCGGAGACAACAATCAATTTTGCTCCGGCCTTTGCGAAGGTACGACACATTGCCGCGCCGATGCCTCGCCCTGCTCCCGTGACCACCACCACTCGATCTTTCAAATCCATTGAATCTGCCGCGTTTCTTGGGAGTGCTGCGGAGCTTGTTCCAGTTCTCCGCGTTGATTAACAGGGCTCTGACTAGAGCCGATGATTGAGGATTACCGTCTCGTTTTGTGTGCCCACAGGATCGCTTCCAGCGAGCATGTTCGCGAGATTCAGGTCTGCGGAAGAGTAATCGAATTCTGCAACAAGTGCGACTCCGGTTCCCTGAGTGATTGGTCCGGTTTTCATCGCTGGCATTACATGCGAGGAGTGAGATACTCCCAGCAAGAATTTTACAGGGCTTGGCTTGATCCGAGTTGACGCAATTCTGTTCGCCCTTCAGATACGGAGGCTGCGAATTTGCAAGTACTCGTCGACAATCGCGCAGCATCGATTGGCGGTTTAGAAGCAGTCCAAAGATAAACCCCGTTCATGACAGCCTTAAGCGTCATCGAGGGGTTTTTGGGGAAGAGCCGTCCGAACGCAAAATCCCAATCCCTCACTAACGTTTCGGGTGGGGATTTTAAAGAACGGAAACATCAGGCCACGCTGACTCTCCACGTTCCGGATTCCACCAGTTTGCGAGTAGTTTCGTGGCGATACTGGAACATGTTCTGCAGTTTGCGGCGAATGATCCAGTCGCCGAACAGCATGCCCAGAAATCCGAATGGGGCTCGATACTCGACTTCGTCTCGCAACAAGGTTCCGCCGCGTGAGTTTTCCAGGCAGAAATGGCGGTGATACCAGAAGGCAAATGGCCCGGATTCCTGACGATCTGCGAACATCGTGGGATATCGATACTCCGTGTGCATTGCCACCCAGCGAACAGGAACAGGTCCGACGTTTCCCTGCAAAACAACTCGTGCACCGGGCTGAAGAGAACCGGATGATTCGACAGCCTTCATATTCTCCCACGGGGGAATGAGATGCGTCAAAGCGCCGGGGCTTTCATGGAACTGGAAGACTGTTTCGGGAGTCGCAGCGATGTTTGACTCCATCACGAACCGTCTGTTGATGCTGCTACTGAAACCGTGGAACTTTGCGGCATCCTTTAGAATCAAACCGAAAGGGATCCACCAGAGGAGGTCGTTAGTCAACAGCGTCACTCCGAACAGAGGAGGAAAGACGCCGTTCCAAAGTGACCAGGCAAAACCGATTGGCCCAAAGATTTTTCCCAGCAACCCAACCAGCACGATTGGCCAATGCCGACGCGAATCTCCGGCGGCGATAGCATAGCCGATCCCGTAAACCCCCACGATCATCCCGACACACTGCCAGATCTCAGGGTAATTCACCCTTTTTGCCCCGGCAAAATCGAACAAGGCATTTGGCCAGATGATGTTCGCAGCGCCCCATGCCAGGTTGTAGAAACCAGCCGCCAGGAGCCATCCGCGGATCCAGCTCGGCGGAGAAGTTGTGGATGGATCAGTCACGGGAGGCTCCCAAATCGAAAATAACGCAGAAAAAGGCCTGTTTGGCTCTCCGCAGTTTTCCATTAAGGTTAACTCAATCCCGCGACAATCGCGATGATTTCAGAATCTAACGGGAGTTCACCGGGAGTCCGGGGCAAAATCGGACGTTTTTTAGTTATCTTCAGGGCATAGTTGAGGCTGCAGGAAGTGACAGTCGCCATCGATGATTTACTGGAATGCTTGAGTTTCGGGCATTCTTGAGGTGCCGGCATGACTGAGTTACCGGCCGGCATAAGATACGGGGCCGTCAGCCCATCGTCTTCAACGGAACAAGTTGTCAACGGAAGAAACAGTATGCCATTTGAAATTTCGATTCCTCGACTCGGCTGGTCCATGGAAGAAGGAACCTTCGCTGGCTGGAGAAAAGAGGCCGGAGATACTATCCGTCGAGGCGACATCCTGTTCGAACTGGAAGGCGAGAAAGCTCTTCAGGAAATCGAAGCGGTTGACGAAGGCGTTCTCGCAATCGCCGTCAATGGTCCGAAGCCCGGTGATGTGCTGAAGGTCGGAGCAATCGTCGGTTACCTTCTGGCCCCGGGCGAAACTCTGGCAAATCCACAGCAGCCCGGTTCATCACAGCTCAAAGTTCCTGCGGCGGACATCCCCGCGACGAAAGCAGAACCAACTCGGATTGCTGACATTGCATCTGTTGACACGCAAGTCGTGGTCCCCGCGGCAGCACCGTCCGTCCGTCGTTTAGCTCGTCAGTTAGATGTTGCTCTGGCCTCGATCACGGGTACTGGCAGCAATGGTCGGATTACCGAAGACGACGTGCAACAGGCCGCAGCGAGTCTCAGCACAAGTTCACCGTTGGAACAGTCCGACGGACGCATCATCGCGACTCCCCGCGCGCGGCGCGCGGCAAAGCAGATGGGCGTTGATCTGACGAATGTGAACGGCAGCGGTCGTGAAGGACGAATTCGGGAGCGTGATGTGCTCGCGCAGACTTCTGCCTCTGCTTCTACCGCTGGTCGCCGAATCGCAGTGACGGGCCGTCGGAAAATCATCGCCGAGCGTCTGTCACAAAGCGCTCGTCAGGCTGTGCCCGTGACGATTACCAGTCGAGTAGACGCGTCGAATCTTGTGAGTTTGCGAGAGCAGTTCAAAGCGACCTCACAAAAACCGGTGCCAGCGATCCACGATATCATCGCGAAGCTTTTGGCAGAAACATTGACTCAGTTCCCGCTGCTCGCCAGCCGTTGGGAGGGGGCCGACATTGTTCAGCCAAATCCAGATCAGATTCATATTGGTCTCGCCGTTGACACTCCGGAAGGGCTGATCGTGCCGGTGATTCGAAACGTCTCCAGTCAAAGTCTGATGAGTCTTGCTGTTGAATCTGCACGAGTCATCCAGAAGGCTCGCGATGGAAAGTTGTCGACATCGGAAATGCAGGGGGCCGTTTTCACAATTACAAACCTCGGCGCATTTGGCATTGATGCTTTTACTCCCGTCATTAATCTTCCGGAGACGGCGATTCTTGGATTGGGGGCAATTCGTCGAGAACCCGTGGTAGCTGAAGATGGACGCATCGAAGTGCGTCAGATCATGACTCTGAGCCTGACCTTTGATCACCGAGTCATCGACGGCGCACCAGCCGCGCGATTCCTGCAGACGCTTGTCAACGCGATTGCGAATCCTGCCGCGCGACTGATTTTTCTGGGGGCGTAGATTCAATTCCAGAAGGGCTCGTGGCATACGCTTTAGGGATGCATGTGGTCGTGGCTAGTGAGAGCGTCGTAAAATGGAGGAAAAGTGGGCTGAAGCCCACACCGGATAGTATTTGATCGCTGCCCCTGGCCCTGTCTATTCTGTGTCGATTGAAGAGATGTCCGCGTCCGAATTACACTGCTGGCGTGGCACCATCCGGCGGCCGCGGAATTTTACAGACTCCTGAACGTTCCAGCATAAATGGAGACAGTGATGGCCAGAGTAACTCGTCGAGGATTCCTGCAGACATCAACGGCGGCCGGGGCGTCTCTTTTGCTGACAGGCACGAAGGCCTCAGGGAAAATTCTGGGCGCTAATGATCGTCTTAGAATTGCAGTCGTCGGCTTGAACGGTCGTGGTCAAAGCCATCTCGCAGGCTGGATGGATCAGCCGAATGTTGAGATCGCCTACATCGTCGATCCAGACAGGAACGTACTCGCCAAAGCGATGACCGGTCTGCAGTCCAGGCTTAAGGAGAACTTCAAGGCCAAAGGGATCGCCGATGTTCGTGAAGCCCTGGAAGATAAGAACCTGGATGCAATTTCCATCGCGACTCCGAATCACTGGCATTCGTTGATGACGATCTGGGGAGCACAGGCTGGCAAACATGTCTATGTCGAAAAGCCTATGAGCCATGATGTGGCTGAAGGTCGGATTGCGGTTGCGGCTCAGGAAAAATACGGAGTTGTTATTCAGCATGGCACCCAGAGTCGCAGCGATGCCAAAATCGCCGGACTTCATGAAGCTATTCAGGCGGGGAAATTTGGCAAGCTGAAGATCTCTTACGGTTACTGCTGCAAGAAACGTGGCAGCATTGGTCACAAGCCTGTCTCAGCTCCACCCGAGAACCTGGACTGGAATCTTTGGCGTGGGCCGGCCGTGATCGACGAGTTTCATGGAAACCTCGTGCACTATAACTGGCATTGGTTCTGGAAGACCGGGAACGGTGACCTCAACAATCAGGGAACTCATCAGCTGGACATCGCGCGATGGGCTCTTGATAAGGAGTTGACTCATCCTGTGAAGGCGATGGCGATCGGTGGTCGCTTTAAATGGGACGATCAGGGCGAGACTCCGAACACGATGATGGGCATCGCTGAATACGCCAACGGGCAGCAAGTGTTCTTCAACGTGCGAAATGTTCACTATCCGAAGTATGAGCACCAGGTTGAGAATGAGTACTACTTCGAGGATGGCGGCAAGATCATTCGCGGTCTCTACTATCCGGCTGGCAGCTCAAAGGGCGAGACGTTGGATATCGCTCCAGGGAAGGTCACGCCGGGCGGTAACTGGGCTGCATTCGTCACGGCTTGTCGCGAAGGTAAGCCTGAACTTGCGAACGGCAACGTTTATGACGCTCATTATGGCTGCGTTTTGGGCCATCTGATGAATAATTCCTACCGTCTGGGTCAGAAGGTCCCGTTTAATGCTAAGGCAGGTAAGTTTGGCGACAACAAAGATGCCGCCGAACATTTTCTGAAACTGCATGACACACTCCAGTCAGGCGTTGGCATTCCGGAAAACGGGGCTGAATACACCGTCGGACCATGGATTACATTTGATCCGAAAACGGAGACACATGTCGGTGATTATGCGGTTGAAGCGAACGCTCTGTTGAAGGATGCGAACCGACCGGGATTCGAGATTCCGACTCCGGATAAGGTTTGATTAAACGATGAACTGGATGGGCCGACTAAGCCTGCGGAGGATCCTGCGGGCTTAGTGCTCGATGGAAACGTGTTTGCAGGAGGCATTCAGGGTCAGGGACGCCCGACAAACCGGGACGGTCCTTTCCGGACAACACAAAAAATGGACAACTAACGATACGGAGAGCGTGCCTGTCCTGTTTTTTTTAGTGCCTCGAAATCATCTACGATTTTTTAAACAAAGAAGCTCCTTCTGATGTCACGCGTTTTTATCGTTGCTGCCAAACGAACTCCCTTCGGTCGATTCCGAGGAGCGTTAGCGGACCGAGGTCCTGTGGAGCTTGCCGTCGCCGCCGGAAATGGTGCCCTGGCGGGACTGGATCGCAGCGTGATCGATCAGGTGATCATTGGAAACGTGCTTTCGGCCGGTCAGGGAATGAACGTCGCTCGACAGATCGCAGTCGGCCTTCAGCTTCCGATGACGACACCCGCTTTCACGATCAACATGATGTGCGGCTCTGGTATGCAGTCGGCTCTTTTGGGAGCGCAGGCGATCAAGTCCGGAGAGGCGCAGGTTGTTCTGGTCGGTGGTACGGAATCGATGACTCAGTCGCCGTTCCTGCTGGCTCGTCCTGGCAAGGGAGAAACGCTGCCGGAATCAAACATCAGCGAGCATGCTGTGGATTCGATGCTTACCGATGGCCTGATCGACAGCTTTAGTCAGCGCACGATGGCAGAGACTGTGGAAGACATCGCCGAAGAAATGAAGATCAGTCGCCGTGAGCAGGACGCGTGGGCCGAACGCAGTCAACGTCTTTATTCGAAGGCTCTGGTGGAAGGTAAGTTTGCGGAAGAGTTGGTTGCGGTGGATGACTGCGTGCAGGATGAGCATCCGCGACCAGAGGCCAATCGCCAGTCGTTGGCGGCCCTGAAGCCGCTGTTCGAATCAGATGGCACAGGTCCAGCCGGAACGATCACAGCGGGAAATGCATCCGGAGTCAACGATGGTGCGGCTATGCTGTTGTTGGCGAGTGAGGAGGCAGCTCGTAAGCACGGCTGGAAGCCGATGGCCCAATTAACAGCCGGCACCAGCACTGGCTGCGATCCGCAGAGGATGGGGCTTGGGCCTGTCCACGCGATTCGGAAACTCCTGGGGCAGCTCGGCAAGAGTCTGCAGGACTTCGATCGAATAGAAATTAACGAAGCCTTCGCCGCGCAGGTACTTGCCTGTCTGCGACAACTGGAGGTTCGCGTCAATCTGGCTCAACCAGATGTCAGCACCGGAATCCTGGCCGGGATCCCGATTCAGTTGAACGGTCATGGGGGAGCGATTGCGGTTGGTCACCCACTAGCCGCATCCGGAGCACGCTTGTTGACTCATCTGGCGTGGCAGATTGCTCAAGGACGCTCAAAGAATTGTCTGGCCTCTCTGTGCATCGGCGGCGGAATGGGAATCGCGGCAGCCTTGTCGGCTCCGTGAAAGTCGATCATAAAGTCGGTTGAACTTGATTTCTTCTGCTAAGCCAGCACGGCAGGTCGTGACGTTCGCAAAACGCGAAATGAATTTCCATCATTCAGCAGATCCGTTACCCACTGACGGCCCACCTTACTTCGCAGGGGTGAAATGGGATGTTTCTTTGTAGCCGGATTCGTGAGAATTCGGGGCCCCGTCCGGGAAGACATCCGAATTCTCACGAATCCGGCTACTCTCAATACGTGCCGCGCGAGGTGTTTTTGACGGCTAAAAAGTTTGTCGATCAGTGCGTTGGTCTGGAGTTCACAAGATGAAAGTTCTGTTGCGGTCTCTGCTTGTGGTCAGTTTCGCCGGCGTCAGTTTGTTCGCCAATCGTGACGTTATCTCTGATGAACCGCCGAAAACGGCTGTCGAGGTGAATGCTCTGCAACTTACGTTGCCCGCCGAAATACCACTGGTCGTTGGAACTGAGTTTCGACTTTGGTTTCGCAATGTCGCCATGACGGATGACGCTGCAACTTGTCGATTCGAAGTGCAATGTGAAAGAGGAACCGCGACCGCCGAGCATTGGACATTAACTCCAACTGAGGGCGACATCGGTGAACATCGTCTGACAGTTATTGCTCGATCAGCCAACGGCACGCCGATCGATGCTCCCGCCACGGTTGAAACAACCTTGCGAATCATCACTCCACGAAGTTTGACGGTCGGCAATCAAACGAAAACTGATCTCGCGGACAAGACACCGTTTCGTTTGCTCATCGTCGGCGACAGTCTGACTCACGCTTCGACCTATCCGACCGAGGTGGCCCGGCTGCTGAAAGCTTCGGGCACGAACGTGGAGCTGATGGGAACTCACCGTCCGGAGGGAGTCGCTGAAGGGATTGCTCACGAAGGCTACGGTGGCTGGACATGGGCTCGCTTTGCCACACATTACGAACCTGAACCGGACGGTACGTACCGCAAACGCAGCAGCCCTTTTGTGTTTCTGGATGAACAAAGCAAACCAACTCTGAGCGTCAGCAAGTACTTTGAGATGCATTTTTCCGGACACAAACCGGATGCGATCATTGTGCTGCTGGGCATCAACGACTGCTTTGGTGCTCCACCGAATGACGTGAAAGCCATGGATGCTCATATCGACCAGACGTTCGCGTCAGCCGACGCGGTTCTGGCATCGCTTCGAGAAGCTGCTCCTGAGGCAAGAATTGGTTTCTGCCTGACGCCTCCGGCCAATGCACGTGATGAAGCCTTCAAGGCCAACTATGGAGATCGCTATACTCGCAAAGGCTGGAAGGCGATTCAGCATCGACTGGTCCAGCGTCAACTGGAATATGTCGCGAAGAAGAATGATCCGAAAATCGGAATCGTTCCGACTGAACTGAATGTTGATCCGGTTAATGGCTATCCCGATAACAACGGAGTTCATCCCAACACCGTCGGCTATCACCAGATCGCGCAAATGATCTTCGCATGGCTGATGACGCCGCTGTGAAGGTTGTGTCTGCTGCATGGACACGGTGTTGCGAGAGATAACGAGCAGTTCTGCCTGCGTCTTTTCGCAACGCCGTTAACTGCCGAATTCCAGCAACGGTCGAAAATAACTGCGATACCTTCCGCCGCGCAGGCTGCCGGAAATGATGAGTACTCCGCCTTCTGAAGCGGATTCACCAGGCCCCGACCAACGTCCATTGGGGATCGCAGCATCATCCAGCAGCATGCCGGAGACTCGCTCAACCGTCAGTGGCAAATCCGCGTTCCATTCTACTTCCTCAGTTGTGTTGACCGAAGTCGCGAATGCTCGTCGAGATTTCTTTGCGGTCTCCTCAACGCCGAACAACCAATGCCCCGGAAGCGGTTGCCGCGTCTCGCCTCTTCGCCGCGACAGTCCGCTGTAGGCAAACACCAGTCGTTCGCCCTCGTTGCGGCCAGCGAAAAACGCCCGCGCCGCCTCCGGAGGCACATCATCGGCAGTCGTCTGATCCAGACATGACCAGCGAAGTTTCTGCTTCCATGCCGCATCAAGGCTGGCCTGTGCTTCTGCGGAGGTCTGACGAAAATAGCTCCATGTTTCTCGAACCAGTTGTTCGACATGCTCCACCGGCTGATCTGATACCGCAGCACAGGTGGCCAGATCCTGGAGGAACAGCTTCGTAACATCCGAAGCGGGATCAAGTTCCGGAGGTTCGAAAGAACTCTCTATTACCTTCGAAGAAAGCCCCTGCAAAGCCGCCATTCGTTGAGTATCCTGCAACGACGTAAACATTCGCAGAGTTTTCAAGGTTGCCACAACAGTCGGCTCGTCAAAATTCAGCGCTGACTTCAAAAACTGAGCCAACGCAACAATGGCCTGTTCCACTTGCTGCTGCCTCGTAAGGCTGACTCCTCGTTTTTCTGTATCAAGCTTGAGCCGCAGATCAAAGCGTCGTTCGAATCCCTCCCGCCAGCGTTTGATGTTGGCTTCGCTCGCACCGTGGATATGCTCCGTGAAGAACAGCTCAAGCGACCTCGCGATGGCTTCACGCTGATCCCGGCTCAGCATGGCGGAATCTGCCAATTGAAGTCCTGGAGATTTATGACTTGCCAGGCATCGATACAGATAGATGCGATCGTACTCGCTCCTCATCGGCAGTGCCGTCACCTTTTGCAGGCCAAACTTCAGACATTCCGCAGAGGCTGGGAACGAGTGAATCAGTTCGACGACTTCCGTACCCAGCATCCACGCCGGATCGCGTTGTCGAAACCCGGTCCCATAAATGCCGGCCGCTTCCACGCCAACGATCGCCACAAGGTTGTGCAATACTGCGATCGCCTGTCGATCCACAACATTCTCGACCACCATCGCCGCGCCGCGTTTGCCGAGTTCTGTGGCCAGCCACCAAGCTCCCAGCGTCGCGGGATTTGTTGTTGCTACCATACGACCTGCGTAGATCCCACGGCTCAGGTAGCTGAGCCACGGAGTCGCCTTTTGGTACACTCCGTAGCCAACGACGGCTTTGCGAATGTACCCATATAATGTGTTGATGTTGTACTGCTGAACATTCACCGGCAATTGTTCCAGCAGCACAAGTGTATGCAGACAAATTCGACTGGCCGCGCGGGCTAATTGTTCGAAACTGGTTTCAAGCAGAGGATACTCGCACTCCGGCTTATAAATTCGAGCCACTCGTTTGATCAGATCCAGAGCATCATCACGAATCGCCAGTGCATCGACTCGACCTTCGACCGTGTAGCCGTTGCGACGGATCTTTTCGTAGACACGCTCCGCTTCGGCTTCCAGAAGTTTGTGAACCTGACGATCCTCGTCACTAAGCTTCTGAAGTTCACCGGTGACTTTGGACGCATGCAGGTCTTCTGCAGGATACTCCAGAAACTCATGGAAGCGGGAGAATCGGGCTACGAGATCTCGTTCACGCTCATCCAGCCGTTGAGTTCTCATCTCCAGTTCTGACAGCAGCAACGCTCGTGCTTTCTCGAAGGTTTCTGTCTGTTGCTGTTGCCGAGTTTGATCTTCAGACAATCGGGATCTCAGCAGGGCCACTTCCGGGTCGGCTTCATTTGTTCTGGGCCATAACCCAACAAGACCGACTGCCCCGCTCATGGATGCGACCAGACATATCCAGAACTGCCAGTCTCGTATTGAGAACGAACTGAATCCGGCGATGAGTGTCAGCACGACGCACACCACGATCATGATCAGGGCGTTCCAGATTCGGCGGGGAAACATGAGCAGTATCACTTTGCTGAACGAGTCGTTGGGCAGGCGGCAGGATAACGTATACCAACGTATTCCTCATGCCCCGCGCCGGGAAACGAACATCTCGTGGAGCGAGATGGATGCAATTTCCTACAGAATGCTGCCGCAATTTGGCTGGGAAACAAATTGCCCGCAACGGCGGATAGACCAAACCTGAAAAAAATGTGACGATCACGTCGCGGAATTCGCTACCATAAACCCTGTAAAACAGAGCAATTTATTCTCCGCATGGTGTGAATTGAGGCCGGGTGTTCGCGGGATACCTTTAAGAAGTGAGCCTCAATCGTGGCCGCGCATAGAATAATCACCGGAAGATGACATGAAGCGAATTCGACTGGGCGCGGGGATTCTTAACCAAACGCCGCTGGACTGGGACGGGAATACTCAAAGAATCCTCGAAGCTATCCGTACGGCTCGCGAGCAGCAGGTCCATGTGCTGTGCCTTCCCGAGTTGTGCATCACCGGCTATGGCTGCGAAGATATGTTTCTTGCCCCGCACGTCTGGCAAACAGCCTGGGACATGCTGGAGAAGATTGCTCCGGAAACCGAGGGCATGATCGTCTCGGTGGGTCTGCCGTTGTTTATCACCAATGGCGTTTATAACACGGCCTGTGTCTTGTCGCACGGACAGATTGCCGGATTCGTCGCCAAGCAACATCTGGCTGGCGATGGACTCCATTATGAGCCTCGCTGGTTCCGCCCATGGCCAGCGGAGGTGACCAGTGAATATCATCATGAAGGGCAACGTTGGCCGATCGGCGATTTGTTGTTCGAATGCGATGGTGTCCGCATTGGTTTTGAGATCTGCGAAGATGCCTGGGTCGCCGGAAGGCCCGGTAATCGCATGGCCGAATGCGGTGTCGATATTATCCTGAATCCCAGCGCGAGTCACTTTGCGTTTGGAAAGCATGAGATCCGCAAACGTTTTGTGCTTGAGGGATCACGGTCTTTCGGCGTCAGCTATGTTTACTCGAATCAGTGTGGCAATGAATCGGGCCGAGCAATCTACGATGGCGGAGCTTTGATTGCCTCATGCGGGGATCTGATCGCCGCCGGAAAGCGTTTTCTGTTTGCGGATGTGGATGTCACTGTCGCAGATGTCGATGTGGAACTCAGCAGGACTCGCCGAGCCAGCATTCACTCCATGACGGCTGACGTTTCGCAGAATATTTTTGATCGGATCGTGACCATTCCTGGGCGATTTGCGGAAGTGGAAAGCGATTTTGACTCGCCACGGCATCTGTCAACACCAACGCGATACGATGAGTTCACTCAAGCGGTCGCGTTGGGTTTGTTCGACTATCTTCGGAAGAGTCGTTCGTTTGGATTTGTCGTCAGCATGAGCGGCGGAGCGGACTCATCGGCCTGTGCTGTTCTTATCCGCAGTATGGCGGAGCTGGGACTGGCTGAACTCGGGATTTCCGGTCTCCGCGCGAAACTGTCGTATATCCCAGGCATCAACGATGCGAAGGGCATCGATGACCTGATGAAGCTGATGTTTGCCGGAGTTTATCAAAGTACCCGAAACAGTTCCGATGTGACTCGCACAGCCGCCGAGAAAGTCACGGCTGGCGTTGGCGGTACATTTTTTGAGATTGATGTTGATCAGATTGTTCAGCTCTATACGGGGGCGATCGAATCGGCCATTGGTCGCAAACTGACCTGGCAGACGGACGACATTGCTTTGCAGAATATTCAGGCTCGCACTCGTTCGCCATCTGTTTGGCTGCTCACCAACATTCGAAATGCGTTGTTGCTTTCCACCAGTAATCGTTCGGAAGCCGCGGTCGGATACGCCACGATGGACGGAGATACCTCTGGCGGATTGAGCCCAGTCGCCGGCATCGACAAGGCGTTTCTGCGTGAGTGGCTGCGACAGTTTGAGACGCAGGGATCTGCAGGTGTTGCGGCCGTTCCAACACTTAACTATGTGAATGCTCAACAGCCCACGGCGGAGCTGCGGCCTTCGGAATATGAGCAGACAGATGAAGGCGACCTGATGCCTTATCCGGTTCTTGATCATATTGAGCGTCTGGCGATTCGCGACAAGTTAAGTCCGGGCGAAGTCCTCGAAACTTTATTGCGAGAATCAGCCAGGCAGAGCCCTGCTCGATATGCGCCTGCTCAGCTGTCCGAATGGGTGCGCCGGTTCTTCACGTTATGGTCGCGAAACCAGTGGAAACGTGAACGGTATGCTCCGTCGTTTCATGTGGACGACAAGAATCTCGATCCCAAGACCTGGTGCCGATTTCCAATCTTGTCGGGTGCGTTTCGTTACGAATTGAGCCGCCTTGGCGGAAAATAAAGTGGTAGTTCTCGAAGTTGCTCGTTTACCGTAGAGTGATGCGGATCTTCCGGCTAATTCAGAAAGCAGATATTCATGAAACGAGTCGACTTCATCAGCCCGGCTGCAAGACTGGAGGACGCTCTAAAACAACTGGAGGCGTCCTGGATGGCCACGAAAGAATCGTGGAACGATCCCATCAGCCAAAAGGTCGAAGACGATTTTCTGGTGCCACTGCATGGTCAGGTTCGAAGCATGCTGGACGCCGTCAACAAGATGGCTCTTGTAATGCGTAAAGCCGAACAGGAATGCCTTCATCCGCGGGAAAGAAATGTTTCGTTGTAAGTGGCCATGCCACAATTGTGACTCTCTTTCCCCACCCGGGTGCACCCCGGTGGTCCAGGTTCTTCTGCACCACTTCTCGTTCTGGTTCCGCCACAGCAGGCTTTAATGTGCACAGGCGTCTGGCCTGTGTTTCAGAACCTCATCACCCAACTCGAACTTATCTCCTCTTATCCGGCCTTACCGAATCCCATGCAAGCTGAAATCATTGCCATCGGTTCAGAACTGACCTGCGGATCCAAGCTCGACACCAACAGTCAGTGGCTCAGTCGCGAACTGGAATCGCTGGGCTGGACCGTTTCGCGACACACAACACTGTCCGATGATATGAACGCGATAGTCAACGAGTTCCGCGCGGCCGCAGGGCGAGCTCGAGTCGTGCTGATTACCGGTGGGCTTGGGCCCACCCTGGACGACATTACTCGTGACGCGCTGGCAGAAGCTTTTCAGCAGCCGCTCGTTCGTGATGCGGAATCCTTGCAGCAGATTGAAGCCTTGTTCGTGGCTCGAGGAAAAGTCATGCCGGAACGAAATCATCGCCAGGCGGATCGTCCGGAGAAATCGCAGGCACTGCCCAACAGTTGCGGAACGGCTCCCGGGATTTTGATGCGAGTAGAATCGTCGACGGGACACTCCTGTTTATTGGCCGCGATGCCTGGCGTCCCGGCTGAGATGCGTCCGATGTACGAACGACAGATTCAGCCTCATCTGCTGGATAGCAGCATGGTGATGTGTCGTCGAGTCATTCGGACATTCGGCTACGGGGAGTCGGAAGCCGAACGTTTGCTGGGAGACTTAACAGCGCGTGGACGGAATCCCGAAGTGGGCATTACAGCCAGCGAAGCTGTGATTTCTCTGTGGGTGACCGCTCGTGCAACATTAAAAGACGCAGCAGAAGTCATGTGTGAAGACACAATGCGGTTGATTCGCGAGCGTTTGGGAGAAACGGTTTATGCCGAAGGAAACGCCGAACTGCATGAAGTCGTGGCGGAGTTGCTGACAAATCGCCGATTGCGAATCAGCTTAATGGAAGGATCGACCACCGGCGGTTTGATGGCTCTCTGGATGACCGAGCATCCCGCGCTTAGTCTGGTCGTGCAGGAAGCTCGTGTGATCACCGGCCGCTGGAATCAGTCTGCGATAACATCAGCCGACAGTAACTCGCATGCAGTCGCAGACGCGTCAGAATGGCCAGCAATCGCAGCACGAGTTGCCCGTGATGTACTTCAGAACCAGTCCGTCGATTATTTGTTGCTGTCATCACCGCACGAAGATGTTGTTTCTGAATCCGGAGTGACGTTGCGTCGAGGATCAGTGGCGATTGCGGGGCCGGACATGTTTCAGATTTTCGATACAACCATGTCCGGAAATCTCGCGATCTTCCGCCAACGAGCAGCTCGAACGGCCCTGAATCGCCTCCGGCTGTTCCTCACCGCAAAGTGATCCCCGGAAGCCAAAAGCATCCAGAGCCGGCATTGCCTTGAATCGATCATGGGGTTCGAAGCCGCAGATGATTCGAGGCAATCCGGGATGACTTCACGGAACGTCGCGCTGCAGTCTCAGTGGCTTAGCGTGACATCAGGGAACAGGCCTCCTGTGCGAAGCGGCCTAGCCCTCAGCCACTTCCACGTAGACCTTCAGGGCATCTCGATCTTCAACGAGCAGTCGCATCATTTCTTTGTAGTTATCGAGACCTTTCACGGGAGTCGTCAGGATTTTCTGAATGACACCGGGATAGGTTACTTCGCCCAAAGCCAGATCCGCGATTCCGGATTCGAAATGTCGAAAGTTGGCATTTACGGAACCCACCAACAACTTATTTCCCAGAACCCAGTTCAGATTGATGTGGTCACCGGGCACTTCGACCTTTCGTTGACCGCCGGTGATGCTGGTCCAGACGATGCAGCCGTTGTGGCCGAGCACCTGCATCGCCTCGAAAGCGATCGCACTGTTGCCGGTGGCTTCAATAATCAGGTCAGGCTTACCGTACTTCGCGGCGATCTCCGGCAGAGTCTGGTCGCCGGTGCTGATGTAGGTTGCTCCCAGACCCTCGGCAATCTGAGCCTTCAGATTTGGTTTCCGCCCGCGAGCCAACGTAAAGACTTCAAGGCCACGTAAACGCAGCACCAAAGTTGACAGAAGGCCAATCTGGCCTGCACCGGTCACCCACGCGCGTTTTGGCTGCCAAACCTGCAAGCGGCGTTGAGCCAGAAAGGCCTGTTCAACAGCTTTCGCGGCACAGCTCATAGGTTCGGCGAGCACATGCAAGTGCTTCAGCCCCACCGGCATTCTTACGACAAACTCTTCGTCGTCGACGAAGTACTCGGTCAGGTAGCCATGGCGGAGGTTAATTCCACGTTCGTAGTATTGCTCCTCACTGGTAATATCAGAGCGCCCGATCTGGTCGTAAATTGAGCTGCCCGGACGTCGCACGGTACAGGTAACGTAATCGCCGGCTTTCACCTTTTTTACGTTAGGGCCGACCTCTTCCACGATTCCGAAACATTCATGCCCGATCACCAGGAAGTCGTAGCCGGGAGGAGCATTCCCATAAAGTGCGTCATTGATTTCTCGGTCAGTCGCATCCACACCCACTTTAAGTACCCGAACCAGGACGCCTGTCCCGTTTGGCACATCGGTCACCGACGGTTTAGCGAGGTCAGCGAGATGAACACTGTCGGGAGTGCCCGGACGGACTGCAATGGCTTTCATAGAGAACAACTCCGAGGATTCTAAATGCGACCAGCGACCTTAGCCGTTGGAACAAGGGTGTCAGATGCAACCACAAGAAATCGTCAGCTGCGAACGGATCCGGCGGCTGGTGTGACCGTCACGCAGCGAAAGTCGTTAGTCTTAAGTCTGCGTAAGATCTTCAACTTAAACGACTTGCGTCGGGGCAATGTCTGTTCAATCGACAAAGACGATTTTCGGGGGATTCTAGGGGCTCGACATACAGTCACAAGTCATTTTTCGTCAAACCACCACCATCGGGGGCACTCTATACCTCCCATGTTTTGCATAGTCCCCGTTCGCGATCGCTTATTTTATTCACCCCACGTTACTGAATTGCCTCGGCGACGTCTCAAATAGTTGTTGTGGTGGGTAATTCGTCGACTGGTATAGCAATAAAAACGTAAAAACAGCACACTAAGCACAGAAGTGCGCATTGCGTCATCAGGCGTGAACGGCCTTCGGACCTCGTCGAGAAACGTTGACAGTATGCACTGCTCTGCTTGTGCATTCCTGGGATCCGGCGTTCCCAACAACAGGTTGCTCGTTATCGAGGCATTTTCAGTAAAACATCAGGAAGATCAGCCGGCCAAAGTGTCCGATGGATTCGGCCAGAAAGTATACGATGAAGGGTTCGTCAAAGTCATCTCAGTCTGGTGATAAGCGAGTCAGTCAGGTGGTTTTTGCCGACTCCGCGCAGTCGCAACCATCGCTGAAGATTTCTGAGATTCTGGTTCGTCAGAGGTGGGTCATTCTTGGCGCGATGAGCCTTGGATTGGCACTCGCGTCGCTCTATTGGTCAAAAGCAAGAGTCTGGTATGAATCCAGCGCCAAGGTACTTGTCAGCCAGCGAGACCCCACATTGGCCTCTGGCGACAGTAAGGGCGAGAGCATGGTTGACGAGGATGTGCTCGCAAACCATATGGAGGTCGTTCGCAGTCGTCGCATCGTTGAGGGAGCGTTAAAGCGTCACGATCTGACAGAGTTGCCATCGATTCTGGAGCAAATCGCGGGCAAGAACAAGGATGCCGCGGATTACGTCATCAGCCACTTGAAGCTGAGTCGTGGTGGTGAAGGCACAGCGAAAGATGCACGAAGTCTGGCGATTCGCTTTGAGCACACCGATGCCGAGGACGCACGTCTGGTGCTTGAGGGCATCGTGGTTGAGTACCAGCTCTTCCTGAATGAGCAACTTTCCAAGGCGATGTCGGAAGCGAATTTGCTCGTTGAAGAAGCTCGCGACAGCCTTGAGAAGGAATTGTCGGAAGTTCAACAGGAGTTCATAAATGCCCGCCAAAATGCACCTGTTCTCTATCAGGGTGAAAACAGCGGGAACATGTATGTCGAGGGATATCGTAAGCTGCACGAAGAACTTCTGGAGCTGGATATTCAGGAATCGGCCATACGCTCTCGACTCGAAAAGGCGAAGGCAGTCCTGGCCAGTAAGGGCGAGGAAGGACAGATTCTTATAGAAGATCTCGGGATCATTGACACGGAGAGTCTGACGCGACTTGGAATCTTTTCTGGCATGCAGTCGAATGCTGCCAGAGGAACGGATTTTCTTTCAGGTCAGGCTGACCGTAATGAGCAGGCTCGTCTTACCAGCGACCTGATTGTCATGGAAACGGATCTGAGAAAGATGAAGGCCGATCTGGGTGGGAGGCACCCGGATGTGAAGAAGCTTGAGGACCAGATTCAATACATTTCAGAGAAGCTTGCCGAGCGTGAAAAGGGTCTCAAGCCCAGCCTTGAAGCCGTTGAACTCACCCCGCGTGGGCTGCTGTCAGCATACATTGCGTTCCTTGAAAAAGATGCAACGGAAATTTCAGAGACGCGTGTTGAGCTGACCACCAAGATGAACGACGCTGAAAGACTCGCTCGACAGCTTGTAGAGTATGAGCTTAAGGAAGGCATGATTAAGTCCAGGGTTGATCGAACTCAGACTTTGTTCGATGGGCTGGTTGAGCAATTGAGGGGGCTCGACGTGGCCTCGGGAATGCATGGCTACATTCATGAGCTTCTTGAGTCACCTCGTAAAGGTGTTGAGATTTGGCCAAGCCTGGCTCTGTGCGGGGTTGGTGGGATGATGATCGGATTGGTTGCAGGGTTGTTTGCGTCCTTGCTCATTGATCAGCTCGATACTCGTTTCCGCACATCATCCGAAATTGACAGTGCGATCGGTCTGCCGATTCTCACGAGAGTGGGAGGCTTCAAAACCGAAGGCGCGTTCCCAATTGTTGCTGACAACTCCCCTGAAGGAGAGTCCTTCAGAATTCTCCGCACTTTGTTGCTGACCGACATTCGTGCTGGGAATCTCCGAGTGATCTCTGCGACAAGCCCGCTGCCCGGAGATGGTAAGACCACGATTCTGGCCAACATTGCAGCCTCTTTCGCAAAACTCAACATGTCTGTTGTCATGATTGAGGGTGACATGCGAAGGCCGACGTTCCATAAGAGATTCAATGTTCCTGATGAACGAGGACTCTCGGATGTTCTGAAGGGCAAATGCAGTCTTGACGATGTCCTCATTCCGTCCGGTGTCGCAAATCTTACATTGATGACTTCGGGCACGGGGGCTGCTGACCCATCAGAGCTTCTGCAGAACTCTGTGTTCGATGAGTTACTGGTTGCACTGAAAGCTAAGTTTCAGCTGGTGATTATTGACGTCGGTCCGGTACTTGCTGTATCTGATCCGGTCATCGTCGCGCAGAAATCTGACGGAATGCTGCTGGTTGTTCGATCGTCTAACGACACTCGCCAGCAGGTTATTGATACGGTCGAGACACTTCGGTCTGCGAATGCGAAGATGTTGGGATGTGTTGTCAATACCTATGGTAGTGGCCACGAGTTTGAACGCAGAGGATACTACGGTTATTACTACTCGGACAAGAACGGTAAGGGGGGAGATCCTTCTGGAAAGCCCCTGCTCTCGTCAAGGAATGCCGAATAGATTTGACAGCACCAGACGCTAAAACAAAAAACGCGATGAAGGTTTACCCCTCATCGCGTTTTTTTTGTTAGTCCGGATCAGTCAGTAGCTAGTTTATCAGTACGCTGAAGTTGAACCAGTTCACGAGTGAGTTGAATGCTGTCTGATGCGGTTTGAACTGCAGCATTACGACGTCGTTGGGCTGGATCAGGATACGCTCTTTTTGATCCACCATGGCTCGGGCAAGGTCCACTCGAATCGGCAACTGGCGTCCATCCGGTAATTCTCGCAGAATGATGACCCGAGACGGTCGAACGATCTGGCCCGGCGAACCTCCGGAGAGAACTCCACCGTCTTGTCCCAATGGTCCACCCACTGAACCATTTGCCAGAGCAACAGCCTCAATTACGTCGATGTCCTGGTCTCGTGGCAGCGGGATCTTGGCACCCGAAACAAGTCCACCGACATAGAAGTATTCTTCTCGGCGAGGCACATACACCACGTCTCCGTCTTCGACCACAACGTCTTTCATAGAGAAAGACACCCCTTCTCCTGGGCATCCCGTCAGGGGAATTCTTACGACTTGTCTGCTGGTTTCATCGCTCTCGCTGTAGGATGCTGCCATCGTCTGCAATTCTGCGGACGTGATTGCACGAGGATCAACAAGGCCAGAGCGTTTGAAGACCCAGATTTCCCGGGCAGCATCTGTGCCAGGCAAGCCTCCAGTAACCGACAGAGCATGCAGCACATCGTTCTCATAGACCGGCAGGTCGACGACATCAGCCGATCCTCTGTGGATATGGTCCACCTGACCGGGGGCCACCAACTGCACAGCTGGATTCGGGGTGTCTTCTCGCAGGACAACGATACGATGCACTCGCGCGGTGACGAGAGAAACAATGACTCTCTCGCTTTCTTCCTTGGTGATCTGCTGATCGCGGTAGGCGTTCTTCACAGCCGTGGTTGCCTCGGGAAGTGTCAAGCCACTCAGTTGCACCTTGCCAACTAAAGGTAGCTCGACGGATCCGTCCTGGTTCACCAGAACCGGAAGTCCAGCTGTGGCACCGACGACACTGCCGTGCGGAGGGTAATACCGCTGGTTGATTGGCTGAGTTCGCTGCAGAATTGGAGTGTCTTCAGTTCCCGGTGGAAGTACACCGAACACATAGACACTAAGTTGATCACCGGCTCCGATGATGTGAGAAACCGGCTTCTCCTGCCCCAGTGCGGTGAAGGGGAATACCTGGCGGCCTTCTTTTGGCTCTGCCGCAAGATGTCGTGGAAGACGACTTGCCGGGACCGATTCATGGACATCAGTGATTGCATGACACCCCACCGATGACGCCATACTCAGCGTAAGAATCCCGCCCACAGTTCTGGACAGCAGTCTGGCAGCTAACGACTTATCTTTCATGGTATTCGTCCTTGATTCCGTGCTGAACTTTCCTGATGGCCCGATGAGTATTCCGTTCTCGGCGCCGTCTGAGCGGCACGTCGCATGCCGCCGTAATCCATTCCCGGGAGAACGATCAAACAGATCGCCCCAGTCACACCGCCAGCTATTCGCCTGCGACCTGTTCCTGATCAGCACTGTGAGAAGCATTCCTCACCAACTGATCGACATAATTGACTGCTGGTCGCTTGTATCCCGCGACAAGTCTCTGGGTCGCAGAGGGCTGTGTCTTTTCAAGCTCAGTGCTTGATGGCTCAGGATCCTTTTCGTAATCATCAGCCTTTGGCCTCGGGGCATCAGGTGCGGCCTCAGGCGTCGTTGCGGGACTCTCTGATGGATTTACTGCGGGAGCTGTCCCCGGAGCCGCCGCAACTGCAGGTGTCTCTGAATTCCCCATGGCTTCCGGCATCGGCTGCTCGAAGGCCGGCGAAGATGAATGCTCGCCGTGAGAAATCACTTCCACCGTTTCATGACCATATTCTGCCGAATGCAAAGTGGGCGCCATGAATGTTGGAACATAGTGGTAGTCTGGTTGAGACTTCGCACATGAGGCTCCATCCTGATATCCAATGTACCACTCGTTCTGGCGAGACGGGTCATGTTCGGTGAAGACCGGAGGCTTCCAATACTTTTTTGGCGGCACAACTGGCGGTCTGCCATCACCACCGGTCGCGACGTCGTAATAGCCCTGTTTCCAGCCATCACGATAGTCGCAAGTGAAGCACTGCTGATTGCAGCCATCGAACTCATGCCAAGCCTGGCTGGTCCGAATCTTCTGCCCCGTCTCATACTTGCAGTCAGAGAGGGCCGTGCAACCTGAGAGACTGAGGAAAAGGGCGAACGAACGCCACGAACCTCGATGAACAACCTTGTTCCGCATGGAAGAGACTCCTGTTTCTCTGTGGACAACCGTGGCTTTTGATCGGGGCTCTGCTCCTGTCAATATTATTTAATTCATAAGCGTTGGGGAGTTTCCGCTAGTGCTATGCGAAATAGAAAGAATAAACGCCCCATGTTTCCCTTGTATCGCATAGTCCCCGTCGGTTGTATTTGCTCCATGTTTACGCTGGCGGTCTTGACATCTACCGCTTTCTTCGATCCCATCCGTAGTTAACGGCTCGCCCATTGCCTAAGACTGCTGAGACTGGGCAATTTATGTCACGGTTTCTGACTAATGTTGGCAGGTCTCATCTTCGTGAATGCGGCAGAACCGATTTGACCCGATCAGAATGCCGAACTCATACTTTGAGCCTTCAAGTGCAATCGCCAGTGTGTACGCGTGTGCATTTCTTTTGGCGATTCTCACACTTTAGACGGCGGATCTTGTCAATAACTTGTTTGATTGCCCTCGAAATGACTTCTGAGACTTTTTTGTTGCATCACTACGGATGACGGAAATTTCTTTTTCTTTGGTCTATGGGCAGGTATATCTTCGTCCCTGCTGCAGTGGCTCAGTTTGAATGCTTAGTCCTGCCAGCTGGTTATCGACGTTAGGAGCATTTCAGTGAGTACCCCGTCTCATTTGATTCAACCTCTGATCTGCACTCAGGCGATTTCGACGTTGAAGACCGTGGTCCCCGGAAACACTCCAGATCGGCGGTTGGATGTTGCCTCTGAGGTTTCTGGTCGGTTTAAGGCTGCCGGATTTCTCAGGTACCGTCAGGTCTTCCTGACCTCTTTGCCGCTCGTGTTCGGTGATTTCGTTGCTCTTGTTCTTTGCTACTTGCTGGGGACCTCAGCTGCGAACTGGCTGATGGACGCTCCGATTTTCTATCCGGGGTTGTGGAATAACCTGGCCGCTCTCTGTCTGTGCCATTTTATGCTGGGAAGTTTCCTTGGGCTTTTCCCCGCGTCTGGGATTAATCCCGTTTGCGAGTTGAGAGGTCAGATTTCCTCGATCAGTGGTTCCTTCCTTGTTCTGGTGGCTTTGAACGGTCTGGTGGGATTGGTCACAACCAATGAAGTGGTCACCATTTTCGTGGCATTTCCACTTATTCTGATTGCTGGCCCATGCCTCCGTTTTGCCGCCCGCAGAGCCTGCGCACGGAGTCGCTGGTGGGGAGAGAAAGTGATCATTGTTGGCAATGGCCGACAGGGGAAGTTGGTTTATGAATTTCTTAACCGTATGCCTCAGCGAGGGCTGAAGCCCGTCGGTATGGTTGACGACAATCCCGGGGAATATTGGATTTCTGATGAAGCTGTTCCCATTGAGTTCCTCGGAAATACGTCAGACCTCGTTGAGATTTGTCGCCGCAATCGCTGTCACTGGGTCATTGCCGCAGTTTCTGACAAGAGCGAAGCGAAAATTCAGGAAATCCTGTGGCAGGGAAGTTTGATTCCAAACCTGGTCGTCCTGTCTACAAACATGCAGACTCCCTCTCTGTGGGTTGAGTCATTCGATGTCGCGGGACTGACTGGTGTTCATATCAGAGACCGACTGCTGTGTCCGCTGCAGAAGGCTGTTAAGAGGATTTCTGACGTCGTGCTGTCGGCCATAATCCTGATCGCATGCTCGCCAATTTTTATTGTGATTGCTGCCTGGATCAAATTGGCTTCCCCTGGTCCGATATTCTTTCGACATTATGGTCGTATTGGCCGTAACGGTGCTCGATTTGGAGCATTCAAGATTCGGACAATGATGGTCAATGCAGAGGCGAAACTGCAGGAGTATCTGGATTCGAATCCGGCGGCTCTGGCAGAATGGAAACGCGACTTGAAGTTGAAGAACGATCCTCGAGTGATCCCGGGAATCGGAAATTTCCTCCGTCGCACAAGTCTGGACGAACTTCCTCAACTATTGAACGTGCTCATCGGAGAAATGAGCCTTGTCGGTCCGCGGCCGATCTACACAGATATTGAAATTGAAAAGTTCCATGACCACTATCCGCTTTATCTCAGAGTTCGTCCGGGGCTGACTGGGATTTGGCAGGTCTCTGGACGGAACAACACGAGCTATGAAGATCGTGTTCGGTTGGACTGCTATTATGTGCGAAACTGGTCACTTTGGCTGGATTACTTCATCTTACTGAGAACAATCCGAACAGTGCTGTTTCGCGAAGGCAGCTATTAGGCCTTTCATGCCCGGGCGGATGTACTTTCCGTGACGTGAAAGCAATCAGGTCGAAGGGGGTACGCTCCGGTAATGTGATTACAGGGCAAGGTTCCCTGTGCACAAGAATGTGCACAAGAAGTAGTGGTGCCGATCATTGCTGTCTGGTGCCAGTCCGACGAAATCGTCAGCTTGATCCGGACCAGAACTTCATTTGTTTCTGCGTGGAGGTAATTCGTTCTACGAAGGATGAAGCACAGCCAATCGTAGCTTTCCGTGTCCTGGCACATCCTTCAATCTTCCCTCCGGAACAATGAAGACACCAACTGGCAGTTAACGCCGAAGTCGTCTATCGCATTTTGAATCTAAGCACGTGCCCAGAGGTGATCAAAGGCGTGGTCGATCAGGCGAAGCGGCTGATCAGAACTGGCCTCGCAATTTGTTGCCCAGTCGTCGTTTCTGGTACCAGCAAAAGAATAGTGTGCTATGCGGTTTCTCGTCGGCAACTTGTATTCACGTCGTCGTCCTGGGCTGTCCCAGGCCAAATAGCTTTCAGGCCGCACCAGACTGCCACCTAGAATTTGAACGACGAGGGCATCTGGAGATCGAGGTCAGAGTTTGAAACTGCGGCAGCAGAAATTATCATTCGTGAAGTAACACCACGCTTGCCTGAATCCCGCATTCTTCCTAAGTCGCGGCCGCGGGGCATCGCCAAGGTTTACAGGCAAGAGTATTGCCTATTAGTGTTTGGAAGTGTTGGTTCGGCGAGACAAGCAAATTTCGAGTGTCAGCTTTCCGTTAGGTTTGCGGACCGTGAGTCGGAAAAAAGAGAAGAGTTGGTTGGGTTATTCCGAAGATAAGTAGACGATTGCTGATTTTTACGGCCAGAGGTGGAAAACATGGATGCTCATCGGAGTGCTGACTTATCTACCGGTGTGGTCGTGTTTGGAATTGTGATGACAGCCTCGTCGTATGCGATGAAGCCGATTCTTGATCCGAGAATTTGGCCGGTGTGGCTGGCCCTTGGGCTGTTTTTTCTACTGTTTCCTGCCTTGCTTAGATTGTTGTCCTCTGGTTTTCACTGGCGATCTGTGGCCGTTTATCTGTCACTGGTCGGTACGATCGAACTCCTGAACCTGATGAATCTTTCTGAACCGCTCGAATTCAGGATGATGATGCATCGCTACATCTGCTACGCAATTTGTGCTGCAGGTATCGTGTATGGGTATGAATCCATGGACGATTTGCGAGAGTTTCCCGGGCTTGCCCACGTCCTGACCGCAGGTTTTTCGATTGTGGTCGCAGGCACCTGGTTGAGGTCTGCTGGTGCTGCGGTTGCGGGGGTTCGATTCGTTGGTGACTCTGAAATGCTCACCCCTGTAGGAGTAGGTTATACGTTCGGAGTTATGGCGTGTGTGTCGGCCGCTTTTATGCTAACCGAACAGCGATTAGCCTTTCGTGCGTTGCATGTCGTCGCCTACTGCGCCTGTGTGCTGGCGATCCTGTCAACGGGTTCACGCGGGTCCGCAGTCTTCTCCTTGCTCATTGTTGCCGCGGGCATTGTGATCCGACTACGTTCATTTGAGGATGGACTGCGTTACAGCTTGTTGTTTATAGCACTGTTAATTGTGTTTGGGGGCGTGGTGATGATCAATTCCTACGCCAGCAGTCAAATGGACCTCATGCTGAGGCGATTTGAGTTTATTTCCAGAGGCAGTGTCGACATGTCCATCGTTGAAAGAACTGACAAGCAGTTGGCTTACTATCGAGCCATTGATTCGTGGATTCTGACTGGGTTGCGCGAATACGATTTCAATTATCCTCACAACATTTTTTTTGAGTGCCTGTTGAGATTCGGAATCGTTGGGTTCGGTCTGATTGCCGCGGTTCTGTTCAGCGTTTACAGGGCTTTCAGAAATCTTCGGATTTCATTTTCCAGCCCCGTTGTGTGGGTGATCTCCAGTGTGGGCTTCTTCTCACTTTTGATTGTTCAGGTGAATCTGATGCTTGAACACGCAAGATGGCTTTGGTTGTTTGTCGGATATTGGGGAGTCAAGGAAGTTCAGCAAATGCGTTTTGGCCGCATGGAGCATTCATTTCATAGTGCGGACGATGACGATGAGGAATTGAACTCTCCTTTCGGTGAACTCAGAGCTGGCAGGTCATTAGAAAATGCCCAATATCAGTAGGAGCAACGTAGACCGCTTCAGACGATTCTGCCGTAAACAGATCGGGACTACCGGGTGCAGATTATCGCCGGAGCGGTGATATCTTCATTGATGCGACTATTCTGTGGTGTCCGCGATTGAGGCTCACCTCTAACGGTATCCCGCGAACACCCGGCCCCAATTCACATCGTGCAGAAAGTCAATGGCAGATCAGGAATCGCAGCCTTGTGGAACAACTGTAAGGGAGAGTTCTCCACGCTTTTCGTTTCACCATCAGACTCCCGGCTGGTCGTGTCCTGAATCAGAGATCGACTCATCCTGTCAGCAGCGTTGGGCAGATATCACTAACATCGCTTTGAAAAGATATCTGTAACTTTGGAGGCGGCACTGAAGCACGGCGAACATGAGCCGCAGGAGAGTTTCAGACAACATTTCCAACTGACTCTTCAGCGTGTTTTGGCCCAGTGATCGGGAAGGTCATCTGGGCGTTTTTGATTTTCATCGTCCGGTCACCCCTGATGACAAGGTGATGATGTTTGAAGATATTCTATTCGGCCCATAGTGTGAAACATGCGAATCCATCTGATTAGTAACTTGTATTCTCCGGACGAACTTGCCGGAGCTTCGCTGTTCACCGACCTGGCTTATTATCTTCGCGATGCCGGACATGATGTGCGTGTCACAACGACCTTCTCTTACTATCCTTCATGGCGTCTGAAGGACGAAGATCGCGGTGTACCCATTCGCGAAGAGGTGGTTGGCGGGATCCCGGTGCGTAGAGTCGCGATGTTCGTTCCAGCAAAGCCAACCGGGCTGGGACGAATGCGTTCCGATCTCAGCTTCTTTTGGGCTTTGCTGCGTGCCGGTAAGTTTCCTGACTGGCGTCCGGATGTGATTGTGACGGCACTGCCAATGCTGTCGCAGTGTCTCGTGCAGAGATTTCAGCATATTCTTCGACGCATTCCTCGGCTGATTATCGTGCAGGACTTTGCCGTTGACGCGGCTCTTGAGTTGGGGATCCTGCGAGTACCGGGAGTTGCGTGGATCCTGCGTGGCGTGCAGCGATGGGCTCTGCGGTCTGCTTCCACGATTACCACGATTAGTCCGCTAATGCTGACCAAACTTCAGAAGGAGATCGGCACTGGTCGCCGGACCCTGATGGTTCCGAACTGGATCCACAAAAGCCTGCAGGACGAAATCAACTCTCAGAACCAATCGCCTCCTGCACGTCTTCCATCGACGTTGTTTTATTCCGGAAACCTGGGAGTGAAGCAGGGGCTTCCGGACTTCCTGGGGCAGTTTGCAGATTCTTCCGGAGTTGATTCCGGATGGAATATCGAAATCTGCGGAGGTGGAGCGGAGAAGGACCGCCTGAAGGCCATGCTTGATTCGCAGCGAGGTATTGCGCTGGGGCCGGTGCTTGATGAACCCTCGTATGTTTCAAAGCTGCTGTCCTCAACCGCATGTCTCATTACGCAGCGGCCAGGAATTGGCGCAAACTTCCTTCCTTCGAAGCTTTTGCCGGCACTCGCTACTGCGACCCCGGTACTCGCTGTCTGTGACCGTTCAAGCCCTTTGGCCAATGAAGTCATCGAAGGTCGGTTCGGTCTGGTCGTCGCCCCGGGGGATCCTAAGGCGCTGGCGGAGAATCTCGAGATGTTAAGATCACCCACGTTGCGTGAAGAATTCAGTGTTAACGCAAAGGCACGGGCTGCAATCTACCATCGCGAACGAGTCCTCGGGACGTTCGATCAGGAACTGCGGAATCTGAATCGCGTCAAGACCGCGTGACGGATGGGAAAACAATAGAGACTCCCGTTCATGACTTCTTGAGCACTCAATGTCTTGATCCAACGCGAAGTTCCAGCCCCTCTAATTCTCAGAAAAAGGGTGCCCTGCCGTCACATCGTGCTCCGTGAGTCGCACGAGCGGAACTCAATCCAATCATTTCACTCGGCGAACGGAACCGTTCACTGGCAACAGAGAACTGCCATGGGTGTTGGATCGCTGAGCATTTTTTGCCGACGGTTTCTGGCGTGTCCTGCAGTGCACCGTATGTAACGAGCAATTTTGCTCCATATCCTGCTCTTGTGAAGCTGATTTGACGAAGCAGTTTTGTGATGTGGGTCATTCGGAACATTGATTGGTCTCCGAGGTGAAGGTGTACAGAATCGATCTTTCGCCGGCCGTTCACATTCCGTTGGAATGTATTGCCCCAGAGCGAGGCGGGGTTCAGAATCAGGTATTGGCATAGAGAAGCCCGCAATGGTAACTTTCAGGATCCGAGAGTTGGCAGGACGGTCTTCATCAGCAGAGGGAAGATTCAGAGATGTTTCCTGGAATCACCGGATGGGCTATCAGTCTGGGTATCATTTTTGTCGTCTGGATTGTGCTGTTCGTACGACGCGGCCCGGCTGAAGCGCTGGCTCCGGCATTGCTGCTTAGCATGGCGTTCCCTGTTTGGCTGAAGGTGACAGTGTTCGATGTCCCTTTGGGTTTGCGGACTGCGACTGCCGCCATGACCATGCTGGCATTTGCTGTTCATCCACGCGGGCGGATTTGGTCACCTCTCACTGTTCTTGATTTATGCGTTGCGTTGCTCTGCGGTTCTCAAATTCTGACCGACGTGTGGCACGATGGCTTCTCGATCGCACTGCCATTTCGAGCCTACGGCGAGTGGGCCTTGCCCTATGTCGCCGGGCGTTACGCGATCAGAACTCAACAGGACCTTGTCACCGCTGCGAAGTGGGCAACTGGAGTCGTATTGTTTCTGTCTGTATTGGCCGTGATAGAGAATGTCACGAGGGTGAATGTCGCTGAGTTAGTCTTTGGGGAACGCCCGGAAGAACTCGCTCCGCGAAATATGTCTCGCTTCAACTTGAAACGAGCCTATGCGACCGCGATGCATCCAATCTATTTTGGAATGATCCTTGCCGTGCTCTCACCGTGGCTTGTTTGTCTGTTGGATAAACGAGAATCGGCGGCGACACGAGGTTTTGTGATGTTTGTCGTGCCAATTATGCTGCTGGGGCTTATGGCAACAATATCGAAAACGCCAATCATGACTGTCCTTGGAAGTTGGGTTTTTCTATTGGCGATCATCATTCGCTGGCTGCGAGTGCCTGTGATGACTATCGTTGTTGCGAGCATTGCCGTCTTCCTGATCTGGCCATACGAGGTTACCGATTTCTTCGGCAGACAGTCAGGCGAACGGCATCGAATCATTGAGGTCGACGGAACGGCGATGGTTTACTCATCCAGCAGAGCACGGCTCTTGTTGCCGCTGGCGTATGCAAAAGCCATGACGAACGCAGGGATCGTGGGTTATGGCTCTGAGGCTACGAAGGAATTTCCTTTGAAGATACCCTATATGGAGGGGACAGCGGAAACCAGAGATGCACTCAAGCTTGTCGACAACGCTTATATCTTGATGGTACTGCGTATGGGTTGGTTGGGCGGGTTTCTGTTGGTGCTTCTGCTCATCACCGGCATGCTTTCCTGCTGGTCGTTGCACCGCAGGCGCCCCGATCGACTTTTCCCGGCAGCTTTTCTGAGTTTGCTGATCGTGTACTCTATTCTTTCACTCAATCTCGTGTCTCAGGTGTATGACTTCTTCTTCACCATTGCCTGGACATTGGGAGTCGTCAGCGCCCTGTTGATTCAGAAAACCAGCTCGAGCCTGATGTCGGATTTTAAACCTGCCTTCAATACGCCGTATCGCAAGTCTTAGGCGATTTTGCAAAGCGGGCGATTTCACAAAAGCTGCCTTTTGCCTGAGTTCAATGGCAGGTCTGCAGTTGTGATTTCGCCTTGCATCGCAGGCCGTTCGCTAGGGTGGAGATTCTGCACCGCGATGGCGGAGAGTGTGAGGTAACGACCGACCCCCTGGCTTAATTGGGCGACCTGAATTCTAGACTGGTCCTTCCTTTGCCGGGAAGGACCAGTTCGCATCTCCGCGATCAGGTCGTGCAGAAAGTCACTTCGCTGGCGTCCGAAGTTTCAGAATACTGGCTTACGGCGTTTGCTATTCGAGCGTGACGATGTTTGGCGTTCGCGTCTTCGTACAGTCACTAATGGCAAACAGTCACTAATTGCAAACAGTGGCCCGAAGAATTAACTATTGCTTGCCTTCGGTTCGCTTTGACCACCATGGCAGGCCAACTCCGCCGTCCATCGTCAACGTCGAGCCGGTCATGTAAGACGCTTCGTCGCTGAGTGTAAAGCAGACGCCATGAGCCATCTCTTCGCTGCTCCCCATGCGTCCCATAGGCAATCCTTCGGCACCCTGCTGAAGTTGTTCTTCCGTAAAGAATTTTCGTTCGCCCGGAGTATCAATCCAGCCTGGATGAAACACATTGACACGAATGCCATGCTTCACCAGTTCAATGGCCGCAGTGCGAGCCATGTGATCGATGGCCGCTTTAGACATGTTATAAGCCATGGCCGTTGGGATCGGGATAATTGCATGAGGTGAACTGATCACGGTGATCGCTCCGCCTTTGCCCTGCTTCAGCATTTGCTGCGAAGCCGCACGGACGCCAAAAAACGCGCCCCACATGCTGACGTCGATTGTTCGTCGAAAGCCAGCCATGTCCGCTTCCACCATCAACTGACGATCGCTGTAAACGGCATTGGAGACGAATAGATCCAGACTGCCAAAAGCGTCAACCGTCTTCTGGACCATGTCTTCAACGGCCTTCTGGTCTGAGACATCGCAAGCCACAACAATCGCCTTTCGACCCAGACGGCGAATCTGCTCGGCGACTTCTTCGGCCTGCGTGACACTTGAACTGCAGTTGATCGTGACGTTGGCTCCACCCTTCGCCAGTTCGAGCGCGACGCCGCTGCCGATGCCCTTGGAAGATCCTGTTACAAGCGCGTTTTTGCCTTCAAACTTGTAGTGCATAGCCAACCTTGAATTCTGTTTCATCAATTGAAAAGTGGGATTATCCGCAGGACTGTTTGAGTCTCTGATGGCGATCAGTGACTGTATTTGTCCCGGCATCTTCGTGCCCGAATACGAACTCGTCAATAGCCCGACTCCAGCCAATCCATTTGTCCCGCTGAACGGACTGTTGCACGCTGGGCCCGGCCAGTTAGCCCCGGGACACGCTGTCCACCGGGACATCTTTTCCTGGTATTTGCGGTCCGTCTCCGGAATGCAACATGTTGCTCAGACGGCAACAATTCGAGAAGAAATACATCACAGGTGGGCGTGATGGATGAACCACCCCGCAAACTCTCGTAACGGCCTCGTTCCGATTAATCGTTTCGTGCTTGCTGCAACGAAACCTCCCCGGCCTCTACCGACTATTGTTCGATGTGGACGCAGTTTCTGACAAGCGGTCGTCCGTGTTGTGATCTAGAGTTCATCCCCAAGCCAGAGAGTCACAGTTTCTTTGAACTCCGTTGTTAAAAAAGAATAGTCACGAGTTCTGCCGGCGTTGGCCAGTTTTGTTTGACGAAGCGATGTGTTTCGCTGGCTGTTTCTGGCTGCCTGTCTGCTCTCAGGAGAATAGTCTTCAGCTCTTTTTTGGCTTGGGCAGGAGACCGGCGGATGCATTAAGGCCAGAACAAGAACGCGGGATTTGTCTCATCGATGTTTTGAGTCTGCGAGCCCTTTGCTGAGGAGAAGACGAAATGTCTGAAGAAGTGTCCTCCGAAGAAATTTGCGTTAAAGGAGATGATGCGACCATTCCCCAGTCAGGACTTGGCGATGAATGCGGCGTAACGCATCTTCACCGGTCAGACCTCGACGATATTCGACAGGCCACGCAGATCACGAATCACAGAGTTCTAATGGAACTCGTTGATTGCGGCGTCCGTGCGGAGTCACTCAATATCCTGACGCTTGTGCCATTGGTTCATGTGGCATGGTCAAACGGCAGGATTGAAGACGAAGAACGTCTGGCCATTCTTGAAGCTGCCGCACAGGTCGGTGTCCGTGCTGACTCGCCGGGCTTTGTGCTCTTGAATGGTTGGCTCTGCTGTCGACCGCATCGCACTCTGATCCGCACGTGGAAAGATTATATCGCAGCCATCCAAAAACTTCTGAGCCCCGAAGCTTACAAAGCTTTACGCCTGAGCACAGTCAATCGCGCGAAGACCATAGCCGAGGCGTCCGGAGGAGTTCTGGGATTTCTGAAAGTCTCCCGCGCTGAAGAGGACGCGATTCAGGAGCTTAACCTCGCCTTCGACATCTGATCTTCAAAAGCTTTAACCGCGTTTCTTGTGATCACTGGTCCTTCCTTTTTTGCTACTTGCAAGACAGCATTGTTCACTGAGCACTCGTCGGCATTGGCCACATTTGCAAAGTACGCACTTGCTATCACGACGCCGCAATCGGAAAAGACTCAGGGGGCTTCCCATTCCGGAATGCCCTTGTCTTTCAACTGCTTGTTGTAAAGCTCATGATAGGGTTTCGTGGCTGACATCTCCGCACCCTCATTGACCATCATTGGGCGAGTCACTTTCCACCATTCGTCATACACTTTTCGCATACTGCTTGCCACTTCCGGATGCTGATCCAAAACATTTGTCGTTTGTCCCGGATCAGCCTGCATGTCGAACAACTGCTTGTCGTTCACGAATCGAAACCGCTGATTTCGCACGCTGAAGTTCTTCCACTGAAAATCGTTCGGCTCCTGTCCTGTTTCCCAGCGACCGACATGAGTAAACAAATAGCGATCCTCCCATGCAGTTGATGGGTCGTTGATCAGAGGGAGCAGATTTCGCCCTTCGACCTGATTCTCTGGAAGCTCAGCTCCAGCGATCGCGGCCAGCGTTGGAAAGATGTCAATGTCTCCTGCAATCCGATCAATATCCTGTGCCGGCCAATGCTTGTCCCAGCGAACAAAAAAGGGAACTCGTACTCCACCCTCATCCGGCGAACCCTTGAGTCCCTTCATGCCAGCGTTGTAAGGACGCATTTCAACGCCATCCGCTGACTTGCCCATGACAGAGTTTGGTTTGCCGGAAGCTCCACCGGTCATGCCATTGTCTGACATAAACACGACGACCGTGTTTTCCATCAGCTTCTGTTGCTCCAGATGGTTTATCAGCTTTCCAACATTGTCGTCGATATTCTCGATCATCCCGTAGTAAGCCGCCTGTTCTTCATCAAATCCGCATTCCAAAAATCTCTTCTTCGATGCCTCAGGGGCCAGATAGGGTCCATGAGGAGCATTTGGGGCGATGTGGGCGAAGAAGGGTTGCCTGGCTTTTGACGTCTTTGAGATCCAGCCAGCGGCCGCCGAGAAGAACACGTCGGTGCAGAAGCCGCGAGTTTTCACGAACTGCCCGTTATGGCGAATCACCGGATCGAAATACGAATTCTCCGGCGAGTCGGCACAACTGCAGGCATACGCCTGTCCAATGCCACCAGCTCCGTGAATGAAGGTTTCATCAAAGCCTCTGTTGTAAGGTTGATAAGCCTCTTCATCTCCCAAATGCCATTTACCAAAGATCCCAGTGGTGTAGCCGACCTTTTTCAGAATCTGCGGCAGCGTGACCGCGTTCAAAGTGAGTCGCTCACGCTCCAGAATCGTATGAGTAATCCCGTTTCGCATCGAGTGTCGGCCCGTCATCAACGCGGATCGAGTCGGGCTGCATGTCGGCGACACAAGAAACCGAGTGAACCGGGTACTGAGATCATGCAAACGATCCAGATGCGGGGTCTTCAGCCACGGATGCCCATGTCGTCCCAGCGGCCCGTATCCCTGATCATCGGTAATGATCAATACGATATTCGGAGTTGGGTTTTCAGCCGCCGAAAGCAAACTGCTGATTGAGCAGATGAGCCAGCAGAAGGCCACGGTGGCGAAACTCATTCTTTGAAGCATGGAAGACTCCCGCGGAATTGTCAGGTGAAAGACAACGTGGATCTGATCTCCACCCCGCACGTGCTGACAAGGAAAAGTTGGATCAGGAAATGAATCGTCGTTGATAAAGAATCCATTCGACACAAGTCAGAATCACGGCGCAGATCGTCAGGTAAATCCAGAGCGGTCGACTCAACCAACGCGACATTTGTGATCCATTCCCGAAAGTTGATGAGATCGATGCTCGCGGCCGCAAATCCGACTCTTTTATGCTGGCCAAATTGACGGCCACAACCGCATAGGAGTTCGCGTTTTCAGAAACCGGGGAATCTACGTTTGCCGAAGCTGTCAAAGTCCACAGCCCGACCTCATTCAATGGCCCTGTTATCACGGTTGCCCCACCACTTGCATCATTGAAGGCAAGCACTGGCGTCAGTCCGGACCGTATTCCCGTCGGCGAGGACAATTGCAAAGGCTCACTCACGGCTGCCGTCAGAGGAATTCTCACAACGCCTCCAGAATTCGCCGATGGCACGATTTCTCCAGTCGTGCCTGAAAACCATCCCAGCGCGTTAGACACCATGATCGGGAAGGCCGTCCGAAAGGCGAGATCGCTGCTGTCGAGACTCACGGTCAGGACGAGACATTTCCCTTCGGCTCGCGGCACTATGGCAAAGATCGGTACGCCGGTAGCCGTGCTGGCCAGAACCTGAGGGCTAACGCTGAAGATCAATTCACGTGCTTCCGGGACAACGACATTGTCGAGTCGGAAGTGACGCATCAGCGGTGACGCGGAATCCTGATCGGCGATCAGCGGATTCTCAAGACGCTCTCCAGCCTCCCAGTATTCGCACTTCCCGATCGGATCAATCACAAACACGTTGCCCTTGGGAAGCTCGTCTGGAATTCGCCCATGCAAGATGATCAGAGAATCTTCCGGCCAGATCGAGGGAAACTCAGAAACGACAGTCACTTCGACCAGTGGATTCGCCTCAAAGACCTTCTCCAGAAACAGATTCCCTGTCGTGACGATTAAAACCTTCTGAATCATTCGTGCGGGGAGAATGGACCAGGCGTTGTTGTCTGTTTGAAGTCCATCACTGCTGAGCAATCCGGCCGCAGACTCACTCTGCTCCTGGCGGTCGAGGCTTGCAGTGGCTGGCGAAGTTGAAGGCGGCTCGACTGTTTTGCCAGGCTGAATCTGAGCCCCAGACTGAATCTGAGTCAATGTGGCTGCAACAACTCCACCCTCGAGCGAAGTTTTCTCCAGAGTTCGAGTCCACAGCTCCTCGGGCTGAAGATTCAGCGGCAGCACATCGATCGGAATATCATCCAGAGTCAATTCGATGCGACAACTGACCGCGACCGAAGACGCATTCTTAACGGACACTAATGTTTCATAACCAATCGCATCGGCAAGGCTTCTCCGAACCTGAAACTGAGTGATCCCGACGTTCGACGCGTCGGTCGAGAACAATCGATACTCGACCACTGGCTCCAATTTTTTCGCCGCTTTATCACCAAGTGTTTTGTCGTCTGCCTCTGCCTCTGCCTCTGCCTCTTCCTCTGGCAAGCGACCATCGGCCGGCGACAGCTCAACCGACTTAGCTGCATCATCAACGCAGCCATCGGTCAAAACAATGATCTCACCGTGCGAGTGGCTTCCGATCAGTTTGCGAGCGAGTTCAATGGCCGGCTGCAAAGATGTCGGGCCGTCGGAAAAAACAATGCTTCGCAACGCTTCATGCAAAGTTGGACTGTGTCCCGTCAGGCTGGCCACGACTTCCGGTGATTCCCCGGCAAGGATAATTGACAGCTCATCCTGAAACCGAAGTCCATCAATGATTTCGGCGGCTGCTTCTTTTGCCGCATCAAGTCGAGTTGGACGGATATCCGTGGCACGCATACTGGCCGAATTATCAACAACCATCACTAGTCGGCGAGCCTGCAGCGACTGCCAGGAGAAATACGGATTCATGAGCGCGAGCACGATCAGGAGCAGGAGCAGCAACTGCAGAAGCAATGAATACCAGTGGCGAAATTGCTGCCACAATGATCTTGGTGGCTTCTCTTCGAAGATCTGCTTCCAGAACAGATTCGTTGAGACCGGGACACGACGCAGCCGCACCTTGAGAATATAGAGTGCCACGATTGGCAGCGCGAGGGCTGTCAGGGTCAGGGCGATAGGGAGGGCAAAGGACATAGGAAGTCGTGTCAGTTGTTCAGTGTGTTCCCTGCGGCGGGAACTCGAACGAGGATCTTTCGGGGGCTGATAGTGCGAGGATTTCGACGCATTGTTAACAAAAGCGGCAATATTCTCCACCCGGTGCCCAACTGATGCTGCATTCGCGAAGCTCTGAGATATCCTTTCAATCACAGCAGCCCACTGCTCAGGCGTCGTCAGCGGGGATTCAGCCCTCTCGAAGCCGTGAATTTGTGACAGGTTGTACTTGTTGTTCTTCTCTGCTGATTCCTTCAGGTGCGTTTCGATGCTGCGTTTTGTCAGCTCAAACCAGGACCAGATTTCGGGAGTCTCCCGCAGGGAATGGCTGCGCATTGGAGGGCTCGGCGGGCTCAATTGGGCGCTGCCAGGGCTTATGCCTCAAAGAGCATCAGCCAGCGACATGGAAGCGTCTGCTCCGGGCTTCGGAAAAGCGAAGGCCGTCATCGTGGTTTTCGCCAGTGGCGGACAGAGCCAGATCGATCTGTGGGATCCCAAGCCGGATGCTCCGGAAGAAGTTCGAGGAGCATTCAAGTCGATCCAGACGTCCGTGTCGGGCGTTCGATTCTGTGAACACATGCCCCGGATCGCTCGTATTGCTGACCGGCTGAGTATCGTCCGCAGTATGTCGCATGAAGATCTCGACCACGGGTCTGCATTTTATCTTTCGATGACAGGACGATATCACCGCCGTCGTTCTGGAAATCCTTTACCTGCTCCGGAAGACATGCCCTGTCACGGCGCGGTGCTGCATCGTGTTCGACCGAACTCGGCATTTCCGCAGACCGCCATTCATCTGAACGGCCCCGCAGAAGTGCCTTTGATCTTAGGGCCCGGTCAGTTCGGAGGTTTCCTCGGCAAGGGCTATGATCCACTGACGCTGGGTGATGTCACAAAAGATGACAGCGCGGTACCATCGCTGATGCCTCACGCGGACCTCCCGGAAATTCGTATGCAGGCGCGTAAGTCACTTCTGCAATCTGTCGAAGGCAATATGCATCTTTTGGAGCAGCAGAAGCTCGAACTGGACAAGCACGCGCTGTATCAGCAGGCATTCAATATGCTGGCGCGTCCACAAGCCAGAGAGGCGTTTGATCTTTCCAGAGAGCCGGAGTCTCTGAGAAACAGATACGGCAGAAACCGTTCCGGGCAGGCCTGTTTGCTGGCGCGGCGACTTGTGCAGGCCGGCGTTCCGCTGGTGACCGTGATCTGGTCGCACAACAATCGAGGTCAGGACATCGATCCGACGAACACAGATCTTTACGGTTGGGACAACCACAACGATATCTTCGAAGGTTTGCAGCATCATCTTCTGCCGCGTTTTGATCAGGGCTTTTCGGCGTTGATTGAAGATCTCGATGAAAAAGGAATGCTGGAAGACACGCTCGTCATCTGCATGGGCGAATTCGGCCGAGCCCCGTTGGTGGCGTTGGAGCGCAACTTCGCTGGAGCTACCCCGGGCCGAAAGCACTGGAGCTCAGTCTACTCCATCGCCATGGCAGGTGCCGGTGTTCAACGCGGAGCCGTCATCGGCGAATCCGATAGTCGAGGTGCATTTCCGCGAACAGAAGCCTATGGCCCGTGGGATGTCACCGCCACCATGTTTTCCGCGCTTGGCATCAACCCACATCAGCTTTATTACGATCTCGTCGATCGCCCTATCCCGATCTGCGATGGGCGAGTGATTTCGGCCGTGTATGGGTGATTGAATGAGAAGCTCATCTCTCCCCTGAATCAAGCCGCGCTGCTGATGTCATCGCCGTGGAGGTAAGGATAGAACATGCGGCCGATTTCATCGCTCAGACGCCAGATGTATTCCATGCGAAATGTGTCATAGCTCACATCGGCTGCGGAACGTGGCACCTGGATCGGGAAGATGCTGTTGACTTCACGTGAGAAGATACGTTTGCCGTCGCCATCAGTTTCCATCTCATACACGCTCACGATCGCATCGCACCGTCCGCGAAAGAGAGTATTGCTGTCGCGTTCATAGAGCGAGAAAGCACTCACATCAATGTAGATCACAAAGTTGACGTCAAATTCTGCTCCGACTTCCACGGCCGTATCCCAGTCAGGATTGTCTCTCAGCCAAGTCTGTACTTCAGCATAGTTCACGACTTCAATCTTCTTTGACGCGATCTGATTAGTGACTCGGTTGGCGATAATGTGGTCGATGTTGTCGAACTGGTATTTCAGCTCATCCGAGGCGTAGCAAACAACCGCGACTCGGACGTCTTTATCCGTCATCGATTTTTGTGTTTCCTTCTCGAACAGCGGTTCAATCTGAGGAGGACCGCCAATGAGATATCCCAGCAGCAGAAAGTAGTTGCAACCCGGAATTGTGATCAGCATGATCCCCGTCAGTACAAGTCTTGTCAGAAGCGAGACCATACTGCGCCGCCCGATGCCTTGCTGCGTTGTCGAAGCGGAATTGATTTGTCGGTGAAGCATCATGGCAGATTCCAGATCGAACGACGGCGGAGGGGGGAGATAGTCAGGGAGAGGATCAGGGCGGGATTCTGAAGAATTAATGAACAGTTTCGCTGGCTCGATGATCGTAGAGGAACTGAGAAAGGCTCATGGCCGCCCGATCAAGGAAGCTTTCTGTGAAGAGCTGTTCTGACTTATTTTCGCGAGGCACCGGATAGGCCGGGTAGGTCACATCAAACGTACGTTCAAAAGACACATTGGTGGACTTTGTGTCTTTGCCTTTGGCTTCCATGACAGTCACTTTGCCCGAGGTTTTGCCCTGGAGCAGGTTTGGGCTATCCTCAACCTGACAGCTAAAGCCTTCGATTTCGATATGCATGATAAAGTCGGCATCGAATTCATCCGCGAGCTCGGAAAAATCTCCCCACTCGCCGTGATCATCGAACCATGTCGCGACGTCGTCTGAAGAGATAACTTTGACTTTTCGAGTATCCAGGTGGCGTGTCATGCGATCCACGATATCAATCTGGATCGAAGGATGTCGCGCGAGAATTCCATGGGGAGCCGTGCAGACAATGAGCAGAGACTTTTCACCCTTGGTCAGATCAACGCCGGTTGCTCCGCGAAACTGTGACTTCATCTTCGGATCACCGAAGAACATCTTGCCAGCCATAATGCCCAGGGAGCAGCCTGGAACGAACATCAGCAGACACAGTGCGATGACAAATTGCAGCCGGAGCCGCAGTGTCATTCGGATTGTGGAAAAGATGTTTCGCACGACAGTTCACTCCATTGAACAATGACTTCATTCGGCGTCATGCCGGTCGAAGTAACCACAGGATCAGGGACAAGAGTACCCAGCCTGCAAAGCTATAAACAAAAAACAATCCCGGTGACCGAATCCCAATCCAGCGACCTCGAAAAGCCACTGCGAGGAACCACGGACACAAAACCAAAAACGATATCGCCAGCATCAGGCCAGCAGGATTCACCTGAAACGAGCGACGCCATTGACCTCGCACAAACCAGGCAAAACTTGTCGTCATTCCACAGTGCGGACAGTTCATTCCGGTTGCACTGCGAAATCCACATTCCGGTAATCCCAACTGCAGATGAGTCCCGAATCCTCTCGGATCAGGAGTCAGCCACATCGCGATTGCTGTCACGGACATGATTCCGATCGCCAGGAGAAGCAGAAATCCTCGTTCATTGCGGCTCAGGATTGCTCCTGAAGCAGCCTCGGTTTCCTGCTCGCCTGTAGTAGAACCTGTCGTTGACATGGGAGAAGTATCAGTGCGCGAAGAATTGAACAAGAGCCGTCCGAGGACGTTTTATCATTCCCATTCCTGTTCCAGCAGGAATTGCCTTGCACTCCTGAAGGCGGTGTGAATGACAAGCCGAATCTGCCGATCACGCAAAGGGAATACGAAATCCGGCCGTCATGAGTTGTGATTGGTGGAAGTTTTTCAGGATCACTGCAACTGTCATCGTTCGTTACACGAGTGCTGTTCGGAGCTGTTTATGCCTGATCCGGCACAATCTCAAAAGCGTTGATGACGTCCGCTGGTACCCGACAGGGCTGCAGCGTTGCGAACTTGACGAAAGCCCAGTTGGTATGGGCCAGAGCCAATTGTTTTCCATCGTTGGTCCGGTGAATCTCATAACGGCGCATGGAGGTGACTCGTTTCATGTCCGCGACCCATGTGCGAACCACGATTTTGTCATCAAGGAATGCCGGAACGAGGTATTCAATGTAATGAGATCTCACAACCCAGCCCTGCCCCAGTTCGTGATAAGCCCTGGCCGACCAGCCTTGTGCTGACGAATGAGCGATCGCCGCGTGCTGAAGCCAGCGAAGATACTCGATGTTGTTCACGTGGCCGACACCGTCAATCTCTTCGGGAGTGACTTGATGATGGTATTCGAATACGGCTGGCATGATTCACGGTTCAGAAAAAGAGAAGGCAGTAGCAACGAAGAACGCGGTTCGTTTCCTTGAGTCGGGCAAAAGGATACCAGAGAACTCCGTTTTGAGCAGCCGTCGGTACTTAGCTTTGATTCATCAGGCGACGCGCTACGGTTGCCAATTCTCGTCCGCCCGGTTTTGTTGATGTCGACCCCAATCAACATGGGAAGCGATTTCAGTCTTTCCTATAATTTGATTGAATACTAACCCGAATCGCCAGCCCGCGAAAAGGAACGAGATCGTCACTGGCACTTCTGGTATGTATCAACACTCCCTCAAAACAAGACCAGGAACGCCCGGGAACCTGCTAACAAACGTCTGCTGATCAGAGCTTGGCGATGTCCAGTTAGCAACCAACACGATTCAGCTGCGATCGCCTGCAGTTTCCGCAGGAGAACAATGCCGCTAATTCACAGGAGCATTTTTTCATGGCTCGATTTGCTGTCATTTTGCCGGCTGCCGGCAAGAGTACTCGGATGTCGGGCTTTCAGCGTAAGAAGCCATTCGTGGAATTGAAAGGTCGGCCGGTGTGGGTTCGGACGGCCGAGTATTTTCTGGGGCGACCGGATGTTTGCCAGACGATTTTGGTCGTGTCCCCTGATGATATGGAGTGGTTTCGGGAGACGTTTAAACCAAACCTCGCATTCATGGATATCAAGGTCGTTGCCGGCGGGGCTTCGCGAGCAGAAAGTGTTCGGAATGGAATCAGTGCCATCACAGAGCCAGCCGATTTCATTGCCGTCCATGATGCCGCGAGACCCTTGCTGACAGCCAGGTGGATCGATCAGATATTTGCGGCCGCGCAGATTCATAAGGCCGCGATTCCCGGATTGCGTATCAGCAGCACGGTAAAGAAAATCAAGGCAGATGGCATGATCGAGTCGACTGTCGATCGCACAAATCTGGTGCAGGCTCAGACCCCGCAGGTCTTCGAACGCAGTCTGCTGGAGAAGGCTTTTGCGGTGTGTCGCGACCTACCATCTGTCACAGATGAGGCGTCATTGGTGGAACAAATGAATCATCCGGTTCATGTCATCGACGGATGGGATATGAACATCAAGATCACGACAAATGATGACTTTCGGATGGCAGAGCTTTACTTGAATGCTCTCCCTAAATCCGGTGGAGTCGCAGCGCTGCATCCGTTTGCAGATGACATGTTTCGGTAGTCTGAGGTGCTCTGCTGTTTATGACGCGTGCGGTTCCGTTTGATGGTGAAGTTCAGCGGTTCAGCGTAGATCTGCGAGTGCAGGTCTGAACGGGAGTGCGTGTCAGCGTTTGACGGGAATCAGCATTAGTCCCAACCCCATCCACGTTGACAGGATCAACAGAGTGACAGTGCTGCTGAACTGGCTGCTGAATTCTCTGCCCGGACCTCGCAATTTTTCCGTGTAATCGTTGTGCTCCTGCAGAATCCTGGTCCATTCCTGCTTCGCGGATTCGTCAATATCTTTCGGGACGTTCAGCTTCAATGGTTCACCGGCCTTGCGAGGCGCAAAAGCGGCTTCCATTTTCTCCGGGATTGCGGGCGGTTCCGGAGTGGTAATGGCGATCTCGGAGAACTGCCAGGCTCTGAACGTTGTGGACAGACAAAAATAAAGTACCAACAAAGTCCAGGCTGCTGCGACCAGTTTTCTGCGACGCTCTGTCGTGCTGGTGGTTGTAATAACGGGAACCGCCAGCCCCAGATAAAGTGCAGCCACGTAGGTTCCGTGCGAAAGAATCTCAGGCAGTTTCAGTGATTGATACAGGAACAGAATTTCGCACGCCAAAGCCGCTGCGACACAGGAACCAGTCGCGATCGCCTGGACCTTCTCTTCACGATTCAACGCAAGTCGTCCAAATGGATTCAGCATCAGGACCAGATTGAACAATGCTGATGATGTCCACGTCATCCAGACGAACAGCAGATACGTCAACATCAACGGGAATGCAAGAAACTCCAGGGCCGGTATTGATTCAACGGTTGACTGCAATACAGATTGCGCGATGGGCATTCCGATCAGAAGTAGTAGTCGTGTCTTCGGCGGAAAACGTCCGATCCAAAGGAAGAATCCCAGCATCATGCGATAGATAAAGAAGCGAGCTTTCATCGTTTCCACAATTCCGCGTCTGGCCCATTCCATATTGGGATCCAGTCGCAGCGCTTCGCGAAAGTGGACCATGGCCTGTTCGGGTTGGCGAACATGCAATAGTCGCCAGCCTTCATTCGCATGAGTAAACGCGTTCTCGGGATTTCTTCGCAGAGACTCCTGAATGGTCAGCCCGGCCTCCGAACGTCTTCCAAGAGTCGTCAAAGCCGCCGCGCGCAGATTCTCACAGCCTTCATCTTCCGGGTCAGCCTCCAATCCCTGCTCGGCTGCCTTCAGAACTTCTTCCCATCGCTCACCAGCCGCTTCGATGGCGCCAAGGGTAGCGAAGTAGCCAGCATTCCATGGAGACAGCCGCAACGCTTCATTAATCGACTCACGAGCTTCTCGCAGGCGATTGCGTTTTAGCATGACTCGAGCGAGAGAATAGTGCGCGGAGGGTTCTACTGGACCATGAAAAATCGCCTGCTGAGCTTCCTCCGTGGCTGCATCAAAAGCTTCTCGCTCAACAAGACACAAAGCCAGCAACGCGTGAGCTTCGCTATGCGATGACTCTGCGGCCAGCACCATGCGGAGCTGCTCCTCGGCCAGTTCCATCCGGTTCTGGCTCATCAGCACTCGGGCACGCAGGAGGTACGAGTCTGTGTTCATCGACTCAGCTTCAGATACTTGAGGATTTCGTCGTACTGCCCGCCCTGATTTGAATACAAAGCATAGTTGCGGGCCGAACTGAACCAGTCGCGAGTTGAAGGCTGAACCTGTTTGGCCGCCGCCAGCAAATCGCGAGTTTCAATCGGCAACGGGCGACCTGTCTTCATCGCTTCCTGCAGTTTGGCTTCGACACACACATCCACAACGGCTTTCAGGTCGGCTCCCGAGAATTCTTCGGTCTTCTTTGCGATGGCATCGTGGTCGATCGTGCCGGAAGGTTTTCCCTTCAACAGCAGTCGCAGAATCTCCGCACGTCCTTCTCGATCTGGCGGTGGCACAAAGATGATGCGATCAAATCGCCCGGGCCGACGAAATGCCGGATCCAGATTCCACGGCGCATTTGTCGCGGCCAGAATCAGCACGCCTTCGTTCGACGAGGCCACACTGTCGGTTTCTGTCAGAAACTGATTGATCAGGTGGCGCCCTCCGCTGGTTTTCATATCAGCCCGCGATGCTCCCAGTGCGTCGACTTCATCAAAGAACATGACGCACGGTTTGTTGGTTCGAGCAGTCTGGAACAAAGCATGCAATGCCTTTTCACTGCTGCCGATCCACATGTCCAGCACATCGTGAATGCCGATGTTCAGAAATCCCGCACTGATCTCCCCTGCGGTCGCACGTGCCAGATGAGTTTTTCCGCAGCCGGGCGGCCCGTACATCAGGATGCCGCCACCAATGGCTTTGCCATAAGCTTTGAACATGTCTGCGTGTTGGATCGGGTAAATGACTTTCATGCGAATCTCTTCCTTCAGATTCGCCATGCCGCCAACATCGTTAAACTTGACCAGCGGACGTTCGAAGTCTGTACGCTGAGTCTTCGCGGGTTCGTCTTCGCCTTCCCACGGAGCACGAACTCGCCCTTCCGACACAGGCGAATTCGTCGGAGCTTCAATACCAAGTTCTGCTTCCAGTGCGGTGTCTCGCAATGCCGCATCTTCGGCAATCGCGTGCCGATATTCCGTGACCGCAAAGGATGTCTCACCACGCTGCATTAAGAGGCGAGCATGCAGGAGATAAGCTCCTGCAGGAGTTCCTCGCTTCGCCACCATATCCTCCACAATAACCAGCGCTGGCGAGAATTTGCCCTGCTGGAAAAAAGCATTGGCAAGATCGAGTCTGGCTTCATTGTCGTCCGGACGCATCTCCACGAGCTTGCGAAATTCCGCTTCGGCCTCGGAAGCCTGCCCCTGTTGTATCAGCGTCCGACCAAGGAGTTTTCGCAGCGCGACATTGTCCGGCGAAATGCTGAGCGCTTCACGAAGCGACTTAATAGTTGAATCGTCTGCCATTGATGTGGAATAACTCCCGTGGAAACTGTGACGATTTCGACTCTTGCGGCAAACATGGATCGTAAGCGAAGGCCAGACCGAAGTACCGGACACCTGTCGCTCTGTCGACAGGATTCCTGTCGTGTTATCTTCGACCAGATGATTCGTGCGTCGTACCAGTCGCTTTTGCAGATTAACAGGCTCCACCAGGCCTTCCATTGATCGTCTGTGGTTTTCAGTAAATATGCTTCGAAAAAACAGTTGGATGAAACGTCGCCGGTTTGTTCTCCACAAGCAAGAGTTGGATCGTTGATCCCACAGAACACTGCTGCTGGATCTAACCGTCCTTCACAACCGCGGTCGCCAGAGACTGCAGGCTGTTTCGGTTTGAAACTTCATCAACCGATGAAACAGTGTCCCATGCACCTCTAAAACGGCGGTGCTTCGAACTCATTGGGAGGCGGAGCACTCAGCTTTGCCGACGAAGGAAGAATCGCGGGGCGAGGTTGGAACGGCGATGATTCGCCCATCGGCATGATGGGGATGCCAACTCCCTCTTGCCGCTCGATTGAGACCTCCGGCAACGCTTCGCCGGGTTCGGCCTGCATCTCAAACAGAAAACGAGACGGTACGGTCTCCCGCCGCTTGCCCCATTTCATACGTGACTTGGCACGGGTCAATGTTAAGTGATCCATCGCACGAGTCACCCCGACGTAGGCCAGGCGACGTTCTTCGGCGATGTCTTTCTCTGAGTCCGCTTCGATGCTGCGTTTGTGAGGCAGGAAGCCTTCCTCCATGCCGATCAGATAGACGCGAGGAAACTCCAGGCCCTTGGCGGAATGAAGAGTCATCAACCGCACCGCATCCTGTTCCTGCTTTTCATTGCGGTCCGCTTCATCTTCGCGGTCCATCAGAGCGGTTGTCTCCAGGAATCCGGTCAACGATGGATCTTCATTGCGTTCCACGTACTGACCGATCGAGTTGATAAACTCTTCCAGAATGGTCTTACGTGTCTCCTGCTGTGTTTCTTCTTTGTACTGTTTGGCGATCTCTGATGCGTAGTCGATCTCACTAACCAACTGACGACACTGCTCCGCCAGGTTTTTCGGGTCACTGTTCATCACCTGACCGTATCGCTGCAGTAGTTCTCGAAACTTGACGAGCGATGTCAAAGTCTTTGCCGGGACGAGACCTTCTGCTGAGGCTTCCGGCACGAAGTCCCAGAAGCTGACGCCCTTCTTGACGGCTCGCTGCAGAATCTTTTCGGTGGTCGTATCACCAATTCCGCGCGCGGGGGTATTGATGATTCGCAGGAGGCTGACTTCGTCGCGAGAATTTTCGATCGCCTTCAAATAGGCCATCAGGTCGCGAATTTCGCGTCGATCAAAAAACGACTGGCCTCCGACCAGCATGTACGGCACCTTCTGGCGTCGTAACTCCTGTTCGAAGACACGAGGCTGTTCGTTCGTGCGAAACAGGATGGCCACTTGCTTTGGCTTTACGCCCAGTTCGCTGATGAGATAAGCGATTTCCTGAACGACGCCTTCCGCCTCCGCCGTCTCATCTTCAAAAGCCTGCAGGCGAATTGGTGAGCCGGACTTCTTATGAGGAATTAAGGTCTTGTCGTGCCGCAGTCGATTATGCTTCACCAGGCGGTTCGCGCATTCCAGGATTCGGTCGGTGCAGCGATAGTTGTTCTCAAGTCGCACGGTCTTTGTGTTGGGGAAGTATTTCGCGAAGTTGATGATGTGTTCAACTTCCGCCCCGCGCCAGCCGTAGATGGACTGGTCGTCGTCGCCCACCACGCAGATGTTGCGATGTGGCTTCACCAGCGATTCAATCAGTTGAAACTGAACTCCGTTTGTATCCTGATATTCGTCGACCTGAACATGGTCGAACTTCGACTGATGTCGCTGCAGGACCTCCGGAAAATCTTTGAAGAGTTTGACTGTCAGCAGCAACAGATCATCAAAGTCGACAGCACCGCAGGCACGCAGTTGCTTCTGGTAGCGTTTGTAAGCCATGGCGGCGAGAAAATCGAAATCCGCTTCCACGTGGCTGCTGGCTTCGTGATCCTGAATCCCCTGCATCTTCCATTTGCTGATGCGATTGATCAGATCGCTGGGCTTCATTGTGCCGTCACCCAGACGAATATCGCGAAGAGCAGTACGTGCAGCGGATTCCTGGTCACTGCGATCGTAGATGGCAAACTTTTTGGGGTAGCCGAGGGAGTCGATGTCTTCTCGCAGCACGCGGACGCAGAATGAGTGGAACGTGGAAACGATCGGACGCAGTTTAAACTGCTTTCCAATCAGCTTCAGAGCACGCTCCCGCATTTCCTTCGCGGCCTTGTTGGTGAATGTCACGGACAAGATGCGATCGGGGCGAATCCCGTGAGCGATCAGGTTCGCCATGCGATAGGTAATCACGCGAGTTTTCCCGGTGCCTGCTCCGGCCAGTACCAGCAGCGGCCCAGAAAGAATCGATGCCGCTTCGCGTTGCGGCGGATTGAGTCCCGACAAATTGATCATGCACATAGTATATTCGTCAATTCAATCGCTCGGGAGTGACCACGGCGGGCGAAATTCTGATCGCTCGGTTTCGAGAGCGCGTTGGAGCCGATAAAACACACCTTCAGAAAATTTTGCCAGGTTCTGAGAACCCTGGAAACCAACGGGAGTGCCCTGCCCTGACCGCAATTCTTGGGATTTCAGCCTTTTACCATGATTCTGCCGCCGCTCTGATTGTGGATGGGCAGCTAATCGCCGCTGCGCAGGAAGAACGGTTTACTCGCAAAAAGCACGACGAAGGTTTTCCGCAGAAAGCTGTAGACTATTGCCTGACGCAGGCGAACATTACGCCGGAGCAGATCGACTACGTCGCCTTCTACGACAAGCCACTGCGAAAGTTCGAACGACTGCTGGAGACGTACCTTGCGTATGCTCCGGCCGGATATCGATCGTTTCGCAAAGCCATGCCGGTCTGGTTGCAGCAGAAACTCTACATGCCGCGAGAAATTCGCACGGGGCTGCGTGATCGTTATCGAGGTCGTTTTGTTTTTACGGAGCATCATGAGTCCCACGCAGCCAGCGCGTTTTTCCCGTCGCCGTTTGAGGACGCTGCGATACTCACGATGGACGGAGTTGGCGAATGGTCGACGACGGCCATGGGGGTCGGTCGTGGCAATCAGATTGAGCTGACTCACGAGATTCGTTTTCCGCATTCGCTGGGGCTGTTGTACTCCGCGTTTACGTATTATACCGGGTTCAAAGTCAACAGCGGCGAGTACAAGCTGATGGGGCTGGCTCCTTATGGTGAGCCCAAATATCGTGATCTGATTTTGAACAATCTGCTGGTGCTGAAAGACGACGGCTCGTTCCAGATGGACATGAGCTATTTCAATTATTGTCAGGGTCTGACAATGACCTCGGAGAAGCTTCATCGTCTGTTTGGAGCACCACCGCGTAAGCCTGAGTCATTGTTGACTCAGCGAGAAATGGATCTGGCCGCTTCGATCCAGAGTGTGACCGAAGAAGTCATGCTGCGGATGGCTCGACATGTTCGCAAAACGAGTGGTTCGAAGAATCTGGTGCTGGCCGGCGGGGTTGCTCTGAATTGCGTTGGCAACGGGAAGATTCTTCGCGAAGGCATTTTTGACAACGTCTGGATTCAACCCGCTTCCGGAGATGCTGGCGGAGCGCTCGGTGCCGCCATGTTTGTCTGGCATCAATTGCTCGAGAAACCACGGAAAACGCAGCAGCCCGATGCACAGCGTGGATCATTTCTGGGGCCCTGTTTTGGTGACGATGAGATAGCAACGTTCCTGAAAAGTCAGGGAGCTGTATTTCGTACGCTGGAAACTGACGACGCGTTGTGTGAATACGTATCGCAATTGATTGCTGAAGAGAACGTCATCGGCTGGTTTCAGGGACGCATGGAATTCGGGCCTCGTGCGCTGGGAGGTCGCAGCATTCTGGGCGATGCACGAAGTCCGCGAATGCAGTCTGTGATGAATCTGAAAATCAAGTTCCGCGAGTCATTTCGCCCCTTTGCGCCGATTGTGTTAAAGGAGCATGTCCACGAGTGGTTTCAGATGGAAGCGAACACCGACAGCCCTTACATGCTGCTGGTGGCCGACGTTCATCAGCAGCATCGAACAACGGCTGATGCGGCCGAGGCCTCAGCATTTGGGATTGAGAAATTGAACTATGCTCGTTCCGTGATTCCGGCGGTCACACACGTGGATTATTCGGCACGCATTCAGACGATTGATGCAGAACGCAACCCTTTGACGCATTTGTTGCTGTCGAAGTTTCATCAGCGGACGGGTTGTCCTGTGATGATCAACACCAGCTTCAATGTTCGCAGCGAGCCGATCGTGTGTACTCCCGAAGATGCCTTGCGTTGCTTTCGCATGACGGACATTGATGTGCTCGTTCTGGGTCGACATGTACTGCTGAAGACCGAGCAGCCAAATCAAATGACTGAAGCCGAGCGTGAGCAGCATCTGAAACAGTTTGAGCTGGATTGAGGCTTTGATCCTGTTGTCCAAAACGCTGAATTCGACTGGTACTGTCGTGCAGGCGAAGGCCACTCACCCAGTACCTTGGACTGCTCGCAGCCCGCTGCAGCTTTCCTGCCTCAGCAGCCTGCTGCTGAGCCACTCGTCATCAATTCCCGAGCCGCTTTACGTTCAGCGCCGCGCGACAAGATGTCCAGCCTCGATGCAGTCCCCATCGACTGCCTGCCGATTCGCCAATTGTGTGGGTAGATGCCGCCGCCTTGGTGACAATATCGCGTTGAAAAACGAAATATACCTAAGTGGTTTACGGTTTAGGCCCTGAGGGCTGTCATATCCTCTGCCGGGGCCGTGAGGCCCCGGAACGCGATCGATAAGGCCCCAAAGGCCCGGAGGGGCGACACATCTTTGCGGTTGAGGAACGCTTATGAGTACACATCAGCAACTCCTGTATCACATTATCTTCAGCACAAAAAATCGCCAGCGTTCGTTGATCGATGGATTTCGCGACGAGGTATTCGCTTACATGACCGGTGTCGCAAAGAATCAGGGAGGATTCGTAATTCGAGTAGGTGGATTCTATGACCATGTGCATTTGCTTGTTCGCATCCCAGCGAAGTTGTGCGTCTCTGATTTTGTGGGAGCACTTAAAAGCAATTCCAGTAAGCACATTAATGAAACAAGCGAACTGCTTCGAATGTTTGGGTGGCAGGACGGATTCGGTGCGTTTACCGTGAGTGTCTGACAGAAGAACAGGGTGGTCGAGTAGATTGAGAACCAGATAGCGCATCATGCCAGCCACTCGTTTGAAGATGAGTATTTGCACCTTCTCAAGAAGCACGAAGTGGAATACGCCCCACGATATGTTTGGGATTGATGTGTCGACCCTCCGGGCCTCTGGATCAACAATCATTCGATTCCGGGGCCTGACGGCCCCGGCAGAGGATATGTCGACCCTTCGGGCCTGAGTCGCAGGGAGACGGTGCGGGTTGGCTCAGCCTGCATAGGCCGTGTTGCGTTGCCGCCCTGCAATGCGCATTGCAGTTCAGTTTCTCCCTCATCGACGTTTCCCTTTGCACCGTGGGTGATTGCCAGTTGTGTCAGTGATTGCAATCTCGGACTACAGCCACCAGAATCACGCTCCAAGTCGAGAGATGTCCTGAGAAATCTCCATCAGAACTGTGCCAGCTATGAAATTACTGCCCGTTTGCGTCCGTGTCATTCCGTGTTTGCTCTTGCTGATGTTGCTGGGCACGCCGTCCGCGTCGGCTCAGGCCGACAACGCAGGCTTGAAAATCATCAGTCCGCAGCCGTGGCAGGTCATTCAGCGAATCGGGTTTGATCCAGCCCGACGAGAAAAAGAACCAGAGAACTCTGCAGCGTTGGGTTTTGCGGAACTGGCAGTCTCGCTGGAGCTTCCGGCACCTGTCTCGACTGCCGATCGTCTCGAATTTCTGCTTAGTTCCTTGGACGAGGCAAAGTCAGAGGCCGGCGTCTGGAAACTGCTGCCGATCGCGAGTTCAAACATGTCCGGTAACTCTGTAACCACTGTGATCAATGTACCCGCCGGTGGCTGGTATCGACTGGAGATTCGGTACACGTCCAGTGACGGGAAAACTCAGCATTCAGGAGTTGTTGAACGCTTTGGTGTGGGTGAAGTCTTTCTGGTCGCCGGTCAGTCTTATGCAACCAACACCAATGACGAAAAACAGAATGTGACAGATCCCCTGCAGCGAGTTGTTGCGTTCAATGCGGCCAATAATACCTGGAATTTGGCGAATGATCCTCAGCCCGCTCCAGATGGCAGCGACGGAGGATCGATCTGGCCGCCGCTGGGTGATTCGCTGGTCGGAGATCTGGGCGTTCCGGTGGCCTTTGTCAATGTGGCTGTTGGAGCCACCTCGTCGACTCGCTGGTTGCCGGAAGGCGATCTCCACAAGCGGCTGTGTGAGGCAGGAAAACGTATCGGAAGATTCCGTGCTGTGCTTTGGCAGCAGGGTGAATCAGACGTTATCGAGAAAACAACCACGGAGCAATATGTCGCAAATCTCAGTTTGATCAGAGCGAGAGCAGCTCGAGCCTGGGGATTTGAGCCGGTCTGGCTGGCTGCGAAGTCGACTCATCATCCGACGGTCTACAACGATCCGGAAGGCGAAGGACGGATTCGAAATGCAATCGAAAAGCTGGCTCAGATTCAGGGATTTGGGGCAGGCCCGGATACGGATTCTTTGACGGGTGAAAATCGAGGAGACGCGAAGTCACGTCGACATTTTAGTGCCGTAGGACAGCGACGAGCGGCGGAGATGTGGAGGGCTGTGCTGTTGGAGCGATTGAAGAAAACTCCGACTGGCATTGAAGCTGCGTCGTTTCTTCTTCCGGATATGGCTCTAATGAATCCGGCATGGAAGTCAGAAGTGATCACTCGCGAAAGTTGCGTGTTGCTCCAGAAAGATGCCTCGGCGCCGATTCAGGCGAAGCTGGCATTTCATCCTACGGAGATTCTGAGTGTGACCACCGCAGATCGCGCACATCAATATCAGGCGTCGTCCGATTTTCAGCTGGCACCAGGAAGCAACTTGCTGACAATCCAGAATGCGAGCCCAATTCCTCCCATCCAGGATACAGACCTTTACCTGCCTGTCGGAGCACCTCATAGCTACAAGCATCGAATGGGCAACCCGGATCAGAATCTGCTTTACCGACCGGGGCGTTGGTTCCACGATCACAACATCGAGGTAACTTATCGGCGAGACATGAACGCCACTCCTTTGAAGGATGTCACGATAACCTACGGAGCATTGCCTCGTACGCTTTCCACTCTGGCGTCTGGTCAACCTCTGACTGTTGGGGTCAGTGGTGACAGTATCTCCACGGGACTTGATGCCTCCGACAAGACTGCAGCACCTCCATTTCAACCGGGGTATCCGGAGCTTGTTGTGGCTCAGTTGCGAGTGCTTTCCGACAGTGATGTGCGACTTGTCAATCGAGCTGTCAGTGGGTGGAGCATTGCCAATGGTGTTGCTGATCTCGATAAACTCCTTGCAGAGAAACCAGACCTGCTGATTGTGGCGTATGGCATGAATGACGTGGGGCGACGTGATCCGCAATGGTATTCCCAGCAGACAAAACTACTCATTGATAACGCCCGTAAGGCAGATCCGGAGATTGAGATCCTGCTGGTGTCAACAATGCTGGGAAATGGAGAATGGGTTCATACTCCGCGCGATATGTTTGACGTTTACCGGGATGAGCTCAAGAAGCTGGTTCAACCGGGAGTGGCTTTGGCCGATGTGACTCAGGTTTGGACGGAGATGCTGCGGCAGAAGCCGGATTTCGATCTCACTGGGAATGGATTGAATCATCCCAATGATTTTGGCCATCGGCTGTATGCTCAGGCGTTGTTGCAGGTGTTGGCGGCTCCATGATCCTTCTTAAGGAACAGTCCCGAAGTAAGCTCCGTTCATCCCAACCCGAAGCGTCAGTTTTGAAGTTGCGCTGTTCAAGACTGGGGAATATCAACGGGGCGAAAACAAAGGGAATTATCACAACCCGACGCGTCAGCGAGGGATTTTTGGAAATGCTCTCGAAACGCAGAAACGCAATCCCTCGCTGACGCGTCGGGTTGGGATAGTCGCAAATGCGCAACTTCAAAAAGCGTCAGCGAGGGATCGAGATGTTGTGCAAAATCCCTCACTCACGTTTCGGGTTGGGATTTCAATGCATCGAAATATCCGGAAGTTGTTTTGGGACTGTTCCTATATGCGTCGAGCTGGCCGTTCCGCACTTGCCGCCGGAAGAATCACCGCATTCTTCCTATGTCTCCATGCCTCGCGGACTGATAAGGGCGTTGGAGGCGTTATTTCTGGTATACGGAATTCCCCGGAGTGCTGGCAAACTTGAAACTCACGTTCCGTTCATTACGCTGTCGGGACGATCTCGCTGGTAAAGTCCATGCAATAGCACGATTTGCATCACTGTGACTGGGTATTACCACGCAGGCGGCAGAAAATTATTGAAGAACAGGCTACACGGATGAAGTCGTTTCTTGAGCGGCGGGATCGCTGGGGCAATGGATATTCGCTCTGGCTGATGGTGGGAGTCGTCTTTGCGCTTCCGCTGATGATTTGGTCGCTGAAGCAGCTTCGTATGGAAAACGACGTGGCCGGCTGGCTGCCGAACGATGATCCGCAGTCAAAGATTCTGGCTTGGTACCAGAATCTGTTTCCAGAAGAAGATCGTGTTCTGGTTTCCTGGGACGACTGCACTCTTACGGATCCTCGAATTCAGAAGCTGGCCACGGCTCTGGAAGGCATCGAGAAGTCCGGTGTCCGTGAAGGCGGTTCTGCCTACGTTCAGGAAGTCAGTGAGCCGACCGATTTGTTGCAGCGAATGCTGGCGGAGAAGATCCCGTTTGAATCGGCTCTTTCTCGTGCTCAGGGATTGCTGATCGGTTCGGGCCCACTGTGTGTTGGTTTAACGGACGCTGCGCGGCCCCATTCTGCGGACATTCAGAGCCAGATTCAAAAGCTCGCGGAATCACGATTCGGTCTGAAGATTGAATTCGTGAATAGAAGTTTGTCTGAACCTGATTCTTCCCATCTGACTGTCGACGACGAAGATGCGTGGAAGCTGAATGACGTCCTGAAGGAATATGTCGCCGGACAGAAGAACGCCGATCTGCAGCTCTCCTGGTCTCGAGCTCATTTGGATTCAGCGAAGACGGAGGAGTTTCGCAAAGCGATTACTCAGATTCGAATTGCTGACTTGAAGAATGAAGCCTGCATCTCGGAATCGTGGTTTGTTCCTGGTTCGATGGCTGCGGTGTCGGTCAGCTTTACACGGGCCGGAGTCGACGACCATATGGCTGCCTTAACGGCCATTCGGGAAGCCGCGAGCAAGATCGGGATAGATGACGAGTCGCTGCACCTTGGGGGGCGACCAGTCGCCGGGGCGATGATGAATGAAGCGGTCAAGCACGCTGGTTGGAACAAAGCTGCTCCGGCGTGGAATCTGTTGAAGCGATCACCTCTGCTGTTGTCTGTGATCGTAAGCGTCACGCTCAGCTACCTGATGCTGAAGAGCTTTCGTCTGTGTGTGCTGGTTCAGACAGTCTCTGTGTTATCTGCTGTGGCTTCGGTTGCCCTGGTGGCGCCGACCGGAGGCAGCATGAACATGGTGTTGGTTGTTATGCCAACGCTGCTGATGGTGATTTCAGTCTCTGGCACAATTCACATTTGTAACTATTGGAAAAATTCGGGGACGGACGATCCCGTAAAGTCCGTTCTACACGCTGCCTCGATTGCGTGGCTGCCCTGCTTTCTGGCCAGCGCGACGACGGCTATCGGGCTGGCGTCGTTGATGGTGAGTTCCCTGGTGCCGGTGCGTGACTTTGGGATTTATGCGTCGATTGGCTGCGTAATTTCGTTTATCTGCATCATCTATCTTTTGCCAGCGATGATGTTGTATTGGCCTGCGAAGCCGCCCGCCCCTGAGCTCAATGAGCATGCCTTCTGGAATCGTCTTGGAAGACAACTCAGCCGTTTCCGTGGCTTGAACATGTGGGGGAATTTTATCATCACGGCCGGCTGCATGTTGGGGTTCCTCTGGTTTCGCACCGAAACCAAAGTCATTCGGTACTTCCCCGACGAGTCGAAGGTTGTTCGTGATTACAACTTCCTTGAAGAGAATCTCTCGGGCATTGCCAGCGTCGATACGATTGTGCGATTCAGCAAGGAGCAGCAGGAAAGCGTGCCGTTCCTGGATCGTGCTCGCAAGGTTCAGCAGGTTCAGGAGGCCCTGAGGGCGCATTCTGAAGTCAGCGGAACGTTGTCTCTGGCGTCGTTTATCAATCTGGAACAGCCAGACACGAAATCCATGAGCGTTATGGATCGTCGCAATGCGAAGATGCGCGAGAATTTGATTGGCAAGAAGATTCACGAGAAGCTTGAGAACGGTGGCGAAGACGCCGGTGCGTTGTCGTCAATGTTGGCTGTTGCAAAGACCTCGGCCGACTGGAAGCATTCCGGCGATCAGGCACTCAATCTGGCCGGTGATGAAATCTGGCGGATTACCTGTCAGTCCAGCATTATGTCCGAATACGATTATGGTCGCCTGACAAGCGAGCTGGCTGTGATCGCCGAGAACACGCTGAAGGATTTCCCGGAAGGTACTCCTTCGCATGTTGTGACAGGGCTTGTGCCAATTTTTTTGAGAACTCAGCAGGCACTTCTCGAGAGTCTGATCAGCAGCTTTGGAATGGCTTTTGTGCTGATCGGTCTGGTGATGGTCATTCAGCTTCGCAGTGTTTCTGCGGCGGTCTATGCCATGCTTCCCAACGTCTTTCCGATTGCTGTTATGTTTGGAATTCTTGGCTGGGCCAACATCCATGTGGACATTGGCACAATGATCACGGCATCGGTCGCATTGGGCATTGCCGTCGACGGCACCTTGCATCTGATGACATGGTTTCAGCAACTTCTAAGGGACGGGGTATCGCGTCAGGATGCCGTCGCAAAGTCTCTGGAGCATTGTGGCCCCGCGTTGTGGCAAACCAGTGCCGCGATTGGCTTCGGGATGATGACTCTCTATCCCGTGGAGCTGCTGCTTATCAGTCGATTCGGCTGGATTATGTGTGGATTGATCTTTGCTGCTCTGTGGGGCGATGTGATTCTACTGCCAAGCTTGCTTGCGGGGCCGCTGGGATCTATCCTTGAGAAGATGGAACAGAAACGGCGCAACTCGAATTCTGATGGTGGAATGCCCGTTTCTGCAGATCCAGCAGAGGATGAAGAGTCCGGCGTGATCTCAGCGGAATCAGCGATTTCAGATCATCGAGCAGCCTATGTGGGGGCTCGAAGTTCTGGTTTCCCTGTCATCTCCTCTGTATTTCCTCGTCGTGCCGCTGACCTGTGAAATAAATTGATCCATAAGATCGCAGTGAGGATTGAGTGACAGAGTACGTCGAACCGCTGGGCATGCGAATTCTGATTCGCAAGGACGAGCCGAGAACTCAGACTCGCGGCGGAATTGTGCTGCCTGACAGTTCAGAGATTCCGACGATTACAGGTCGAGTCGTGGAGATCAGCGTTCAGGTAGAACGAAACGAAGATTTCCCAATTCGGAAATACGACAAAGTCCTGTTTCATCCCAAGAACGCAATTCCGGTTGACTTCGAATCCGACAACTTGCTGTTTGTCGTACCCGTCGATGACGTGGTTGCGATCTTCCGCCGCCCGCGCCCGGAACGTTCAAAGATTGAAGTTGACACTGACGACGACTTGCCAGAGCTTGAGCCATGATTCGCGCGTTTCTGCGGAACTATCTGCCCAGACACCGTAACCGTGTCAATCAGTTTCTGCATGTGCTCGGCGTGCCACTGACTTTTGTGGGAACTCCGTGGACTTTGATTGCTGGTGCTGAATGGTACTGGCCACTTGTCTGCTTCCTGGGCGGCTATGTTTTGCAATTTGCCGGTCATGCCGTTGAGGGCAATGATGCCGGTGAAGCCGTCTTTGTGAAGAGGATGCTTGGAATGTCCTATAGGGAGTATGGTCCCTGTGCGGAGCATTCAAGCAACACCGATCAGCGCGACGATAGGACATCAGGTTGAGATCTGTTGGCGACTTGTGTCATCACAATTGTGATGTCAGCGCCTTCAGGAATGTGACTGCTGGAACAAGGATGTTCACAACAGTTACAGCATAGTCCGGGCTGTTGTTAATCAGAGATACTCTGGTGCCCGATCTCTTCCGTCGCTCTCGGCAGTGACAAGGATGTCCCATGCTTCGTCTCAGACAGTATGTTGAGCACCTTCGTGGAATCTTCACGTGGGTTTCAGACGGTTGTCTTTCAGTTCAGCCAGCGGCTTTGCTGAACAGTGTCGGTCAGTCTCGGCCGGGTCTGCTTCCCCGTCGAATTGTCTCGGCGGCATTGTGCGCCTCTATTTTTGTGTCCGGGTGTTCGGCGACACAGAAGGTCGCTTCGCGAGATCTTCAGTGGGCAGACGGTGACAAGCCAACTCAGTGGTACAAAGACCACAACACTGCGATCGAACATCCGCTGATCGACAATGAAACTGCTGAGTCCGTACAGGTTACTGAGGAACCTCGCAGTCTTCAGCGGCGCGTTGATGACGAAGTTCGCGAGATGAATCTGGACGAAGCTATTCTGCTGGCTCTGCAGAACAACAAAACGGTGGAAACATCTGCAGTTGGTGGTGTCGGCCAAACCTTCATTCTGAACAGTCCGGATCAAATAACATCTGTATACGACTCTGCGATTCAGGAAACCGGCGTGCTGTTCGGTCGTCGAGGTATGGAAGCGGCTCTGGCCGACTTTGATACTCGATTCTCGACATCCATGAACTGGGGGCGTACCGCCCAGGGATCTCACTCCTTGGCGCCAACGATTCTGGGGCAGGACACGGGGATCTTTCGCAGCGGTCTGGATAAGTCGCTGGCCAGTGGCGGTGCCGTTTCGGTCTATCACAACTGGAACTATCTGGGCAACGACATCGGAACGCCATTGTATCCTTCATCCTACACGGGAACATTGGGCGCAGAAGTTCGCCAGCCATTGCTGGCCGGTGCTGGCTCGGAATTCACTCGCGTCGCAGGACCGACTCGGCCAGGTTTTGGAGCGATCGCGGGTGTGAGTCAGGGCGTTGTGATTGCTCGGATTAACCAGGACATCACATTGGCAGACTTCGAACGGGCCGTTTCCAATGGCCTGCGAACAATTGAAGATTATTATTGGGATCTTTACTTCGCCTACAGAAACTACGACAACGCCGTATCATTTCATGAGAGTGCTTTTGAAACCTGGCGTGTCGCGCAGGCCAAGATGGAAATCGGCACATTGAAAGAGGCTGAAGAACTGCAGGCTCGTGATGAGTTCTATCGAACACGATCGCTTGTGGAAACTGGGCTGAACCAGGTGTACCGCAGAGAGAGTGACCTTCGTCGGGCGTTGGGACTGCCTATGAACGACGGAACGGTTCTTCGTCCATCCATGGAGCCAACAAAGGTCGAATTCAAGCCGGACTGGGAATCGTGCCTGACCAATGGTCTGACAAAACGTGTCGAATTACGTCGTCAGAAATGGCAGGTTAAGAGCCTTCAGTTGCAGCTCAATGCCGCTCGCAGTCTGGTACGTCCGCAGTTGGACGTCGTTGGGAACTACGGTGTCAACGGCTTCGGCGACAAGCTGATTTCTCAAAATGGAAGCAGTGGCTACGGTTCGATGACTGGTGACAATCTGGACACCTGGACGATGGGTGTCGAAATGAGTATGCCCATCGGTTTTCGTCAGGCTCGTAGCCAGGTCAAGAATTATGAACTGCTGATTGCCAGGGCGAATGCAGTTCTGGACGCTCAGGAACGCAGCATTGCCCATGAGATTGCAATCTCCATTCAGGACGTTTCAGTCGCGTGGGCGGCCGCTCAATCAAACCTCAATCGACTTCGCGCTGCTGAACGACGCGTTGAATTGCTCAAAGTCGAAGTGGATAGCGGGACTGCGATTGTTGACGTGGTTGTCAGGGCTCAGTCCAGCATGGCGGATGCTGAACGCGCCTATTACGAGCAGCTGGTGGCTTACAATAAAGCGATCACCTATTTGAATCTGGCAACCGGTACATTGCTGGACGTGAACAACGTCCATCTGGCCGAAGGTTCATGGACCGGTGAAGCTTACGAGGATGCCAAACTACGAGCTGACGCAAGAACTCACGCGAAAGACGCTCCAAACCTGGAGACGCTGCCGCGAGAGTTTGCTTCACCGTCGCCGACAACCAGTGTTGAACGTCGAGTTTCGAAGCCAACGGTGCAGGAATAAACGCCTTGCCGTGATCAATCGATAAGTGTTCTCCAGGCGGCAAACTCCGCCTGGATGCCACTTCGGACAAGATTGCTTCGGTGCAGCCGAGCATTCATGGATTTCCGTGCCGCCGCCACAGTTTTATGTGACAGACTCGAAAGAGACGGAACGGAAATGCCGGGAGCAAAGTCGTTCATTTCCCCGGCGTTTGTTGACGCATGCAACAGCAATGAGCTCCCGGCCCGTGGATTTTGGAGATTGATGTGAATGGCAAAAAGCCCCGGGACAACTCGTAAGAAAGCCTCCAAGCCCACGGAAGTCGCTCCGCCAGCTAAATTACAGCGGGCGAAGTCCCGGTTCTTTCAGCCACGTCAATTAATCGCGGCAGCGTTCGTTGCGTTGGCACTGTTGATGATTCCCGTTGTCATCAGTCGACTCCCTAAACTTGATGGTCGGCCGGAATATCTGATCGGCCCTGAACAAGTCACGATTAGTCCGCCTCCTCGCTGGATTCCACCGGACCTGACCAAACAGGTTTTTGAACTCGCAGGACTGAAGGATCAGGAATCCCTGCAGGACCCGACGTTGAGCGAAAGAATTGCTGCCGCATTCCATACTCATCCGTGGATTCAGAAAGTTGTGAGTGTCAGGAAGTCGTTTCCTGCGCGAGTTCAGGTCGAAGTGATTTACCGTGAACCAGTGGCGATGGTCCGAGGAATCGATGGGCATTATCCCATCGACAAGAATGGTATCCTGCTGCCCGCTCAGGACTTTGCCGACGCGGACGTCGAAAGGTTTCCTGTTATCGAACGTGTTTCCAGTGTTCCGATGGGCAAGCTTGGAGAATCATGGGGTGATCCCGCCGTGGCGGGTGCTGCTCGATTGGCGGCTGTCCTGAGTAAGCAAAAGGACGGTAAGTCCTGGTGGAAGGAACTGGAGTTGGTCAGTATCGTGGTTCCTCGCCGAGTCGCGTTGACTGAGAACGCCAATGAACTTGAATATGAATTGAAGACCGCAGGTGGGTCACAAATTCTTTGGGGGCGAGGTCCGGATTCGACTCATCCTGGAGAATTGACCGTCGTGCAAAAGATCGAGCGACTGATTGCCTTTCGCAATGACTACGGCGGCTTCGATGATCAACATGGACCGTATCAGATTGATATTCGGCCGTGGCAGGGCATCAATCGAAGTTTCCTGGCCAAAGAACCGGGTGACACGGAAGCCCGCCAGCGTTTGTAGACGCTATCCTGCGCACGCTGCTCGATGGGGCTGCAAGGCCGATCAGTTAAGTTCGGAGACTCAATCGACTTCCCTGTACGGTGAGGTGCACCGTCGAAAGTCGAATGAAGCCAGAACTACAAGTTGATATTCTGTGCGCGGCCAGGATTGCGGTAATGATCTGAATGATGTCGCCCGCGAACGCCCGGCCTCCGTTTATGGCTCCTGAAGAATAGATCACACAACATTCGCCAGCGTGCAATAACTCAACTCGATTGAAACGCATGAAACATCGTTGGACACTAAAAACGCGAGATCTCACACAGACCGGTCGGCCGTTGCTGATGGGGATTTTGAACGTCACCCCCGACAGCTTTTCTGACGGAGGCCAGTTTCAGCTTGTTGAAAATGCCATCGCACGTGCTTTGCAGATGGAAGCCGACGGAGCTGACATCATCGATATCGGAGGCGAATCAACTCGCCCCGGCGCGGAACCGGTAATGCTTGAGGAGGAGTTGCGAAGAACGATCCCCGTGATTCGTGAATTGGCAACGCGGGTTGGAGCTCCGATCTCAATCGACACCACGAAGGCCGAAGTTGCACGTCAGGCCCTCGAAGCGGGTGCCGAAATTGTCAACGATATTTCAGGCCTGACTTTTGATCCGGAGATGCTGGAAGTTTGTCGGCTCCACGATGCCGGGATTTGCCTGATGCATATTCAGGGGACGCCT